>Ga0207059_1139_pt1 | contig 13588 bp, 15 predicted proteins | sample Alteio_BWMinCont_32_FD_153273 | JGI IMG/M metagenome (GOLD analysis project Ga0207059, IMG submission 153273) | Enriched cells from forest soil in Barre Woods Harvard Forest LTER site, Petersham, Massachusetts, United States -... | ecosystem: Environmental > Terrestrial > Soil > Temperate forest >...
CTTTGCTTGCCTTTTCGATGTTGAAGGCTTTAATGCCGTAACTTTCGGCTAATTTTACAAAATCCGGATTGCCTTCCAAGTCTACGCCACTCAAGCGATTATCGTAAAACAACTCTTGCCACTGGCGTACCATGCCCAGGTAATGGTTGTTTAGGACGAAGATCTTAATGGGCAGTTTGTGTAGTGCCGCCGTAGCTAGTTCGTAAAGTGTCATTTGGAAACCGCCGTCGCCTACAATAGCAACGACCGGCTTGTCTGGGCAGGCAAACTGGGCGCCAATAGCACTTGGCAGGCCAAAGCCCATCGTGCCAGCACCACCAGAGGTAACCCACTGATTGGCGTGTTTGGTTTTGAGGAACTGAGCGGCCCACATTTGGTGCTGGCCAACGTCGGTGGTGACGATGGCTTCGCCGTTGGTTATGTGGTTTAGGCTGTCAAGAATGTGTTGCTGCGTCAGGCCGTGCTCGTCGCTGTAGCCGAGTGGAAACTGTTTGCGGTAGCCATCAAGGCGCACTCGCCAGTTTTGATGATTGGCAGCTTGTTTAGTTGCCTGCAACTGAGTCAAGAACTGTTTGGCATCGGCGACAATCGCAATGTCGGGGCGAATCATCTTGCCCATTTCGGCGGCGTCGATATCAACATGAACAATGGTTGCATCTTTGCCAAAGCTCTTGCCATCACCAATGATACGGTCATCAAAGCGTGAGCCAATATTAAGCAACAAATCTGCTTCTAGAATTGCCTTGTTAGCGTAGGCCGTGCCGTGCATGCCAAGCATTCCGTATGCCAGTGGTGTTGTTTCGTCCACGGCGCCCTTGCCAAGCAAGGTTGTGACAACGGGCACGTCAAACTGTTTGCTGACTGCGCGTAACTCATCCTGAGCATTGGCAAGCAGTACGCCGTGACCAGCTAAGATAACCGGTTTTTGTGCTGCCTGTAACAGATCAGTGATACGCTTGATGGTTTTAGCACTAATGGTCGCCAGTTTTGGTGCCGTTACTTGACTTGCAGAGATTTCGAGTGAGCCAGTAAATGGTCCTGAGCTCACGTCTTTTGGAATATCGATGAGTACCGGACCTGGTCGGCCAGTCGTGGCGATGCTAAATGCTTCGTGGACAATTTCTGGCAGCTGATTTGTTTCGAGAACCAGGTAGTTGTGCTTGGTTACGGGCATAGTGATGTTGAATACATCGGCTTCCTGGAAGGCATCGAGTCCAAGCATTGGCCGAATTTGCTGCCCAGTAATGGCGATCATCGGCACGCTGTCCATGTGTGCCGTCATCAGACCGGTAACAATGTTGCCTGCGCCTGGCCCAGATGTTACCAATATAACGCCTGGTTTGCCGCTAGCTCGAGCATAGCCATCGGCAATATGCGCTGCGCCTTGCTCGTGCCTGGTTAAAATAAGTTTGATTTTCGTGCCAGTGGTAATAATGGCGTCAAAGATCGGGATTGCCGCTCCGCCGGAATAGCCAAATATATATTCAACGCCGAGTTTCTCGAGGCAATATATGAGTGCTTCCGCACCGTTTATGTCTTGTTTTTTCATAATGCTCCGTTGTTGCTTATTCTGTTTGACACGATATCTTCCTTTTACATTAAAAAACAGGCTCTGGTTGAAGCCTGTTTGTGGTGCCTGGGCTGTGCGGTGAGCGTTTTACTGCTCGGTGGCTTCAACCATAGTGAAGCACAGCCCCGATAGGCCGAGAATGCTAATCACCACAATGCTCAATAGGTTGAAACTCATATCAGTTCTATCTAACGCCTACTGGGCTTGCTTGTCAAGCTGTTCTAATTTGTACTGCGTGTAACGCTCGGCGGCAAGCCTGGTGAGGGCTTCGTCTTCGCCTTGATTAACAAACTTCATGGCGTCGGCCAATAGCGGATGGACTTCTGCTAGTTTTTCGTGCATTTCTTGTACTAGTTTACGATAGCCAGGGTGACCCTGCGGACTGGTGCGCAGTTCGTGCAGATGGAAGGCTTCGCGGGCATTGTAAGTAACTTTCCACCGCATTTTGTGGCCAAGCAGTGTGGCGTATTGGGCTTCAAGTGCGTAACCGGCAGCTTGCATGGTGCTATAGAGTTCCAGGCTGATGCTAAAACATTGCTCAAATTCATCTGTTAAACCGGCTTCGTCGATGAGCGTAGGTGTGTCGTAGCCATAGCGCGGTGTCAGTAGTTGCCACTCCAGATCGTCGACCATGCGGTGACGCTGTAAGTCGCGGAAAATGCCGTAATCACATACCAAATCCCAGCTATAGTGGATTTTTTCGAGTGCTCTGCCAGGTCGATGGCGGCGGTTGAGGCGTTCGCCCACGTAGGCAGTGAACGTTTTAACTTTTTGCTCGTATGACCAGCTATCGACTTCTTTCTGGATGTCTTTGAGCGGTAAGTTGCTGTGTTCGTATAGCATATCGGCAACGATGCTTAGCTCGCTCTTAGGCCAAGATTCAACTAAGGTTACGGCTTCGGTGCCGTCATCGGCGTAGGTATCGGATAAGTACTCTTTTGCAAGCGCCGCAACGGCGTGAGCAGTGTTGGAGCGGTAAGCAATCATGGCGCCGCCACGGTCGGGTTTATCGGCGCGTTCTAGGAATGCTGGAACGATTTTACGGCCTTGTTCAAGCATATTGTTGCCGGTATCTTGTGCTTCGAGTAGATCATCACTTTGCAAATGCATAATTAAGCTCTCTAGCGCTTGGCCAGAGGCAAAAATGCCAACGGTAGATTTTGTGGCTACCGGCAATAGGAAGCGGCAGGCGTCACAGGCTTGGGCGCGTGTGGCACCTTTCCAGGCAATGTCGCGCTCGGCTTCGGGCACATCTGAGTTGGCCTGGACGTACGTTGTTAACTTGTGGACGAGGTCTGAATATATATCAAAAATCTTGTCGAGACTTTCGATGTATATTTGCTTGGTTTTGGCGTCGAGATTTCGAGGTACGAAGTATTTGTAGTTGCCTGCTTTATCCTTCTGGTCGAAGTAAATGTAGCGCGTAGATTGTTCAAGATAAGCTGCCAAACGTCCCCATTCAAGTTTTTTGGTCAGCAAGTTCGAAGCATTTTCGACCACCATGTGGATGCCGGCTAGCTGTTGGACTGAGTCGTCGCCGTAGGCTGTAATGACGCGCTGCAACAGCTTTTCGTCCTTGCCAACCTTACCGCCAAATTCATCCAAGAGCGTAATGCGCATGTCGTCACCGCGGCGGCTTAGCCGAGCCATAGCAGCGGCAATGGTCATCGGGCTGAGTTTGTCGGTAAAGGTGTAGACATTACCATCTACGGAAGTGACGGCGTCTTGCAAGTAGTTACGTCCAGCGTCGGTAACTTGGAACAAGCCGTTCTTCTTTTCAACAAGTGGTGCATCAGAAACTAGTTGTTCTTTTTGGGGTAATTGTTTGTCTTCGATGATCTGCTTGACAGACACCGGCTCGCTCACGGCTGCTCCGACCTTGCTTGGCTCGCGAACGGCGAGTGCTTCGGCTACGAGTTTCCAGATGTTATCGGCCACTGTTGCCGCATCGTCGGTTGCAAAAACTACCGGTAAATTACGCTGCTTGGCTTCCCAAAGATAGCCGGCGCGAACGCGCTCTAAGAATGCCTCGTCGAGGTTATCGAATCGTTCGCCTTGAGCACGGTTGCCAACCCGTTCCTTGAGCATCTGAACCGGTGCATCGAGCACAACACAAAGGTCTGGCTCGACACCATTGACGGCAAATTCGATAATTTTGTTGATGGTTTCGTAATCGGGCACATCACCACGGCCGTAATACTGAATGGCAAGCGTTGTTAGGTAGTTGCGATCAACAACACAAATCACGCCTTGTTCAACACTTTTTTTGATCACTTGGAGCGATTGCGAACGGGCGGCGTTGTAGAGTAACACTTCGGTGTTGGTGTTCATTGGGTAGCGTGGGTCTTGGGTGAGCTGTCGCAAGGCACGAGCGGTGAGGTCGCTCTGGCTATCGGGTTCGCGCAGCATGCGAACGGGTAATCCGGCAGCCTGCAAACGGCGTGCTAGTTCGTTTAACTGCGTGGTTTTGCCGACGCCTTCCGGCCCTTCTAGGACGATGTATTTACCCTTACTCATAGGCTAATCCTTCGATCTTTACGGGTAGCTTGCGCTGGTCTTTGTAAGCTTTGGGTAGCATCATGTCTGGTGACCAAGTTTTGATAATGGTGTCCAGATCAGTGCCTTGCTGGTATTTGCCACTAAAGCCAGCATCGCGCCCAACACCGTAATTACCGTCAACTGGACCAGTTTCGTGGAAGATGATCTGCGCAAAGCGCTCGCCAACAGGCAGCAAGACGGTTTCACGCTCGTTGAGGTTATAAATTTCCAAGGTTAAACGGTTGATGTAGCCTGGGTCAATCCAGCCGGCGTCAAAGCAAACGGCAATACCATTGCGCCCCCAGCTAGAACGGCTACGAACTTCGCAGGCGCCCGGTGGCTTAATGCCAAAGAACTCATGGGTGTGTGCCAAAATCCGTTCACGTGGCTTGAGTGCAATAACAGGGTGATCGAGCGGTATGTTTGCCACCGGAGCAATGCCGTTGAGTTTGCACCATTCACCATGTGGCATAGCTTTATATGGGCCATCAAAATAGCGTTCGACGTCTTCGCGGTCGAACGGATTGTAGATGGTACGCTCGTTCATCCGCTCAATGCGGTAGTAGTGATAACCAAGCGTCACATCGAGGCTGGCGTGAGAGACTTGCTTCGCGTCGAACGGCACACAAACAATGTGACCTTCATCGATAGCTGCGCGAATTTGAGTGTTGCTGTAAACCCCCACATTTACCTCCTCTATTTTCTCTATTCTACACAATAACTTGCAAGTAATTCAAATAAATTCAGGTGTAAAAAGTACGTCACTATAGCTTCGGGGCAAGTAAGTTGGCTTTCATGAAACTTCCATGGACTATTTTGCAGTCGTTCGGTTGTCTAAATTACTGTAATAATCCGATGAATTGTTCGGTAACCCTCCGGGTAATTCTTAGAAATTCCTGCATATTCCGGTTAGCTCCGGGATCGGTACTTGCGGGAGAATAGTTTGGCCTGTACACGCCGTGGACAAGCCACCTACCCCGTGTTATTGCTTGGTCTTTTCTCTCGTGCCTTAGGCCAAGCGTCAGTGACGTGAAGTTTCGTGGGCCAGCCTTGCATAGTCGGACTGCTGTTGTCACGTTGACTGTAGGAAATTCGATATCCTGCACTAACTCGGCCTGTAGGCTTCTGTTGTCGTGGGTAGTTTGGGTGGCGGTATGGCCAGGATAGGCCTCGTTGCTAATAAGGGCTGCCATTGCAGCGGGCACTGAAATACCATTACTGGGACGCAGTAGAGACCGGCAGAAGTCATAGGTTACAGGCTCACTACGAGAGGCCTGTTCCAGAAAAGACGTAAGGGCTTGTAGTGCTTTGTCTGGCTGCATTGTTTCTAACTGTTCGCTCATCTAAAATTATCCCGTCTATCTAGCTATAGTACGATAAAACACTAATGCCGCAATGTGACTTCTTTTATCAGAAAATTTATAAGTAGGTATATGCTAGTACGGTATTGCCTGTGAAGTAACGCGACTTGATTGTTGTTTTCGCTTTATGATTATGGTATTGTCGCTTTGAACATGTAATGAGGGGTACGACCTATGGCTGGAGTCTCCAAAGCAGAGTGGCCTACACCTGAAGGCAGAGAAGTATTTGCATTGCGTGACCGTGATGGGGGTTTTCTAAGTCTGAGGAGAGAGCAAGTCATAGGGGCAGCTGCTGTTGCGGCAGCTGCCACCATCATTACAGTAGTCCTACTAAATAGTAATAACGGCTCGCACCATACGGAAGCGAAACCTACACCGACGCCAAGCAGCACGCACAATGTTGCGCCCGCTACGCCAGATTTAGAAAAATTTACTATTGTTATTCGCGGCAAGACCTTGAGCTGTGTTATAAACCCACAGACTTATACCATTCTTCCGGGGGACAACATATATACTGTTACGAAAACACATCAGCTACCAGCCGAACAATCATTGCTCCCTGAGGTGTTTGCGGCAACGGTAGAGGTCAACCAAGAACATAAACTGGTTGGCGCCAACCCTAACCTCATCCATCCAGGACAGCCCTTAATGCTCTTTGAGCACTGTACTAGCACTGGCTGATGTACTAATAAACAAGGGTCTATCAAATCTAATTTGGCGTATATGCTCTGTCAATGACCAAGCAATAGTTCTTGGTAGCATTGGCACACCTAATGAAATGATTGCCACGAACCGTCTGATATCGGTTACAATAGAGCACAGTATGTCGACGTCATTTGCTCGTTTATTTAAGGTTCGACGTGAGTTTCTGCTTGATCTGGTTGTGTTTACCGTTGGTATGCACGGTTTGTTTGTCCTGGCAACGACCTTGCTCGATCAGTTAGCGCAGCGCAATGGCTCGCGTATCACCGATATCGATATTGATATTCCGCTATTGATTGGTCTTGGGCTGATCTATTTAAGTACGTTGCTGCGACGACGCAAACAAACTGCCTGGGCCGTTGCGTTGTGTTCTTATGTCTTCATGATTGGGTTTTATTCGATGCGGATTACGGCTGCGCTAGGAAGAGGCGACTTATTGTCATTTACCGGTAAATTTGTGGTGCCGGTGGTTATTATTGGTCTGTTAAGTTTGAATCGACGGATGTTTACGGTCAAAAGTGATATTCGCAGCTTTGGTTTCTCGCTGCGATTTACACTGATTATTCTGATAGTTGCATTCGCATATGGCACCGCGGGTTTTATGCTGATGGATCGTCATGATTTCCATGAGGAAATTACGTTAACTGAGGCTATGCATCGCACGGTTGACCAGTTTGGCTTAACGACCAATAGTCCGCTGCAGCCACATACCAGGCGTGCCCATTTGTTTGTTGATTCACTGTCGGTGGTGAGTGTTGCTGCGGTAACCTACGCTGTTATTTCGTTGTTTCAGCCAATTCGTTCCAGGGTAGCAAGTCACCATGACACGCGAACGCTTGCCGAACGGCTGATGAGCGATGCTCCAGGAAAGAGTGAGGACTTTTTTAAGCTTTGGCCTCTCGATAAAACGTATCTTTTTGACAATGCTAGCCGAAGCGGGCTTGCTTATAAGGTGGAGCGTGGCGTTGCACTGGTTGTTGGTGACCCGTTTGGTGATCGGCCAAATGCCAAGCAACTCCTAAAAAGCTTCGAAGACCTCTGTTATAGCAACGACTGGTCGCCGGTTTTTGTGCATACGGAACCAGACTGGAATGCGTTTTATCGACGGCATGGCTATAGCTTGCAAAAAATTGGTGAAGAAGCAATTGTTAACCTGGCAAATTTTAATGATCAGGTAAAACGCAATAAATATTTTCGCCAAATTAAGAATAAATTCGAGCGTGAAGGCTTTACGAATGAAGTCCTCCTGCCACCACATAACAAAGCATTGATTGCCCGTTTGACAACGATTTCGAACGAGTGGCTTAGTAAGCCAGGCCGTGGCGAGCGTGGCTTCATGATGGGCAATTTTAGCGAAGACTACATGCAACAATGCCCGATAATCATTGCCCGTGATAGCGCTGGCACAATCCAAGCTTTTTTGAATCAGATCCCTTCCTATGACGCTGATGAGGCTAATTTTGATTTATTACGACATGCAAGTGACAGTCCAGGTAACATCAACGACTATGTCTTGATGGCCTTCATTGATCATCTTTCGCAACAAGACCATAAACGACTCAACATGGGGTTGTGTCCACTTGCTGGTCTGCATGATCTGGAAGAAAAGTCGGTTATTAGTCGGGCAATGCAATTTTTATACTCTAATGGTGATAGGTTCTATTCGTTTAGTGGCCTGACACGTTTTAAGTCAAAATATGAACCGGAGTGGAGCGATCGCTATGTTGCCTACAAGGGTGGTGTTCGAAACTTTGTCCGGGCTATGAATGCCCTCACCCGCGCTATGCGGGTAAAGTCTTAGTTTTTTGATTCAAATGTCTGATGTTAGGAGTGGGGCTATAACTTGCATGGTCCGCTTATGAACGTCCTCGACGCTGCCAATAGCGTCGATGGTCGTGGCTCTGTAGCGTGTGGCGGCGGCGATGTAGCCCTCTGTGGTACGTGTGTGGTAGGCTTCTTTTTGTTGCTCGAAGTAGTCGGTGGCCTTTTGGCGATCTGTGCGGCGATTCTGGAGCGTTTCGAGTGGCGCGCTGTAGACGATGAGTTTGTCAGGCTTGAAAGCTTCCAAGCTTTTGTCGCAAGCCTCATAGCCGAGTGTTTTGTCGAGCCTGTCGCCGTACACTTGGTAGGCGATGAGTGATAGCGGACTGCGGTCGATCAGGATGATTGTTCCCTGCTGTCGCTTTTGTTCGAGCGCTTCGGCGAGTGCGTAGTAGATTGCTAAACTAATATGAAGGTTGGTGTTTGCGGGGCGCGCCGCGCTCGAAAACATCACCGTGCGTAATGCTTCGCCAATCGGTGTGCCGCCAAAAATGTGTGTGGTATAGACGTCGTGCCCTTTGGCTCGCAAAGTCTCCGCTACCAGATCAAACTGGGTGGTTTTACCAACTCCATCTGGTCCATCGAACATGAGTAATAATCCAGGTTTTGTATTCATCGTAGCTATTGTATAGCTTATCGACGGGAAAACTATACTTTTGGAATATTTTCTTGGGTTTTACTTATGTTTTGCCCTACTTGGCTAAAATATAGCAAAGAAAATCCCACCAAGCCGGTGATCTGCTGGTGTTACAATGGACACATAAGGGGGATAATCTATGCAAAATATGTCTAAGCAAAATGTGGCTTTGAACGCAAAAAAGCAGTTCAAACAAACTGCTGCGGTGCCCGTCACGGTATTTTTAGCGGCAATTGGGCTAACGTTGGTAGCAATCTTTGGTTTGAGGTCTTGGGCCGAAGCGTCCGAACTGCACCATGCGGTTCAGCACGTTCTGATTTTCAGCGCTGGTGCAGGAGCCGGATCTTCGCTGTTTAGTTTGTTTAAAACAAAGAAAGAAGGTCGATCATGAAGGTTGCTTTACAAGCCGACGGTAAAAAAGTGACTGCTACTGCTACGGCTACAGTGGCTGGGCCAAGCGTGAGCGGCACGGCAACCTTTACCGAATATGATGTTGATGGTTGGAAGTATGTTCATCTGAACCTGACGCTCAAGGGTGATCCAGTGACGCTTGTGCCAGGTAAGCACGCCGTGCATATTCACGAAAAGGGAGACTGTGAATGCGAAGGCTTTAAGTGTGCTGGCGGGCATTTTGATCCAGGCCCTAATGGTAATAGCGATCCAGACGCTAATCACGGCTACCATGCTGGCGATTTGCCAAATATTGTGATTGATGAGAACGGTGAAGGTACGCTGGAAGCCATCACTACACGCGTGACTTTATCCGATGGACCAGTGTCTATCCTACAGCCAGAAGAAGGCACGTCGATTATGGTGCATGCCAATCCAGATCCGCACACACCAGGCGAGACTGGCTCTGGACATAGCGGTGGGCCACGTTTAGCTTGCGGCAAAATCGAACGCGCCTAAACGAGCTTGATTCCACAAAAAAAGAGCCCCCCATTGGAGGCTCTTTTTTAGTCGATTGCTTTATCTAGCCAATCGAGCTGAGGTCAACCGTAATGGAAGGACCCATGCTGGTGGTAAGGTGTACGGCTTTGAAGTACGTACCTTTGACACTACCAGGTTTGTTGTTCTTGATTGATGCAAGGACAGCATTCAAGTTCTCAAGCAACTGAGCGCTTGTAAAGCTGGCTTTGCCGATACCAAGGTGAATGATACCCGTGCTGTCAACACGGTATTCGACACGACCGGCTTTGGCTTCGGCCACGGCTTTTTGAACGTCGTTGGTAACGGTGCCACTCTTTGGGTTTGGCATCAGGCCACGTGGTCCAAGTGTGCGGGCAAATTTACCAAGCTTTGGCATCTGTGCAGGAGTTGCAATCAGGATGTCGAAGTTCATCTCGCCTTTTTCTAGGGCTTTAATGACATTCTCGACGCCGGAAATTTCCACGCCGTCTACTTTTGTGTCATCCATAAGTGCAACACGGACTTTTTTGCCGCTACCAGCTGGCAACAGTAAGTTGTCGCGGATGTTCTGATCGGCCTGACGTGGATCAACACTGAGGTTGACATGCAGTTCGACGGTCGCATCAAACTTGACTGGGCTGGTCTTAAGAGCCAGTTCAACCGCTTCATCAAGGCTGTATGACTTGGTTTTGTCGATAAGTTCGGCGCTCTTGCGGAACTTCTTACCACTACGTTCTAGTTTGCTCCGTGCTGGCTTCGCAAGCTGCTTTGGTTTGCCCTCGGCTTCGGCTGCTGCTTCGGCAACGTGAGCCTTGCGCTCTTCTTTGGCAACTTTTTCTTCGGCTTCTTTGATGCCTTTTTCGCTGCGCTTACCGGCTTTTGCAACTTTAGCCTCAGCTGCTTCAGCCGTTTCGACTTCGGTAACTGGTGCTTCGTCGGTCTTTGCGGCGCCCGCAATTGCTGCATTGATCTCGGCAACAGTGTTCTTTGCTGTTACGTCGAGGTTTAATGCCTTTGCTTCCTCAAGAAGCTCCGTCTTTGATGTTGCCATAATGATTGCTCCTTCGTGGTAGTGACGAGTGTTTAACTCTCCCACAAATTATATTATTTATTCAAGTACTAGTTCTGGTGCGGACAATAGCTGACCGCTATTTTCTGCGGCCAAACGTGCGAGGTGTGCAAGCATGCCCGTTGCAGCAGGGCTCATGGGGAATCCGCTTTCTGTCTGCACGGCTGTGGAAAACATTGCTATACCTTCAATAGTGGTGACATCGCCTGCGGTTGTAGTGCGTAGGCCTTCTGGGTTGAGCGTAGTCATAGGGTTTAGGCCTCGACTTCAACGCCCATGCTGCGAGCGGTGCCAGCTACCATCTTTTTGACAGCTGCGATATCGTCGGTGTTCATGTCGTGGGCTTTGTCGGTGGCGATTTTAGTTAATTGTGCATCGGTGAGCTTTTTGGCGATCTTTTCGCTGTTTGGCTTGCCGGAACCCTTTTGAATGCCTAATTCGGCACGAATGCGGTCATCTGTGGGCAGGCCAACAACGCGAAAACTCATGGTGCGATCATCGTAGACCGTAATGTGAGCGGTAATAAGCTGACCCATCTGGTCTTTGGTGGCGTCGTTGAACGGCTGGATAAAATCCATCATGTTTACGCCGTATTGGCCAAGGGTGCTACCAACCGGAGGCGCAGCGCTGGCTTGACCACCTTTAATCTTCATTTTTAAGTTTGCTTTAACGACTTTCGCCATGTTCTTTACTCCTTATTTACGAATTTTCACCGTTTATTGAAGCACGGGTACTAATTCTCCTACCTTTGTAGTAGTGCGTAACTGCTGCTATTGTAGCAATTTCTACTCTGTTTGTCCAGGGAGATACCGTACCCATTCCGACTCCTCAAACCTTCCGTCTGCCATCCAATTTACGGCATCTTGATAGCTACCCTCAGGAATATCACCGTTATTTTGTTCCTTTAGTATCTGTTCAAATGCAGCATGGTGAGGAGTGTGAGCTCTTAGCCCAAGTATTGGAGGCGTGGTATCGAGAGCTTCTGACCACATGTTCAAAGGCACATAAATGTCAGCGCCCCTCTTTTTAAGATAGGTACCCAGTGGATCATTAGGGTTATAGGATGGCAATAGAACTGCGCCAGGATACTCTTCTTCCCAGACGCAATAGGCCGGAATATTACTCTCTGGCGTGGCTATGGTCTAGACGCGTTTAACCTGGAGGCTGTCGAGTTCGACAGGTGTTTCGCGGCCAAACATGTTGACGAGAACTTTGAGCTTGCCCTTTTGTGGGTCAATTTCGTTGATGGAGCCGTCGAAGCCCTTGAATGGACCATCGGTAATGCTGACGACGTCGCCCAAGTTGTAATCGATCTTGTGCTTTGGCTGGTCCAAGCCCATACGCTTCTGGATCTTTTCGATTTCATCTTCACCAACTGGGGTAGGATCTGCACCAGAACCAACAAAGCCGGTAACAGATGGCGTGTTACGCACGATGTACCAAGCATCTTCGCTCATTTTCATCTGCACCATGACGTAGCCTTGGAAAATACGTTTTTCGACGATTTTGCGCTTGCCGTTTTTGATTTCGATCATCTTTTCCTTGGGGACAAGAATTTGGAAGATTTTGTCTTTCATGTCGAGCGAATCGGCACGCTGACGGATGCTTTCGGCAACCTTTTCTTCATAACCACTATAAGTGTGAATGGCGTACCATTGTTTGCTTGTGTCGTATCGTTTGCTAGAAACCATGCTCATTTCCTTACTTTAAAATCACTTGCTTGAATAATTTATCTAATCCGAAGTCCACAATGGCGATCAGGGCGCCGAAGATAACCGAAAAAATAATCACGGCGCTGGTAAGTTGGCGTGACTGTTTGCGGCTTGGCCATGTGACCAATTTAAGCTCCCGCGCGCTGTCACGAACGTAGGTGATGCCCAGGATTTTGCCCAAGAATCGCATAAATCGGAGGCTAAAGAACCAGCGAATAGCGTGCCCAATTTGTTTGAATGGCCACAAGTGGCTAATCCAGGCTACGGCGCGGAATGGCAAGAGCAGCAGGCCTAATACTCGGCGTGCGCGACGCTTCTTTGGCGGCTGCGCAGCGACTTCTTGTGCCTTGGTTGTCTTTTCGCGGAGTGTTTCGCCGGGGGCGCGCAAGCGTCGCTTTTGCTTCGGCTGATCTGTTTCTGGTGTTGCCAACTGACTTCTCCTCTTTAGCGAATTGCTGCTCAATTAATCTTCCAATTAAAAAGCCTACAGCATTTGTAGGCGACTGGAGTCAAGCATAGCACGACGCGACAACTGAGGTCAAGCGCAAGTTTATTGCCCTGACCCACACTCACTTTTTTCCTCCTCTCTGTAACTGAGTCACCGGAATCGGTGGCAGCAGCGGCGTACGCAGGAGCCGCTGCAGATACTCCCAAGCCTGCTTGAACCAACTAAGCTGTTTCTTGGGGTGAACTTTCTGTGTTTGCTTTGGGATGTCCTTGCTGGTGTAACGCCAGAGTAACCACCAACCCAAGAAGACGAAGAGGAGTAAGCTCCGGATCACTTCCGGCTTTCTGACCCGTTGCCATTCCAGTCGCTGTAACCACTTGACGTCTTTGAAGGCCTCTTCAATTTCAAACCGTTCGGCATAGCGGTTCAGGACTATCCGTCTCGTAATGTTCTCTGGTAGGTTGGTGAGTAAGAACCAGGGTTCGGGGTCTTTCATCTCCTCCTGGTAGTCGGAACGAACTAACCGGAGCCGGTGGCTCCGGTAGGTAATGGGTAGTTCAGGGTGACTAATGTCGTGAATCGGTTCTCGCCACCAGCTGGGATCCCAGGGTAGTTGGACTAACTTGTCACTCTTGGTGCGGGCGATGAAGTACACGCCGTACCGCGTGAATAGGGTAAACAGCTTGTCGGAAGCAAACCAACGGTCCATGACCAGGACTACCTGGAGGCCTGGTGCGTGTTCACCGAGAAAGACAAACAGTTCCTCGAGCGCCGTCAGCAGCGGTGCAATGAGACCAGCCTCGGATATGTTGACCTGACAC
>Ga0207059_1143_pt1 | contig 13261 bp, 12 predicted proteins | sample Alteio_BWMinCont_32_FD_153273 | JGI IMG/M metagenome (GOLD analysis project Ga0207059, IMG submission 153273) | Enriched cells from forest soil in Barre Woods Harvard Forest LTER site, Petersham, Massachusetts, United States -... | ecosystem: Environmental > Terrestrial > Soil > Temperate forest >...
TATTTGCAAAGGCCAGAAACCGACTGATAAAGCGGATTTTTCGGATGTGTTGTTCATTCGTCAGTGGTTTTTTTTGAGGTTGGGTAGCTAGCACCGGCGCAGGTAGTGCTGAGACCAAAGGACTTGGCTCTTGGTTCACCCTCGCCAGGGCTGCATTAGCCTCATCACTGAAGCCAATAGAGCTTACAGTTGGAGTTTTATCTGGGTTTGGGTAGTGGTAGCTCACGGTCAACCTTTAATCCGAGGCCGCATCCCGGCACGTTTATAATCGAGGGCATCTAGGATACCCACTCTGCCTGTACCTCCGCTCCACCGGCCAAACAATTTGACAGTGTCATCTTTACTTCCAGCAAGCCAAGTGATCGATCTGAGGCTCTCATCAATCCGATCCACCGTAGTTTTATTAGTATGTAAACGACACAACTGAAACATTAGGTAGCTCTCGACAGAAGGATAACGCTCTGCCCCGTCCATATTTAATAGCTCAGTTAGTAATGGCTGTTCACTGTTGTCGCTGTTAACACCACTATATAGTACATCCCGTACGGGTGGCATATCAGTGCCGGGTAAAATACTAACCTCCCAAGCCAGCTCCCCCTGTGGAGGAGAGCCTGGCAGGATGGTCTTCAAGCCGATAGATGTTATGAGGCCTTCACCCGCAAGTCGACAATTGCGTGGAGCTGGGTGCTGATCTTGCCATAGCTTAATGCCAGCATATAACCGGTGCCAGAGTATGACGGGTTGTTTTATCGGGTTGATGACAAGCTCAGGTTCTAGATCAAGCTCTTTGTAGGCCTTATAACCCGCTTCCAGCCGCTTCCAATCTATATGAGCAAACTCCGGTGCCCGGCTATGCAATTCGGGAACTACCGGTAAACTGTAATTGACTATGCTACTGTTCGCCACGGCGCGCATGAGGTGATCGAGCCTATCCCGTGTATAGATGGCAAAGTCATGAAACTCAGTACTTATCTCACCAAATGACTTATCAGGAGATGACACTTCTGAGCCAAGTAACGCGTCAGATGGGCTATTCGATGCCAGGCTGCCTAAAACATTCCGTGCTTCATTGCTCAGACCTAGCAACTGTTCTTGAGGAGCATTGCTTTCGGGCGCTGGGTAGTGATAGGTCATGCCGTCTCCCCACGTATTGGCGGACGTATGCCGCCAATGGCACTACCATTACCCCAGTCAGCTTTGTATGCATTCAGCTGTACTTCGCCTCTTGTCTCAACCCATGCACCACACACCCCGTAAATGAGGCTCTTTGTGGCAGTGACATTGTGAATAAAGTTGCCATCTAACCATACCCGGCGATCATCAGTGCTATTTCGATTGGTATCAATGGGTTGTAGACCTTGGTGTATTCGCATCGCTTGTAGCATAAGGTAGCTTGAGATAGTGGGATGCACTGACCCACACTCACTTTTTCCCTCCAATCTGTAACCGAGCCTGAGCCACCGGAATCGGTGGCAGCAGTGGCGTACGTAGTAGCCGCTGCAAGTATTCCCAGGTCAAGCGAAACCAGCTCAGTCGTTTCTTGGGGTGTAACTGTTTCTGCGGTGAGAGCTTCTGGGCTTCTTTTGCCAGGTAACACCAGGCGAGCCACCAGCCCAAGAAAACAAACAGCAACAGATTGCGAATAACCTCGGGCTTCCTGACTCGTTGCCATTCCAGTCGTTGTAACCACTTGACGTCCTTGAATGCCTCCTCAATCTCGAACCGCTCAGCGTAGCGGTTCAGGACCATGCGCCTGGTTATCTCGTCTGGAAGATTGGTGAGCAGGAACCAGGGCTCGGGGTCTTTCATGTGGTCGTTGTAGTCGGAGCGGACGAGCCGCAGCCGGTGGCTGCGGTAGCTAATCTTGGTTTCCGGCAGACTAATTTCCTGGATTGGTATCCGCCACCACCTGGGATCCCAGGGCAGCACAACGCGTTTGTCACTTTTAGTCCGGGCAATGAAGTAGATACCGTGACTGGCGAACAACTGGAACAGCTTGTCGCTGGCAAACCAGCGATCCATGACCAGTACCAGTTGCAATGCCGGCGCTTGCTCGGCTAGGAACTGGAACAATTCCTCAAGAGCCACGAGCAGCGGTGCAATGAGGCCTGCTTCACTGACATTGACCTGACACCAGATAGGGATAGCCCGACCCTTGCGGCGGCTTACTGCCAAGATGGCGATACAGAACGGCCCAAACTGGGAATGGTCCAGCGAACAGTACCAATAGCCAGTAGACGAGGCTAACGCCTCGCTGACCAGTACCCGTTGTAGCTGGTCGGCCAGCTTGGTGTCGGTGACCAGCCGGCGAATGCGGTTCTCGCCGGTCCAACGGTTGAGGCCCAGCCGTCTGCCGGCGGCATTGAGCGAGTCGAACTCGCGGAGGGAGAGCTGCTCAACCCCAAGGTAGAAGCGACGAGCCTTGGCCTTTGGGATATATTCACGCTGTAGGTGCTGGACAGCAGCTGACAGTTTTTGTAGTGTAGACATTGAAAACGACCTTTCTGTTTTGGTTTTGCAACAAAAACTTTAGGTCGTTTTCTTTATTTCGTCAAAAAGTGAGTGTGGGTCAGTGGGATGCATCTCTGCGAAGGGGTTCTTGGCAGTACCTGGATGGTTGGGTTGTTTAAGGAATATGCCCAGGAGTTCGTCTTTTAGGCTCCCATCTTGACCCTGCTCATATCCATAGTAGTTAACTCCTTGGACTGGCGCTTCAGCCACGGTTGGGATGACCGAAACCTGCCAGCGTGCATTTTCGGGGATGAGCTCGCGCCAGTTGGCTACAATATCTGGCTCTGCATTCAGACCGCTCTGAACTTTAAGGCCAGTAAATGGAATTGCAGCAGTTGGTTGTGTCTTCTCTCGCCAGGTACCGAGATTCCTATACAGGGCAGACCAGTAGGTTAAAGGACGACCTTCCGAAGTAAACACAACACTTGGCTCTAAATCAAGCTCTTTATATGCGGCGTAACCTTGCTCTAGTTTTCTCCAATTCACACCCTCGAATTCTTTGCTGCCAAGATCAGGCACAAGTTCCCAGTTACATGGGTACTTCAGGGCAGTCAGGAGGCGTACGGTATCCTGTCGAGCCGTGCTCAAAACAGCTTGAAAATCTTGCCCTATCTCACCCGTGTCTAGCCCTAGTAGTAGATTCGCCGGACTTGGCCCTACTGTTAATCCGCCTAATGCAGTACGAGCTTCATCACTCAAGCCTTCTAAAGGGGTTTGCCTGCCCGATTCAGGCGCGGGGTAATGATAGGTCATGTGTTGCACTCCCAAACGGTTGGCCGAATGCCACCACGATTACTGTCCGTGTCACCGGAGCTACTTAAGCCTAAGCTGACACCAGGCTTACCGTTAATCCGACAGGTTGTACCGGTCACATAACCCGCTCGCCGTTTTCCCTGTAAATCACTCTCAAGCCAGGTGAAACTATCTCCATCAATAGCGTAAGAGCCGCTTTTTGAATAGCTCATAGCCTGCAGCATTAAGTAGGCATGCATACTGGGGTTAATGCTGTCACCATAGGGTATCCTCAACGTATTGACAAGGGCTTGCAGTGCATAACCCCTAGAGCTCTCCATAAAACTGTTGGTGTAAGGCTCTTTTTTAACGTATGCCTTGGGATCAGTTGGCATGACAAGAACATTCCATTTCCTATCGGCAATAAACCTGCCATGACTGACGCGTGAGAAAATCTGAGGATCATCAGTGAGTCCAAAATTAATGTAGAGTTCTGCAAGCTGCTGATATACGGCTTGCCAGTCTTCTAGTGATAAGGTTGGTGCAAATACAATTGCCGGAGCAAAGTCTGCTTTATCCATGGTTTCAAAGGCCTGAAATAGTTTCCCGAAGTTAACCCCTGCCGCTTTAAATTCTTCCATGCTAGGTGTGTAGGCCGCCACCCTATCGCATATTACATGGCTAGCTTCTAGAGACAAGCCGAGAGCCAGCTCAAAACTGTCGTTGGCCTGTCGTTCATGATCAGTGTTGAGCAGCTGGCCGGCTGGACTAGCGTCAATGCTCAAACCACCAAGTGCGTCTCGCGCTTCCTCACTCAGGCCTTGCAGTGATGCTTGCGGAGCATCTTCTGATCGAGGATAGTGGTAGGGCGGCATGGTTAGGCACTCCTCCTAATATAGTCAGCGAGTACGCCGTACAACTTTTCTGGTAGTACCGTCGGATCCGATACAAGTTCATGGTTCTTAGTAATGTAGAGGTCTCTACGTTCCTCATCACCAATAACAAGCTGGGTGACGTGTGCGGAAGCAGGCAGGCTGTTTACGATTTCTTTTGCTTGGGCGGCGTCCCCAAATATGCCATCACTGATGATAAGTGTTATAACATCCCGCTTTGGTCGGGCAGCTGCCGCTCGTTGCACGTGCCCGAGTGCTCCACTCACAAGTGTGTTAGCGCTAGGTGCTGCGAGCACATTAGTGTACGTACTTCCTTTGGCTTGAGGAGTTGGCTCGTGGGCAAGCGGGCTTAGCACTTCTGTACCTGAGCCGAAGGCGATAACCTGTGTCCGTACATCAGGCTGGTGGTATTGCCCATTCTTGCGTGATACCTTATAGCGAGCTAGTTGGAGCCCTTCAATTAAGCATAGCGACGTATCTGCCGCACATTGTGCATTCTGGCCAGCCATTGAGTTACTAACATCTACCAGCAGGTGTATGTCGAGACCACCAAACGTAACATCCTGTCGGTGAGCTTGACGGGCTACTGGTTGCCAAATTGCTTGTTCTTGGTCAGTTGCTAGCTGCAGGGCGACTGCTGCCATCGTCCGAGGATGTAAGCGTACACCCTCAGTATGGGCAGTCGGTTTATAGCGCGGGCTCATGATGACATTAGCAGGAGCGGCCAGCTGCATCAAGACATCAGCGACCTGGCTGATGGTGTTTGACCACCGTTCAAGTGAGTTGACGTAGCGTTGGGCATTACCTTGGCTAAGCTGCATCTCTTTTGCTAATGAGCCCGCAAGCTCTGAGCTTCGCGATTGTTTTTGTTCGTTTGCCGCTTCAGACTCCTTGTTCGCCTGTGTCTGCGCATCTTGTGCGGCTTTGTCTTTTTGTGACTGTTTCGCATTAGCAATTTGCTGCATGGCCTGAGCGATTTGTTCCGCTAAATCCTGTGGAAGTCCTGCACTAGGCCTGCCTTGGTCTTTGGGCGCACCGTTACCAGCTTCTTTAGCTTCTGTGTTGTTTTCTTGACTATCACCTTGTTGCGCATGATGATGAACAGCCTCTTCATATTCCTCATATGCATCGCTAAAATCACCAGGCTGACTATCGCCTCGGTCTGCCCGTTCTTGCTCGTCTGCTTTGAGCAGGGCATCGTAGTGCGGCTTAATATAGAGTTCTGCAATTCGTCGACGTTCGTGTAAGCTAACTCGTGGATCAGTCATAGCAAATGGGATATCGATGAGCTTCCCGTCTTTTTCATATTGTTTCAATGATGCAAGTAGTTCGGCTACCTTTGGATCAACGGCAAAATCAGGCTCTTTCATAACAGTAGACAGCCGAATACCGAACATCAGTTGGGTATGTTTGGGGTTGCCAGTCATGTCACGCGGCATTTGGTGGCTGTAGATATTATCGGCATGTGCATCAAACAGTGGTACTCGGCGATTCCTGGTGTCGATAACCGTGTCGTCAATTAAGCAATCAAAGAAATCACTTGCCGCAGTTCGCTTGTTTGGTACTCGAAACTGGGGATCCATATAATCTCTGGCATGCCCGAACTCGTGGCCAATCATGAATAGGCCAGTTACTTCAGGTGGTGCCTGTTGTTCAAGGGGTGTCTTGTGCTCGTCTCCCACAACAATCTGTATAGGATCGACAGTAATGAGCAATCTTTCTCCTTGAGTAACTGCACAGCTAGTTCCAGCACCTGGCGTAATAGCAACCTCAAACCCGCTTAAGCCATTCAAAGCACCCAACTGATAAATGTCCTGCCGCAGGGCGACTTCATTCAGTTGGGGATATAGTGATTCGACTTCGGGGTTGGTCATGTTAGAGTTCTCTCCAGAATTCATTGACAATATTACCATAATCTGTTAAACTTGTAAAGTTATGGAAGGTCTGAATTGCGCTGGTAGCAATGCTTGCAAGCAGTACTGCGAAGCGCTGCTTATGCAAGGTGTGGCTGTTGACTTTGAAGCTGGTTGTAATGTGCCAGCTATGTTTAGTGTGACAGACAAAGGTATCGACTTTGATCCCACCCACAATGAAGCCGGTATTCAGAACCCTGATCTCATCAACACACTTGGTGGTGCACTGTGTGGAACCTTGATTGAGCGCACGGCGCTTGATCCCGAGCGGCAGTTCGTCGATAGGCTTATTACGCAGTATGATACCGTCTTCTCGGCTCGTACCAACATGTGGGGTGCTATGCTTGGCGCAGCCCGCGAAAAACGCACCTTTACCGATGCTGAGCTGACCTATTATCAAGACCAATTAGAGCAGACTACTGAAGCACTCGATACTGCAGCCGCCAGCACATCTCAAGAAGCACGGTTGCGTGCTCAAGCTGCATACGACCACGCAACGCTTGCGAAATACGGTGTGCTCTTTGATGAGCCAATGATTAAGGCAGTCGATCGTCTCGTCTCTAATCTTATGGACGGCAAGCCGACACTTGGGGTTGGTGACAAGGGCATTGCGAAGACGCAAGTTGAAAAGTATGTCGCCCGGTTGTGGGATCCCGAGAACGAACCGATTATTATCTCGGGCCACGGTGACATGATGAGTAACGAGCTCATCGGCCAGATGGAGCAAGATAAAGATACTCGGGTATTTGCGTTCAAAGAAGGTAAGCTCCTGAAAGCAATGCGTGAGGGCCGTCCTGTTATTCTCGATGAGATTAACATCGGTGACCAACCAGTCATGATGCGTTTACAAGATATCGCCCTGCGTCGTCCAGGCGACAAGGTCATTATTCAAGAAAACGGTCTTGATCCTATCGAGATACAGCCTGGCTTCGTGATTATGGCTACTGCCAACGAAGCGTCTGCTCGTTATCAACACCGTAACGTACTTGACCCCGCGTTCCGTGACCGTTTCGACGTACTACAATTCCAGTATCCTGACGTTACTGCTAAGAACAATCCTATTCAGGAGATTCCTCGCTCACTCATGCGCTTAGCACTTGCAGGCGCCGTTGATGAACGTGGCGTACTGTCATCGCATATTACTGCAACTGATCTTGAGAAGCTCGTCCGTCTTGCCTATGTCACCCAGCATCTTTACAGTATTCCGGCTCGTGACTCAAAGGTAAATCTTGACAAAGGTAATGCATCCACCAGCGGCTTCTTAGATGAAGAGCCGGTAATGACTGACTGTATTACCCCACGCTCTGTATACGATACGATTACTCGCTGTGCAGCTGGAAACAAGCCAGGGATGACGCTTACGAGCGAACTTGAGCGGTTAATTATTGGCCTCGACCAATCAGGGAGCAAACACAACCAGACACATGCTCGCAGTGTCCTCGCATTACTACGGACAAAGTAGGGACTCATGCCATTTCATTATCCTCACCCCGAAAATCGCTCTCAGGCACCACTCGCTGACTTAAGTGAAGCAGCTCGAACCGCTCTTGGTGGTATGGCGACTCTAGGAACTAATCCTGCAGACGAACTATTGCAGCCTGACAGTACGGCAGAATTTACTAGTAGCCCCGCCTTTACAATTATTGCCGAAACGGCTCACAGTACTGCATCTCAACTGTTTGAACGTATTGGTGTTACGATGCCAAGTCTCGCGGAACTTGCCGCTGCCGGTATTGATTTCGAGCGTCTGAGTAGCGCTCACGAGGACATGCGGGCGCTTAACTTAGAACCTCGCTTGGTAATTGCGCCAGTCCTTGAGGCGGCACAGTGGTCTAATCTGTTCGGGGCACTTCAGGATGATGCTAATGTCAATCACGATGGGCGTATCAAGAACGGCGGGTTGTATATCGACAGTGAGGTAAAAACCGATTGGCGCAACTTGCAAGGCGATGAACACAGCACCCAGGTTAGTGGAAGGAGGGGTAGCTGGCAGGTGGTCGTTATACCCGGTACTGAGCAGCCAGACATCACTAATATTGACCGTCGTGGTACTACCGATGGCACAACCGTTGCGAAAAAAATCATACAGCGACTCAACAATCTACCGAACACGCAATTACATGAATTACATCCTACTATCCCTACCTATCTCGCCCTGCAAGCGGCTAACCTCCAGGAGCATGAAGCGCCAATTGACAGTAGTACATGGACTTGGCTCGAGGGTGAATTTGGTAATGCGAACGGCTTGCAGGCGCCGAGCGGCATCTGGCGCCCGGGTGTCGGTCGGGTCGGGCTGGACTGGCGCGACGTTGGGGACCGGCGTGACAACCTGGGTGTGCGTCTGCCGGTGTGGGGATAAATCCTTTTGATCTTTGTCTCTTGGTTTGAGTCTTTTATTTTTCTTTGCTAAAGTTTGAGCTACGGGAGTGAACAGTAACCGGCTTGCGGAGTCTATTGATTCCGTGGCTCTGGCTGCTCCTTGCAGCAAGTACGTGCCACTACTAACACCAAGATCTGGTTTGCCGTTAGGCAAACAGTCGGTGGGTACGGCTTCCAACAAACAACATAGTTCCCCACACGGTATGCTGATAGATTATTGCCATCGTAGGGCGATGAAACAATAGAGCGTCTCATGGTTGCGACCATGAACACGCCAGGACAATCTATCAGCAAATTTGCAGGCGCCGAACGGCAACTGGAACCCGGATGACGGTCAGGTCAAGCTGAACTGGAACGACGTTGGTAACCGGAATGACAACTTGGGTGTGCGTCTGCCGATGAGGGGTGATTAGAAATTTGGGGCTTATCTTCTTTTTGGTGTTTTGTTTTTCTTGCTTCCGTCACATAGCTTACTGAGGAACAGTCTATGTATCAGGTACGTAAAGGCATACTCTCCTATTTCTCCTCGGTACCGATGCTCATGGTTTATGAGCTGTGACACCAGCCATTTCTGGAGAGCTAAGCTGTTAATATAAAATACTAATGCTTGCTATATAATTATATTTGACTAATTACAAATGGTTGTGATATTTTATTCCACAAGGAAATTTTGCCGTTTCATGGAGAAAACGCCAGTTCCGAATGTGGGAGATTAGGAGCGAATACGCATGCAACACGTATATGGCTACACATTTGTGCAGCTACCAGTCAGTAAAATTGAACGAGACAGCAATCAGCCGCGCCGCGATTTTGGCACGGAGGGTGATGCTAATCGCTTACTTGTCTCAGTTAAGCAGTATGGCATCGAGAACCCTATTACAGTTAGCGAGACCGAGCCTGGCCGCTATCTGATTATTGATGGCCACCGACGCTACATCTGTGCCCAGAAGCTTGGGTACACAGAAGTACCGTGCCGTATTTACCCTAAGCTTTCTAATGCAGAGCTTGAGACAAGGCGCTACGAAATACAGAACAATCGCCGGCCATGGAGACCAATGGAGAAATCTGAAGCTTTAGAGCGAATCAAGTCTGAGGCAGGCTTCACGAGTAACCGTGAACTCGCTGAGCACCTGGGTATTACTGAAGCTGTCGTGGCCAACTCCCTACAACTTCGGAAGCAAAAGATGGATTACATTGAACTTATGGAACGCTATGATTTAAGCGAAAGCTATCGGATAGAGTTTGTCCGTTTACGCGCAAAGCTTCGCAAGATACGGGATCTGGAAGTCGACGACATTATCATTAATGTTTTCGAGCGCATTAAGCACAAGGTTATCAAAAATTCCAAGGAGCTACGAAAGCTTGGCAGTATTTTTCTGCGTGCCACGGCTAATGAGGAAGAGCTGGCTCGCTACCTTGCTGACCCTGATATGACTATTCATGAACTTGAGCAGCGAACCTTGCAATCTGGGTCATCACTGCACATTGAGGAGATTATCAGCTTCGTGAGCCGTAAGCGTGCTGAAGGTGTCGCATTCAGTGCACAGGAGAAAGCATTCTTAGAACAGTTAAAGGATTTACTAAACCAAGCAGTGTAAGGGGATATCATGTTCGGAGGGGCTACAAGAAGAAAAGCCGTTGCTTACTATCGGCATTCAGCCGAGGATAAACAAGAAAACTCAGTGCCCTTGCAGCGGGAGCAGACGCAGGCATTTGCCGATAAGCATGACATCGAGATCATCCACGAGGAATCGGATGAAGGAAAAAGCGGGCTATCCGCATCACGCCCTGGTTTCGAAAGATTATTTGACGAATGGGTGCTTCATGAATCTGCCGAGCAGTTTGACTATGTATTCGTTCTTGATTGGACACGTTGGGGAAGGTGGCAAGATACCGATGAGGCAGCTTATTGGACATTCATTTGCAAGAAGCATGGTAAGCAAGTTGTCTATATAAAGGTAGGCTTTCCTGAGGAGGAGCATAAGCTTCTTTCTAGCCTTGAAACATCAATTGGCCGCTATATGGCAGCGGAATATAGCCGTCAGCTCAGTGATAAAGTCTGGTATGGCAGTATAAAAGTCTCAGAGCAAGGTTTTTCAGCAGGCGGTACGGCGCCCTACGGCTATAACCGTGTCCTTTTTGATGAGCATAAGCAGCGTATTGGCGTCTTAAAACCAGGCGAGCATAAAGTTATCGCTAACCAACGAGTGACGTTTGAGCCGGCGACAGACGGCACACAAGATATTGTGAAGGAAATCTTTACGACATTCGTGAGCAAGTGGATTCATCCAAGGGATATCGCCGATAGCTTAAATGAACGCGATATTCTATCAGCCACGGGTAGAAAGTGGGATACTTCCAAGGTTATACGGGTACTGAGTAATGAGACATATACCGGTACGCGAGTATACAACAAGACCTGGAAACGGCTGAAACAGAAACAGCATAAAAACCCAGCCGAAGAATGGGTGCGGACTCTCGATGCCTTCGAGGCACTAGTTGACTCTCGGACTTTTGAGGCCGCCCAAGAACGACTCTATTGGTTGATTCCTTCCCGTTGGAGATACGGCATGCGTAAAATCACGAGAACACAAATTGCCATGCGAGATTACACTGCCCAGTTAATACGGCATTACGGTGAAGATGAACGATATGCAGCACTAAAACAGCTACCAGTCAGCTACGGATTAACGTATTACCGAGCAGGAGTAGCGCAACGCTGTTTTCGTATTACAGAAGATATGCGTCGTTACAAAAATGTTATTGGTGTGAGCATAAGCATGTTTGCAAAAGATACAGTTGATGCTGTTTTCTCGCTGCCAACTGAGAAGTTTGGTGTTGGAGATTTTTTAGTCTTGCCGGATAGTGATAAATCGTTAGCTAATTACCTCTTGGATGATGATATGACAGCCAGAGAACTGATTAGTATCTGTGATGCCATACCAAGCTAATAGAATACGGCCTAGGCTTAATCTCGGCTGCTTCTCACTCAGAGATCAGTGCAAGTGAGTCTGATGCAACCCTAAGCCCCGATTCTTTAATGTACTCTAACTTAGATTTTGCAGACTCTTTTCGAAGGTAAATCGGCAACCGAGAGTTTAGATAATAAAATAAGTCATCACTCTCTACTCTGCTTTGCTTTGGAGTCAATTGAATAAAACCGACCTGGTTCCAGTATTCATGAGTGATGTTATTGTTTAGCTCGAAAACAAACTTGCCATTAAATACAATAGTACCCAAGTCTTGGTTCAAGGCTTCATTCTTCAGCTTGAATGTAATTGGGGTTGCCATGATTTAGATATCCTCATACATCTTAATAAGTCTATTATAGCGCAGGAGTAGTGACTTATATAGCAGCTTACGTCGGTTATGATTATATTCAAGCTGTTCGGGAACGGGCATTTGAATAATTAACTCTGCCAGTGCAAGTAAATCAAGTTCTTTAATTTTGGCCAATGACTTCTTGATTCTGGGCTGCCAACTAGTGCGCGTGCTCAAATGGGCGTCGAGCAACTCAAAGGGATTAGACTTTTCACCGGCAGCATTTAGTAGGTATCCGAATTTACTGCTTTCGACATAACGCCGTAGGCGTGCTTCATCATCTAGCATATTTGTGACATCCATGTCGCTTAGTTCAAACATTAAGCTGCTGCCATGATCAAATAGAGGGGTGAAATTACGCAGGGTAACGAGCTGTTTCTTATCAAAGAGCAGCTGCTGTTTATATCTCTTGTTCTCACATATACCCCAGTTTTCATGATGTCTATCCATATTACCGATAAGCACATCAAAGATAACCATATCAGAGAAGGCTTGGAGCAAATCATCGGCAGCATAATACTTGGCACTAATCCTTACCTGTATCTGCTCAAGTGTTAGAGGCTGCGTCGGTGTGCCGACAATAGCTGAGCCATACGTTATATCGATGTCCCTTGGAAAGATATTTCTCGCCAAAGTACCGATAGGTTTCCAGCCACGCGGTAGCACTTCTCCATAGCGCTTTCGCATCGCTTCCACAAGCTCCTTGGGCGCGGTCTTAATAGTAACTGATTGAGCTTTAATACCAACAAGTTCAGCAATATGGGAAGCTAGGCACTCGGCCCAAACTTCGCGCGGATTATGCGTATATGTCTTGAAAAAGAACCGTTGATTTGTGTCTTTATGGTCTAATGTTAGGCGTGGCCTAGACCCTCCGACTACCTCTGTCGGGCCACTAATCGCTTTGTATTTAGAAATATCTATCTCTGCTACAGTAAAGTGTTTCACGACTTAGCCCTGCCTTTACTGCTCCATTATACTCTAGCGCCGGGCTTACCTGTACCTTGACAGCTATTGCCGTGACTCAATGTTAGTGGTTTATGGCACAAAGCTATTTTCCTACTGAAAATAGCCAACTCCGTAAGAAGCTGTGCTTTTACGGAGTTCCGGTTAGAGCTGCAAGCTCCTCAAGCTCATCGGTATCTTCCACACTCGTCCAAATAATACGTTCATCTGTCATATTCTCTAAAGCAGAGGTAGTACTAGTATAAACCGGCAGTTCCTCCATATCAGAGCGGCCGAGCTGTATCCTTACATTGCGTTGTATTCGTTTTTCGGCTGCACCCCATTCACTGAGTAATAAGATAACGGGTAGCTCGCTACCTGTAGGGTCCCAGCCACCCTCATCAAAGAACTCACAGTAATTGGCAATCCGTTTGTCTAATGCACTACGGGGCATGGTGTCGGAGATTAAGTCAAAGAAGAACCGCCTCGGCTGTTCAGGGTTGTCGGTAGGGAGGGACAGAAAGGCGTCGGGTAGTTGCTCTGGGAAATAATCGTATCGTGCCATATCTC
>Ga0207059_1144_pt1 | contig 13229 bp, 13 predicted proteins | sample Alteio_BWMinCont_32_FD_153273 | JGI IMG/M metagenome (GOLD analysis project Ga0207059, IMG submission 153273) | Enriched cells from forest soil in Barre Woods Harvard Forest LTER site, Petersham, Massachusetts, United States -... | ecosystem: Environmental > Terrestrial > Soil > Temperate forest >...
GGGATGCGGCGGCCGAGGTGCTCACCATTGACGGGCGCGAAGTACGGGTAACGAATCCGGAGAAGCCTTACTTCTCGAAAGAAGCCCGCCTGACCAAGCTCGACATTGTCCGCTACTATCTGTCGATCGCCCCGGGCGCGCTGGCGGGGATCCGGGACCGTCCGATTGTCCTGAAGCGGTTTGTCGACGGGGCCGAACAGCCTGCCTTTTATCAGAAGCGCACGCCCGCGCAACGGCCGGAATGGCTGCGTACCGTCACGTTGTCGTTTCCCTCGGGGCGCTTCGCCGATGAAGTAGTGGTCGATGACGCGGCGGGCCTCGCGTGGATTGTTAATCTGGGCTGTATCGAGTTGCATCCCCACCCAGTGCGTTCGGGCGAACTGGAGCATCCCGACGAGTTGCGCGTGGATCTCGATCCCGGTCCGGGAGTCGATTGGTCCGATGTGCGGAAGGTCGCGGCTGAGGTGCGGGGGGTTCTCGACGAGATGGGCCTGCTGGGGTGGCCGAAGACAAGCGGGTCGCGAGGCATGCACGTGAATGTGCGGATCGAACCGCGGTGGAGCTTCACTGAGGTGCGACGGGCGGCCCTGGCGCTGGCTCGCGCGGTGGAGCGCCGAGCCCCCGCGCTCGCGAGTTCGAAGTGGTGGAAAGAGGAAAGGCACGGCGTCTTCCTCGATTACAATCAGAACGCGAAGGATCGCACCACCTGTTCGGCTTACTCGGTACGGCCTCTGCCGGATGCTCGAGTGTCGACGCCGCTGGCCTGGAGCGAAGTGGCGGACAGCAATCCGGGGGATTTCACCGTGTTCACCGTGCCGAAGAGGTTCAGCGAGCGGGGGGATCCGCACGCCGAGATGGATGGGGCGGCGGGATCCCTCGAGCGGTTGCTGGAACTCGCGGCGCACGATGAAGCGGCTGGACTGGGCGACGCGCCGTGGCCGCCTCATTTCCGCAAGATGGACGGCGAGGGTCCGCGTGTGGCGCCATCTAAAGCCAGGGCGCCCGCAAAAGTCAAGGCGGCCACGACAGTGCGGTCGAAGATGCCTTTGGTGGTGATTGCGAATTCGCCGGAAAAGGACGCCGCGCTCGCCGGTCTCGAGCGGTGGAAGGCGCGGCACGCCGGCGCGGCGGGCCATCTCGCAGTGGACGACGTGCTGGTGGATACGATGCGTGGCCGATCGTCCACGTGGACGCGGGTCCGGGTAAATCTCCGGCATGTACCGGAGGAACTACGCCCGGCGCAGGAGACGCCGGATCCGGATGAAGATCCAACGAGAGAATGGCGCGAGCGTCGGGCAGATTCCCGGGTCTACAAAAAACAGTCAGCGGGAAAGTCTGAAGATCCCGGATAGCTCGTGCGGCGGCACGACTTCCAGCTGGTCCCACGTGCAGTCGGCTGCCTTCTTGTCGAAGCGCCAGCGGCGGAATTGTGCGATGTGGCGAAAACGGCGGCCCTGCATGTGGTCGTAAGCTACTTCCGCGACCAGCTCGGGGCGGAGCGGTTCCCAGGAAAGATCCTTGCCCTGGCTCCAGCGGCTTTGCGCGCCCGGGATGCGCTTCACCGGTTCCGAAGGATCGGGCGCGGCTTCCGCCCAGTCGCCCCACGGGTGATTGTCGAGCGCGTTGACGCGGTAAGGAGCGAGGAACGCGGCCAGTTCGGCGCGCTTCGCGGCGGTGAAACTGGAGCAGACACCGACATGCTCCAGAACGCCTTTGTCAAAAAGTCCCAACAGTAGAGAGCCGACCAGTGTTTTGTCGCCTTTGCTGTACCACCGGAAGCCGGCTACGACGCAGTCGCAATCTCGCTCGTGTTTGACCTTCAGCATGACGCGTTTGTCAGGCTCGTAGGTTCCGGAGGCGGGTTTGGCCATGACGCCATCGAGGCCGGCGCCTTCGAAGCGGCGGAACCAGTCGGCGGCGAGCGCGCGGTCGGTGGTGGCAGGCGTGAGATGGATGGGCGGACGAGCTCCGGCAAGCAGCGATTCGAGCTCGCTGCGGCGCCGGTCGAATGGCTGGCTGCAGAGTTCGCGGTCGCCTTCGGCGAGGAGGTCGAAGAAGACGATTGAGGCCGGTGTCTGCTCGGCGAGTAAACGCACGCGGGAGGCGGCGGGATGGAGGCGAAGCTGGAGCCGGTCGAAATCGAGACCGTTGTTGGCAACAATCAGGATTTCGCCGTCGAGAACGCAGCGCGGCGGCAAAGCGGAGCGCAGAGGATCGAGCAGCTCCGGGAAGTACCGATTCAGGGGCTTTTCGTCGCGGCTCTGAATATAGATTTCATCGCCATCGCGGAAGACGAGGGCGCGGAAACCGTCCCACTTGGGCTCGAAGATCCAGGTATCGCCTTCGGGCAGATCCCCGACGCGTTTCGCGAGCATGGGGAGCACCGGCGGGTTGACCGGGAGATTCACTTGTTCATGGTACGCCTTAAGCCACGTAGCGCCGGCGCTCTTGCCGCCGGTCCCGCTTGCCCGAGATCGATTCGAATCGTAATATGATTTACTCGGTATGATCCACTGTAAAGTGTCGGCCACACTGCCGGCGATGCTATTGGGCCTCGCCAGCCTGGTCATCGCCGCCGATCCCAATATCGATATTCTGAAGAGTAATGGCTCTCTTGACCGGCTATTCAAGAAGACGGGCGTATACAATGCATCGAGCACCGGCAAAACCCCGGGTTTTGTAGTCGACCCCTCATGGCCGCAGCCCCTGCCAAACAACTGGCTTCTCGGCCAGATAGGCGGCCTCTATGTCGACCGGCACGATCACGTCTGGGTCTACAACCGGCCGCGCACTCTGACCACCGACGAGGCTGGGCTCGAAGGGCCCGTGCCAGGCGCCACCGATGAGAAGGGCCAGGCGATCGACGGAATCGGCCACGTGCGCGCATATGGCGCGGTCTCAGATTGCTGCAAAGCCGCCCCTTCCGTTCTCGAATTCGATTCCGACGGCAAACTCCTGCGAGCCTGGGGAGGTCCGTCCGACCCCGGCTTCATCGGCGGTAAATGCCGGAAGGAAGCAGGCTGCATCTGGCCGGACAGTGAGCACGGTATCTACGTCGACCAGAACGACAACGTCTGGCTTTCGGGTAATTCCGCGGCGGTGAGCGGGCGAGGAGCGCCGCCCTGGACGACGAACAAGGAAGGCGGTGACGGATTTGTACTGAAGTTCGACAGCAACGGCAATTTCAAGATGCGGATCGGCGGAACTCCAAAGGGACCGGTCAGCAACGACACTCATGGTGGTATTAACGACACGCCGTTGCTCTATCTGGCGGCGGACATGGTCGTCGATCCCGCAACGAACCGCCTGTACGTCGCCGACGGCTACGGAAACCGCCGGATACTGATCGTCGACGCCAACACGGGAAAGTATATTGGGCATTTCGGCGCCTATGGAAACAGTCCAGTCGACGATGCAGGCGCCGCGGCCGCCGGGCAGTGGATCGAGGGCTATTCCAGGGGCAACAAAAAGCCCGCATTCTTCCGGAACCCCGTGCATTGCGTGAAGATCGCCAATGACGGCAAAATTTATGTCTGCGACCGGGGAAACGACCGCATTCAGGTATTCGATAAAAACGATCCCATGCTGGGCAGGCCTTGCAGCAATCCGACAGGCGAGCCCGGCAAATGCGGTTTCGTTGCCGAGCAATTTATCAGCGAACACACCAACATAATCGGAACAGCCGTTTCAGTGAACTTCTCCACTGACAAGGCACAGAGCTGCCTGTATGTCGGGGACAACGCCAATATGACAATCTACATTCTGAACCGAAGCAACCTGCAGGAACTGGGCAGGCTCGGGCGCAGTGGCCGGATGCCTGGAGAATTCCACTATCTGCATCAGGTGAGTGTGGACAGTAAGGGCAACATATATACAGGGGAAGTAGATACCGCGAAACGGATACAGAAGTTCCTCCGCTATGGGGCGAACGGGTGTAGCGGCACCGGGCTGTCTACCGTGGGCGGAACGCTGGCCGCAAAGTAAAACCATCGAACCGTGTCGGCGGCACGCGTCCTGCCGACTGTGGTGCCCATAGTTCGGCATCTGCCCATCAGGGAGCCACCGTCGAACGCGGAACCCCTGTATTTTCAGTCGACGGAAAGCGGCGACAGAAATGCTCCTAAGATCGTCGGGTGCATCGGCAAATGAAAACAGGGGACATTGAAAAGGCCGCCGCGGATCTTTACTGGCTCGCTTTTCTATTAACGGGACGACGAGATCTCAGCATCGACATCGCGGCCGACGCCGCCGCCTCTCAGGACAATGCGAATCCATTCTTCGCGGACTGGATGCGCGGCTGGCAGCGCAGGCTCGTGGTCGCCAAGGCTCTGACAGCGATCCATGTAGAGCTGGCCGATTCCGCCCGTCAGACGGAAATCGCGTCGGCTTCCAATTCGGGAGTGCCGCGCGACTGGTCTCTGAGTCCCGACACGACGAAAGCCGACCTCGAACGCGCTCTGCTCGCGATCGATCTCTTTCCCCGGGCGACTTTGCTCTTACTCATTTTTGAAGGCATGCGAATCGCCGACGCCGCCACCCTGCTCGACGCTGGCCCGGACCTTCTGAAAAAGGCCCAGGCGATCGGGCTGCGCGAACTCACAGCCAACCTCGCCGTAACGAACGGCTCCGCGGTTTCCGATCCTCCTCAGCGGAAATGCGGCGTCAGGCGGCTCGCCGACGCGCCGAGGAAATTCTTCGACTCGATGCGAACCGCGGCCGTCTGCCGATAAGGCCGTCAAGCCCCGCTTCTGGAGCTGCGAATACCGAGCTTTTGCACGCGCCACCGCAAGGTAGATCGCTTCAGCCCGAGACGCTGCCGCCGCTGGGGCATATTTATGTCAGGAATCGTATTCTCTTCGCTAGGCGGTCCGAAAGTTGATATATACTCACTGCCATGCGTAAATCTCTGTTTCTCCTCGTGATTTCCGTGGTCTTCGCGGTTTGGGCCAATGCTCAGATCAGCGATGACGAATTCAGAACTCTGATGCAGTCGAATGCGGCGAATGTCACCGCGATTCGCGATGCGACCGATACCGCGGCAGCCGCCCCCGCCGCCAACAAGCTCGTGGAAACCTTCACGAAAGTGGCTGCCTACTGGAAGGCCAAAAACGTAGCGGACGCCGTTACCTTTTCCGAGAGCGCCCGCGACGCCGCGAAAGCAATCGCTGACGGACAGGGCGACAAAGCTGCAAATCTGATGAAACTACAGCAACAGTGCGGCGGTTGCCACATGGCCCACCGCGCCGGCGGACGGGGCAATTTCACGTTTAAGTAAGACCGGAGCGCCCGCTGCAAGGCGAGTCGCCGGGGTAAAGTCCTGCGTGAGGTGAGCGATGAAGCGAATGAGCTATGTGCGAGCCGGCGTTTTCGTGCTCGCCGCTGTTGTTGGAACGATTGGCATCGTACAGAAGCGCGCGGTAGTTCACGCGGCCGGCGTGATGGCGCCCAGATTCGAAGTGGACCCATTCTGGCCCAAACCGCTGCCAAACCACTGGGTCACTGGCTCGACGATCGGCGTCGCGGTCGATGCCCAGGATAACGTGTGGACTATCCACCGGCCCGACACCGTTGAGAATAACTTCAAGGCAGCCGACCTGAAGGTGGGGACGTGCTGCAAGGTTGCCCCGCCCATTCTCGAGTACAATCAGGCCGGAAACGTCATCAATTCCTGGGGCGGCCCCGGCGCCGGCTACGACTGGCCGGATAGCAACCACGGGATTACCATCGACCACAAGGGCAATGTCTGGATTGCCGGAAACGGGACGAAGGATACCCAGGTCCTCAAGTTCACCAGCTCTGGAAAATTCCTTATGCAATTGGGAAAACATGGCGTCCACAACGGAAGCAACGACCCGGAAAATTTTTGGCAGGCCACCAAAATCTTCGATGATCCCACGGCGAACGAAGTCTATATTTCCGATGGATACGGCAACCGCCGCGTCATTGTGTTCGATGAGGACACCGGCAAGTTCAAGCGGCTTTGGGGCGCCTACGGCAACAAGCCCACCGACGATAAAACTCCTCCCTTCGATCCGGCGAAGCTCGAGGACTCACCGCAGCAGGGCGGACAGGACGCCCTGAAGAACTTCAGCACGCCCCACTGCGTCATCGTCGCCAACGATGGCCTGGTGTACGTCTGCGACCGCGTCAACGACCGCATCCAGGTTTTTCACAAAGATGGCACGTTCGTGAAGGAGGTCTTCATGGAGCCCCAAACCAAGCGTTCCGGCTCCGTCTGGGACATGACCTTCTCAAGGGATCCGCAGCAAACTTACATCTACGAAGCGAACGGCGTGAATGAGCACATCAATGTTCTCCTTCGCAGCACGCTCGAGGTGCTGACGACTTTTGGCGACGGGGGACGGGCCGCCGGCGAGTTCTTCGGCTGCCACAACCTGGCTACCGATTCGAAGGGCAACCTCTACGTCACCGAGACCTACACCGGCGCACGCGTGCAGCGTTTCCTTTTCAAGGGTGTCGGCCCCGTGGAAAAAGACCAGGGCGTGCCGTGGCCAAAAGCCCGATAGGAGCGAATCCAATGCGTAAGATCAGTCTCAAAGTATTGCTGAGCGGTGGTGTCGCCGTAGTGGCGCTTCTTGCGCAAGCTCCCCAACCCACCTGCCGTCACTGCCAGGCAACGTACATTCCTGTGAGCGAACTGGACGCCTACACCGCCAAGGCCGTTAAATACAACATCGTCGACCAGCAGGTTCGCTCCGTGGATATTGGCAAGGTGCAAATCGGAATCGGAATGGTCACCCGCGGCAAACTCCTTCCCGGAACCGTTCGAAAAGGGATCGTTGCGGAGCACGAACAGATCAGTGAGGTGTACCACGTGATCGATGGCTCCGCCACCCTGCTGACCGGCCCCGACCTTGTCGGTTCGGTGAAAAGGCCCGCTGACGAGAAGACCGTTCGACTGCAGAATGGTCCCGGCTGGAGTTCCGATTCGATCTCGAACCCCCAGGTCCTTCACCTCAAGCCAGGCGATGTGGTTATCATTCCGGCGGGCACGGGGCACTGGTTCACCGAGATCCCCGATCACATCACTTACATGATGGTGCGCATCGATCCCGACAAGGTCGTTCCCACCAAGAGCCAGGCTGAGTCCGAGGCCGACCTGAAGGTCATTCCTCCTGGAAGGTAGGCCCGCGCAGAAACCTGGGCGCGAGAGCCCTGTTCAGTGCTGTAATTCCTCCAGAAGTCCGTACGCTGGTACCCACCCTTCAGCTCCGCCGTTCGAACCAGTGAGGACCCTGACTCGTTCAATACTCCATGAGTCCGCGGGTCGCGGAACATCTTCGTCGAGAACACCGCGATTGGAACAGACTCGGCCTTCCAATCTCTCAACCATCGTTCCGGTTGGAAGAAGAAGACCGCCCGTTGATTTGTTAGTCATGCAGAGCTGATTCGCGTCAGTGGAAACCGATAAACCCGGCCGGTCGATTACAGTTCGAACTCTGCTCCACCTTTCGATCCGCGAACTTTCAAAGCCGCGCGCGGATAGTACGAGGAGGCCAAAGATTGCGCCCCAGGCCATCGTAATCGTAACCGCGAGGGGCATCGGACTCAGGCGAGTTAACTTCGCCCATTTCGGGTTTGTTCCGACGAGAGCCATTCCGATCGAATACCCCACTGCTGAGAGAGTAGGACGCATGAAGAAAAAAACACCTAAGCCCTCGTTGCCAGGAGTCGCAAAAAACTCATCAGGTAACCAGGGAACCGGCTGCGAGCTTAATCCCTCACGAACCATGTCGGGAAACACCACAATGGCGGGCAGCACCCAGATCCAGCGCCCGATCGGTACAAACTCAGGCACTTTTCGCCCTATGATCCAGCCAACGGCAATGCCCACGAAAAGACAAACGATACCTTCATATCCGGCGAAGTGCGTGTTAGACGGGTGTTCACCGCTGAGCCCCAGGATGGAAAGCAGAGCCGAGAATGGAACACTGGCGAGTACGATGACAGGGCAAAATACCAGCAGTTGAAGAAAATATCGCAACGCCGGCCTGTCTTCCGTCTCGAACAATCGAGTTCTATTTTAGACAATAACTTTGCGACATTCGGGCGGCCCGTTAAACGCAAACTCCACACAGGAGAACACGCGATGAAAGCAGTGCTGAGGCTGGCGTTGATCTTGTTATGTACCTCTCCGCTTCGCCTTCCGCAGCGAATTCAGGATTACTTCGCCCATACGCACGCTGACGGTCAAAAGCGATCATGCTCTGCGGGCTCGACATCGGGCACCTTGTCGAGAACTCTGAGGAACGTTTCGTGCCGTCTTCGCGCGGCCCTCTCCTTCAATCTTCCCCAGGCAACGAGATGGTCCGCAAAAGCCGACGAAATGACCTCATCGACGGATAAATGCTGCGATTCGGCTATGTCCCGTGCCTGCTGATTTAGGTTTTCGGGAATGTTGATACTGACGGTCATTTTGCCTGCCTCAAGGACTCCAGGAACTCCGCCGGGGTTAATACGGCGAACGCCTCGCTTCTCGGCTTGAGCGAAGTCTATCTTATTACATAAGGACCGCCGCGCCTCGCTGGATTGCCAAATCCCGCAGCAGTTCATCGTCCGGATCGGACAGGGCCGGCCGGTTCAGCAGGACCGAGGGCACAAGATTTGAGGATTGAAAAATGAAATCGAAAAATCCATCAATTTCTGCCCCATTCAATCCGGGAACCATATCCGGGCGTTTGAGAACTTCTTCGTATTCCAGAGCCAGCGCCACTGAGACATTAGGCAGGAACGCTCCTTCCCCAATGAGGCGAATGAGCTGAAACGAAGCCCCACGGCAGGACCATAGGGCAGTCACCAGAACATTCGTATCCAGCACGACTTCAATCATCGCGATACTCCAATTGTTCCCCATGCCGACGCGGTTATCGGCAGACAAAACGAAAACACCTGAACGATTCGAGACGCCCAGGACCCTCCTTAGGCAGAATGGCGATACAATCGACACCCGGGGGGGACGAATCATGCGCCTGCTGTCGATCCTGCTTCTAATCGTGCCTACTGCGACCGCGGCATCGCCGGACCCGGCCGTCTCCTTAGCCACCGGCCGCCTTCGCGGGTCCGCTCTGGCACAAGGCGGCGCCGTATTCAAGGGCATCCCCTATGCGCAGCCTCCGGTCGGCGATCTCCGCTGGCGTCCGCCCGTGCCTGTGAAGCCATGGTCCAGTGAACGCGGCGCCACCGCCTTCGGCCCGCCCTGCGCCCAGAATTCCAACGGCCGCATGCTCGCGAACAGCAGTGAGGATTGCCTCTTTCTGAATGTCTGGACTGCCGATTGGCCTCCCCACTCCCGCAAGCCCGTCATGCTCTGGCTGCACGGCGGCGGCAACTATGCCGGAACGGCGTCTGGCGCCAATTTCGACGGAGAGAGTCTCGCGCGGCGCGGCGTTGTGCTGGTAACCGTCAACTATCGTCTGACCGTGTTCGGCTTCTTCGCGCACCCCGAACTGACGCGCGAATCCGCGCACCACGCATCCGGCAACTACGGTCTCATGGATCAGGTGGCCGCTCTCCAATGGGTCCGCGACAACATTGAGCGGTTCGGTGGCGACCCCACCAACGTCACCGTGTTCGGCCAATCCGCAGGCGCCGTTGATGCCAATGTCCTCATGACATCCCCGCTGACGAAAGGCTTGTTTCAGCGCGTCATCGCGGAAAGCGGGACGGTGACCCGCAATCCCGACGCCGCCACGCTCAGCATGACCGCGCTCGGCGCCGTGATGAAAGTGAAGAGCGGCCCGGTCGCGTACTCCGATGCACCTCCGCTCGCCGAGGCCGAGAGCCAAGGCGCTGAGTTCGGATCTCTGCAACATCTCCGCGCGCTTCCAGCAGCCGATCTTCTGAAACTGGTCGCCGGTCCGCAAATGAGCATCGGTCCGGCGAACGGAATTGTGGTGGATGGCTGGGTCCTTCCAAAGCCTCCGGCGCAGGTATTCTCGACTGGCCAGGAACATCGCGTGCCGCTGCTGATCGGCAACAACTCGCGCGAACGAACGCCGCCGCCTGTGGCCCCGGAAGATTTGCGCCGAGCGATCGAAGCGATGTACGGCCCGCTTGCGCCCAAGGCGTTCACGCTTTACGGGGATCGCGCCGCCGAGTGGGTTGTCGACACAATGTACCGCTGCCCCGTCATCGCGCAGTTGAACTGGCATGCGCCGCGCAGTCCTTCTTTCGAATATGAATTCGATCGCGCCGCTCCGGGAAGAGAAGCGGTGGGTGCGGTGCATGGCACGGAAGTCGCCTACGTTTTCGGCGCTTTGAATCCCAATTACGCCGATGCGGATCGCGCGATCTCTTCCGCCATGCAGCAATACTGGACGAACTTCGCAAAGACCGGCAATCCCAACGGCCCCGGCTTAACTCAATGGCCGAAATTCGACGCTGCGGCCCGCGGATACATCGAGTTCACCGGCGACGGTCCCGTTGCGGCCGAAGGACTGCGTCGCGCGTACTGCGATCTTTACGTCGAGAACGTACAACGGCTCATGCGGGAGTAGAGTGGCGGACAACATTCCGATGTGTGTCTGTGATGCTTCAATCGGCGCCGAATCGGCAGATAGCGCACCTGTCCTTCCCACTCACCGGGAAGACTACAGTCCGTGATCAGCAGGATGTCGTCGACAGCCGAGGCAACCGTCACAGCCTTCCTCACCTCCCGGACTCCCCGCATTGGCTCGCCCGCAGCCACGCGGTGATACGCCTGAGCCGCCGTCGGAGGAGAGCCCGTGTAATGTCGTGGCTGAAATTTTCGTCAGCGAGCCAGCGAACCGTCGCCCGCGGCGCTCCAGATGGCCGCACTGCGACGGGCGAAGTGCGCCCACATCTTCCCGGGAAGGCTATGCGGCCCGACGCGGGATCACGTCGCGCTCAATCGCGGCCCGGTTGATGGAATCGAGATCGTAGCGGTTCTGGATGTTGAGCCAATATTGGGCGGAGGTTCCGAAGAATAGGGCGAGTCGTGCCGCCGTATCGGCCGTGATGGCGCGCTTTTCGTTCACGATCAGGCTGATGCGGTTGGCAGGCACCCGGATGGCCTGCGCGAGCCCGTTAATACTGATTCCTTCATCCTTAAGGTCCTCCAGCAGGATGCGCCCCGGATGGACCGGTTGAAGCTTAGTGGTAGTCGGTGATTTCGACATCGGTGGGTCCTTTCTCTCCCCATTTGAAGCAGAGGCGGTATTGATCGTTAATGCGCATGCTGAACTCGCCTTCCCGTTTTCCTTTCAGGGCTTCGAGTCTGTTTCCCCGGATCGCCCGGAGGTCTTCGAGCGAGGTCGCAGCGTCGAGACGGATCAGCCGCGTCCTGATCTGGTCCTCAATGTTCGCCAGTTCTTTGACGCGCTCGCGGTTGAGAAGCTTTTCCGCTCTCGCGTCTTTGAACGACTGAATCATCACCTATATAGTATTACCTTACAGGTAATAGATCGGGTCTCTGAAGCCCAGCGACTCACAAGAGGCAATCCGGCGCGATTCGCGGCGTCAGGCTCCAATCTCTCACTGAAGCAATCGACACCGAAACGCCGACAGGCCGTGCCATGTGACAAATGATCGGCGTACTCTTTAAGGTGTTCGCGTCGGATCGTCCTTCATCTGAGACTGTTTTCATCCCCCGTTGCGCCAAACCGCCATGGGCGATTCACAGCCGTTCAAATTCGCCATTCCCAACAAAACACGAGAGATTCCCGCTCAGCTCCGCCTCAACCCTCCTTCCTCGGGTGTACACTGTCGTCGCCGAGGCGCTCCCCGCCCGCGCACAAACCGGAGGACCCAGTTCATGCGTACCGAACTCCAACGTCAGGCTTCTCGCCTCAACGGAGCCGAATCCCGCGGCCCCCGCACCGCCGCCGGCAAACGACGCTCCTCGCAGAATGCCTGCCGCCACGGTCTCTACTCGCAGCGCATTCTCGATGAAACTCTTCCCGCCGCGCCCGCTCCGGAATTCTCCACGATCGCGCAGGCAGCCTTTCACTACGCCCACCTCGAATACATGCGCGTCGCCGCCCTCGAAGCCCGTATTCTCAGCGAGGAAATCAAACGCCAGCGCATCCTGCACCCGGATGAGCCGGACAAATCCCTGAGCGCCATCGCCTTCCGTCACCTCTGCGACGAAACCGGCGTGATGGCCGCTCTCTACCGGCCCCACTGCATCCAGGTGTCGATGTATTTGCCGTCCTGATCGAAGATCTGAATGCGGTTGTTGTTACGATCGCCGACGAGGACCCGGCCCCGCGAATCCAACGCGATCGTATGGGGAGCGTTGAACTCGCCCGGACCTGATCCTGTATGGCCCCACGACTTGATGAATTTGCCGTTCTTATCGAACTTCTGAACGCGATTGTTCGCCGGTGTCGGTGAGTGACCCTCGGTAACGAAGATGTCGCCGTTGGGGGCAATGGCGACATCGGTGGGTTGATTGAAAAGTCCTTGCGCGTCGCTGGCAACGCCGGCTTTGCCGAGCGTCATAAGGACCTTACCTTCGGGATTGAATTTGAAAACCTGCTGGCCCTTGCCGTCCTTGCCTTGCTCGTCGGTGACCCAGAGATTGCCCTGGGCGTCGACTGTCGCGCCGTGCGGAAAAACGAACATGCCTTCGCCCCAGGCTTTGAGCAGCTTGCCGGAGGCGTCGAACTTGAGGATGGGCGGTTCGGCCCGGCCGGCGCAGGAGTTGTCGTGGCAGCGATGGATGACATAGATGCTGCCATCGGGCGCGACTTCGACCGCGGTGACCGCGGCCCAGGGAACTCCGCCTGGGGGCTTCGCCCAATCACGAACCGTGAGTTTGTACCCACCGTCGGGCAGATTGTTGAGAGGCGGGTCACCGGCGTTTGCGGCAAGGGCGACGGTGGCAAGCAGGAAGAGCAGAGTGCGCATAATAATCCTTGTTATACGTCGTCGCGGCCGATATTCACGATGAAGTATTCGGCGCGCGTCGTACCTACGTTCTTTGCGTTGTGAATTTCGTTGGAGCCGATGACACCCACATCGCCGGGGCCGAGGCGCAGCGGCTTACCCGAAATCGTCAACTCCATTAATCCGGTGCGAACGAGCATCATCTCTTCGCGGAGGTGCTGGTGCGGCGGATGATTTACTTCGCCGGGCGCGATGTCGCTCTGATGGCTTTCCATCTTGAAGCCGGTATGAGTCTTGGCGGTGAACATGCGGCGCTGCTTGTTCTGTCCGTTCGTGGTGACGGGCAGTTCGTGATAGAG
>Ga0207059_1145_pt1 | contig 12941 bp, 6 predicted proteins | sample Alteio_BWMinCont_32_FD_153273 | JGI IMG/M metagenome (GOLD analysis project Ga0207059, IMG submission 153273) | Enriched cells from forest soil in Barre Woods Harvard Forest LTER site, Petersham, Massachusetts, United States -... | ecosystem: Environmental > Terrestrial > Soil > Temperate forest >...
GTGTTTCATCAGCCAGAGAAGCTAACGCGCATGCCTCAACGAAAGTTTTTTCATTTACATTATTGGCTGGCCAAAAATTCGTCGCTTTACGATTGCCAATAGTGATAGTTCCTGTTTTATCGAGTAAAAGTGTGTCGAGGTCGCCGGCTGTTTCTACTGCCTTGCCACTTTTTGTGATCACATTTGCGCGAAGCGCCCTATCCATTCCTGCAATACCGATCGCGCTTAACAATCCGCCAATTGTTGTGGGGATCAGGCATACGAATAAGGAAATAAAAGCGGCGATAGTAATAGGTGTGCTGGCAAAATCGCCGAATGGTTTTAGCGTCACACATACAATTACGAAGATGATGGTAAAGCCGGCAAGCAAAATTGTCAACGCAATTTCATTGGGCGTTTTTTGGCGTGAAGCGCCTTCGACTAATGCAATCATCTTATCCAGAAAACTTTCACCGGGCTCTGTAGTTACCCGTACTTTAATTTTATCGCTCAATACTTTGGTGCCGCCGGTAACAGACGATTTATCACCACCGGATTCTCTTATCACCGGTGCGCTTTCTCCGGTTATAGCACTTTCATCAATGGTGGCAAGCCCTTCAATAATTTCACCATCCATAGGTATGATATCACCAGCTTCACAAATAAAAACATCACCTTTTCTTAACTGGGAAGAAGGGACGGTTTTCACTTCACCAACATAAATTTCACCAACAGGAAAAACTTTTTTTGCGGGAGTGTCTTCTCTTGTTTTACGAAGGCTATCAGCCTGGGCCTTGCCCCTCGCTTCTGCAATTGCTTCTGCAAAATTTGCAAACAGTAGTGTTACGAACAGGATTAAAAATATCAGGATATTATATACTAAACTGCCCTGCGCTTTTTCACCGGTCCATATCAATACACAAACGCCTAACATGAATGCTGTACAAATTTCCACAGTAAACATTACCGGGTTATGTATCATAATCCCGGGGCGCAATTTGACAAAAGATTGTTTCAGCGCTTCTTTTACAAGCGATGAAGCGAATAATTTATTTTGACGATTACGTTTTGCCATGATTCAAATTCTTTTATTTATTTAAAATATTCTCCTATTGGCCCCAATGAAAGTGCGGGGAAGAAAGACAGCGCTGCAACAATCAAGATAACGGCGAGGACCATAATCCCAAAGGTGAGCGTATCTGTTTTTAACGTACCGGCACTTTCGGGCACATATTTTTTCTTTGCCAGGATTCCGGCAATAGCCACAGGCCCGATGATCGGAAGAAATCTTGAAATGATCATCACCAAACCGCAGGTGATATTCCAGAAAGGAACACCATCACCCAATCCTTCAAAACCAGAACCGTTATTCGCCGATGAAGAAGTATACTCATACAGCATTTCAGAGAATCCATGATTTCCGGGATTGTTCAACCATGCTGCATAGGTTTTGGGGTCACCGGCATATATATGCGAAGACAAGGCTGTGAATGCAAGGATCAGGAAAGTATGTAATAGCGCGATGATCGTTGCGATCTTCATTTCTTTTGCTTCTATTTTCTTTCCTAAAAATTCTGGTGTTCTTCCTACCATCAAGCCGGAAATAAATACGGCAATGATGATATAGATATAAAAGTTCAGATAACCAACACCAACGCCGCCATAAAAAGAATTGATCATCATGCCCCACATGGCGAACATACCGGTGAGCGGCGTGAAGCTATCATGCATCGCATTCACAGAACCGTTAGAAGTTACCGTAGTCGTTATGCCCCAAAAAGCGGAAGCTGCAGATCCAAAACGAACTTCCTTTCCTTCCATGCTCCCTAAATTTTGTGCGATCCCTAAATGACTGATAGCAGGATTACCTTTCATTTCAAGATATATGGATGGGATGGCGAACATTAGAAATCCAAAAGTCATTACGCCAAAAATCATCCAGGCTAATTTTTTTCTTTTGAGCATATAACCCAAACAAAAAACCATTGCCATAGGAATAAGGACGATACAAATATTTTCAACCATATTGGTGAAGTAATTCGGATTTTCCAATGGGTGCGCAGAATTGGCTCCAAAAAAACCGCCACCGTTTGTACCTATTTGTTTGATGGCAACCATAGCAGCGGCAGGCCCGCGGCTTACGTTTACCGTATCGCCTTGCAAGGAAATAAAAGTTTCTTTTCCTTTAAATGTCATTGGCATTCCATTGAACAGAAAAATAATTGCAACGACAATGGATAAAGGCAGCAATATGCGCGTACATGATTTTACAAATAGGTTATAAAAATTCCCAATTTTTTCAGTTGTCTTTTCTTTCATGGCAATAAATACAACTGCGCATGCTGCCATGCCTGCAGCTGCGCTGATAAATTGAAAAAGCATCAGCACCAACTGGCCGAGATAAGATACACCCGACTCGCCGGAGTAATGTTGCAGGTTAGTATTTGATACAAAACTTATAGTTGTATTAAATGCGAGGTCAGCGGACATGGATGGATTGCTGTCGGGGTTCAAAGGCAACCAACTCATATTCATTAAAACGAACATGGAAAATAAAAACCAAACCAGGTTGATAGTGAGGAGGGCTAGCATGTGCTGTTTCCAATTCATTTCTTTTTCCGGCTTGATGCCCCCGAGTTTGAAAAATAATTTATCGAGTGGCGCAAATACACGATCAAGCCAGGTAGGCTGTCCTTCATATACTCTTCCTATATAACGGCCGAGCGGAATAGCCAGCAATACTATAAGCAGGTACATGATTATTACTCCAAAAATTTCTGTGTTCATTTTTTATAAATTTTTTTTGTGGAGAGAATTTGTATGGAACGCGGATTTATTATGATGATTATGATTTTCGCGGATGATCTTAAAAAATCATAATAATCAGCATATATCAGTGTTCTATCAACTCTCACCGTTAAAATTTTTCCGGTTTTACCAATACATAACACAAGTAGATAAAAACGAAAATTGCTACGATAAATAATAGTGTCATAATATTCAGATTTTATCAAAGAAATCAATCGATTTAAAAAAGATTGCGAAGCATATCAACCCCACTAAAACAAGAATGATCGTGAGCATATTTATTTTTTTTATTGTTTGATGTTACAATATGCACCGGCAAATAATACCGGCAACAGCAATAACCAGGTAGATAGTCAGCAAAAGATGAAAAGGCTTTGCTTTTCGTCTCAGTTTATTTAAGTAAGTTTTCATTTCATTTTATCTTATACGGATTTAACTACGCCAAAAGACATGCCTTGTTCATCCTACATAATTCAATTTGTACAGGAATCAATGCTGATAAGGGTTGTGACGAATGACGAGGCTTTTTCAGTCATATGTTTTAAACAGAAGCCCTATCAAAATGGAAGAGTATTTTTTCATTTTGATAGGGTAAAATAATAGCGGATTTTAAGGCCGATGAGCAAATCTCTTTAGCTGATTTTTTTTAGCGAAGGATAATCTTGTGAAATATTTCCCTTTTTCATATTCAATTGTAAGATGTATTTTTTTGCATTTTCCGGCAAGGCTTTAAACTCAATAGGCTTACCGATCCAATCAGGATTTAATTTGGTATTGATAATAAAATTGTCCACCTCTGATTTTATTATTTTTTTACCAGGCATCTTTTCTCTCCAACCTGATCCATACATAGTGATTTGCCGGTACGCGCAGTTCCCCAAAAATTTGCTGAACCCTTCAGGCGAAAGAGGATCTTCACTGGCTCCATATATCTCGCCCGTTTCTTTATTGAGGATCGTAAAACGGTCAAATGTTTTGCCTTCGTTATCAAAGATTATGAATGTTTCCATGCACATGATTTGAGCTCGTTAAATTAATTTATTTAATATTTTTCAAAGAGGTATAAAAGCGCTCCGGGATCAGTTTTTTCACGTTTAATCCTGCTTAAAAGACTGCGGATTTTTTATTTTAAAGACTCGCGATACAGATATTTGATTTTATAAGTTTTAAGGAAATTATCATACGCCAGCAGTTCCTTATCCGACCTGAAAATAGCATCCAGCAAATAATGGAAGTGATGGTTTTCGGGAAAAGAATTTTTTAAATTATCTATAGTCAGTAATTGAATCGGCGAATTGCCATTCATGCTAAAAAAGTATTCGTCAGTTTTTATAAGGCCTTTTCCTTTTATTTGTTCTTCTGATTGATACCTATAATAAATATAAAACGATTCTGTATCCACTATTTGATAAGCAGCTTTATTGTACCATCTACAATTTTTATGTTTATAACTAAGTGTATGTTGCGATGAATTATCCTGAGCTAAATATAATTTACTGGTAGCTGTAGAAGTAGTTTGTGGTATTGCATTTTTGGAAATTAAAATGATAACAGATACTCCCAGCATTGTCTTTAAAGTTTTCATATAGTGCTTTTAAAATGTTTTGAAATAATTTTTAGAATCGAACAAGTAAAGCAATGATAATCCTCGATTCACTTTTTACCAGGTCCGGCATCCATCCGCCCCAACTACTTAGCGGCGGCGCAATCGAAGCCCCGCTTGAAGTATAACTATACTGACCAGTATTGGTATACCCGCTTGGTGATGTAACTCCGCCGGCACCGGCAAAATATCCTTTCAATGGAGTTGTCCCGGGAGCCGCTCCTAAATCCGTTACAGCACGATGGACGAATTCGAACCTAAGTGTGATATTATCACTGGGCATGTAATCGAAAGTGGTTGAACAATCCCATGCGTTGAAGGTAGAACCCGGTCCTGTTTGCGACTGAAATAGCGTATCTGCATAACCGGTAGGAGTGAGTACAAGATATTGACCAGGGTTATGCATATAACCGCCGCCAATAGTCCATCCGAAATGTTTACCAAACCAAAGCCTGTTATAGAACATGCCGCTTATAAAATTCTGTGCAGGGAGATAAGAACCATCTTTACCTCCTTTACCAAACGGGCTTACACCATCTCCATTTTCAAAACCAAAATCACCCGTAATAGAAAAAGCAGCTTTTGTAATAAATTTTCCGTTAGGGTGATTGACATAACGGAACTGATAACTATTATCGCTATGAATACGATACCTGCCTGGTGCACCTTCATCATCTTTTCCATAATAGAAATTGGAGACATAGTCAACCCTTTCTTTTGGTCGATAATAAATAGAAAAACCCATTCCCGGCATATTATTGAATCGTCCATAAGTTTGCCAACCGTTAATTAACCATAATTCTACTTTTAATTTATCCGTCGGGAAGGTTTGTAATCTTAGTCCGTTAAAAAACCAAGGCGTATTATCAGAAGTATAGGACGGTTGATAGCCCCAGTTTTCAAAATTATTATAGGAGCATAATCCGATATACGACATGAAAATACCTGCATCGAGATTGATCCCATGCCATTTATCCCAGTGATATCCCGCATAGGCTTCACTGATATAGCGATAAATAGTTTGCAGATCATATTGACCTTTATAAGAACTGCCATCATTTCTTGGGACAACTGTAGATCGCGTCCCGAATTGCATCATCACTCTTCCGCGAACATTATTGACGTGGATATCTCCACCGATACCCATAAAAGAAAGTTGCAGCTCATTGTTTCTTGCGAGCGCTGTAGAACCAACCACAGTATTATCAATCGGTTTATTGAAAGAATGTGTATAGTTCAAATCAAATGTAACATCACCTGTAAAATATTTGGAATCGAAAGCCGGTGGAGATGTTTTGCGGCTATTGCCATTAAGCCAACTGAAATCACCAAACGCAAAAGGCTGGCTGGCTACAGTATCTGCAGCGGCAACTATATCAGTATCCTTAATTTTCTTAAAATAAAATTGTTTGTGCGGCGAGAATTTGGTAAAAATAGAAGACAGCAAGCTGTTACTATTTTTATTCGCGGACTGCTGGCTTGCTGCAGCAACAGGTTCTTTGATAGTAGAATCTATTGCCGTGATTGAAATAGTTGTGTTTTCTCCTGAAGATGCGACAATGCCCATCTGTTGGCTATATCCCTTACTAATTATCAACAGTCCTAGAAAACAGGCAAAAAGAGAATTATGCTTAATCATAAATTTTTTTTTAATTACGTTAGAATGGCATTGGTTAAATAGAATTATTTACCGGGTTATTACACAGTATTTATTTGAGTGATTTTTATTCATGCTCATCGGGACCGGTCAATTGGTCATTTAGGATTGTGAAACAGTTTGCTAAAAATATACCAGAGAGAAAAAAGAAATGTGCCGGATCGCGTGGAATGCTTTACCAACTTGGGTTTTGATATATCTTACTAAAAAAAATATCAATAGAAGTTAAAGATTAAACACTATCATTTTGGAAAAATATTTTCATTGTGATAGCAATAAAGCCATTTTATTTTCAGAAAGAAAATCATGATCCGTGATCAGGTAAGATTTATTCAGGCTTCAATATTGGCGGCAACTATTCCATTTCTGAAATTTTTTTCCATTTTGAAATGGATTTTTTATTAATCATTAATAGGCAAATGATAGTAACATGCTATTAAAGTCAATACGGTATTGACTTTGAGAGAAAAATAGTTTTTCTAAATCAGTTAGGCATAACTTTTGGCATTTATAGTTACCCATGCTTTATAAGTAATGAAAAATTTATCATGCTGATTGTGCTCAATGAGTATAGATTCTATATAACAACTCTGTAACATTAAATTGGTAAAGGCCACCTGTTTCTACAGGGGTCATTTTTTATTGCTGATAAAGGTTATTGAGAATTAACATGGATGGGTATGCGGAAAGCGATTATCCCAACCGGTATTCTTCGATTTTCCTGTACAAAGTCGTCAATCCGATATTCAACAACTTGGCAGCTTCTGTCTTATTTCCTTTTGTATGGTTAAGCACGCGTTGGATATGTAATTTTTCAACGCTGGCAAGATCGAAAGCAGATAACGTTCCTTGTGATTGATGATTCATAACCTGTAATTCCAATGGCAGATTATCAACCGTCAGGCGCGAATCATTTGCTAATATAACTGCACGTTCCATTATATTTTTTAGCTCACGAATATTTCCTTTCCACGTATGTTGCTGTAAATGATCCAGGAATTCTTTGCTCATGCTGGTTACCGACTGGTTGGTTTTTTCGGCAAAGATTTGCATGAAATGTGTTGCGAGTAAAGGAATATCTTTTTTTCGGTCACGCAATGCCGGTAGTTGAATGGTGAATACATTCAAGCGATAAAACAGGTCTTCGCGGAATTGGCCTTCCTCTATTTCCTGTTGCAGATCGCGGTTTGTGGCAGTGATGATCCGAACATTTACTTTAGTAGATTTTGTATCACCAACCTTAATGAATTCATTTGTTTCAAGCACGCGCAATAGTTTAGATTGAAGATCGATATGCATCTCACCGATTTCATCCAGGAACAGTGTCCCATCATTCGCTTCTTCAATTAAACCTCTTTTGTCTTTTATCGCACTGGTAAAAGCGCCGGCCTTATGCCCGAAGAGTTCGCTTTCGAGCAACTCTTTGCTAAAAGCGCTGCAGTTAAGTGCCAGGAAAGGATTTGCTGATCTTTTACTTCCATGATGAATGGCCTGCGCAAATACTTCTTTGCCGGTCCCCGTTTCGCCCAACAACATAACGGTCGCATCGGTGGGCGCGACTTTTTTTGCCAGTGCAATTGCATCATGGATAATAGCTGAGTCACCTAAAATATTTTCGAAAGCATAGTGTTTCCCGACTTGTTTTTCCAGTTGTTTGATTCTTTTTTGTAACTGCACTTTTTCAATCGCCCTATTCAATAAGGGAATTATTTTTTCATTATCGTCGCCTTTAGTAATATAATCGAAAGCGCCATTTTTCATGGCTTGTACTCCATCGGGGATATTGCCAAAAGCTGTCAGCACTATAATTTCAGTCAATGGGAATTTTGATTTTATTTGCTGTGATAACGTTACCCCATTTGCATCGGGGAGTTTTACATCGCATACGATGACATCTACATCCTGTTGCTCTAATTTTTTCCAGGCAGTCTTTGCATTCATCGCTTCCAATACTTCAAAACCTTCCAAGGTGATGATACGCGCCATCAGGTTGCGTAATTTTTCTTCATCGTCGATTATTAAAATCCTTCCTGCCATGTAAATTTGAATTACTATTTATAAGTCACAGCGTGTTGCAAGGCATCGGACGGCTGTGAATGAATGCGAAGATATAACATGCTGCCACAGCCGTCCGATGCCTTAAAGCTTTTTACTATTAAATAAGCAAGGTTTACTTATTTGAGAATGCAAGTTAGTTTTTAAAAGATAATATATTTTCCGAGAGCCTGTGTACAATTAAAATTTGAATTACTGTTTAGACAGAGAGGTATTGCAAGGCATCGGACGGCTGTGAATGAATGCGAAAATATAACATGCTGCTACAGCCGTCCGATGCCTTAAAAGCTTTTTACTATTTAAATAAGTAAGGTTTACTTATTTGAGCATGCAAGTTAGTTTTTAAAAAGATAATATATTTTCCGAGAGCCTGTGTACAATAAAAATTTGAATTACTATTTATAAGTTACAGCGTGTTGCAAGGCATCGGACGGCTGTGAATGAATGCGAAAATATAACATGCTCCTACAGCCGTCCGATGCCTTAAATTTCCGCGTTACGTTGCATGTCAACAAAAAGTTAAAAGCTTTTTACTGCTTTAATCGTTCATCGCATATGCTTACATTTAGTAAAACTAATGCTGTATGAACTTTAATAAATACAATAATATTACTGGATGGATTGTATGCGCCATCGCCTGCACGGTTTATATTATGACCATGGAGCCCACCGGAAGTTTCTGGGACTGTGGGGAGTTCATTTCCAGTTGTTATAAATTACAGATCCCGCATCCGCCGGGAGCGCCCCTGTTTATCATGATGGGAAGATTTTTTATTATTCTTTTCGGCGATAATCCGCTGACAGCAGCACGGGCAGTCAATTTCATGAGTGCCATCGCAAGTGGCTTCACCATTCTTTTCCTGTTCTGGTCTATTACACATTTTGCGCGAAAAATGGTTCAGAAAAATAATCCATCGCTTAGCAATCAACAAATTTTTACCATCATGAGCGCAGGTGTTATCGGCGCATTGGCTTATACTTTTTGTGATTCTTTTTGGTATAGTGCAGTGGAAGGCGAAGTGTATGGATCTTCTTCTTTTTTTACAGCATTGGTTTTTTGGGCAGTATTGAAATGGGAACAGCAGGCAGATAAACCGGCTGCAGACAAGTGGTTGATATTTATTTTTTATATGATGGGTTTATCGGTCGGCGTGCATTTATTAAACCTGTTGACGATACCTGCAATTGTGATGGTATATTATTACAAGCGATATAAAGCAACTGCCTGGAAAACAATTTTAGCTTTTGCTATCGGTTGTTTGATAACAGGCTTTATCCTGAAATTCGTCATTCAATATACTATCAAAGGAGCTGGCTGGTTCGATATTCATTTTGTGAACGACTTCGGCATGCCTTTCTTCGTCGGCTTTGCTTTCTTTTTCCTTTTGTTGACTGCCTTGATTGTATGGGGCATTCGATATGCGGTGAGGCGCCAATATTATTTTCTTAAGATAGGACTTTGGTGTTTTGCTTTTATGCTGCTCGGTTATTCTACTTATTTCACAACGATGATCCGCTCTAATGCCGATCCGGCTATCGATATGTTTAATGTCGATAACCCGGTTAACCTCGTTGGATATCTTAGCCGTGCGCAATATGGCGACTGGCCAATTTTATACGGCCCCGATTTTACGGATACCCCTCCCCGTGAAAATGGGGGCGATCTTTATGTAAGAGGAAATAATAAATATGAAGTGGCAGGAAAAGTGGTGGTTGAGGATTGGGCCAATACTCCATCTTCTCATTTTTTTCCGCGTATGTGGAATAATTCGAATGATAGAAATGAAATTGATTTTTATAAACAGTTTTCCGGGCTCAATGAAGGTGATCAGCCAACCATGGGCGATAACCTGAAATATTTTATGAAGTATCAGACCGGTTGGATGTACCTGCGTTATTTCATGTGGAATTTTGCCGGTAAGCAAAATGATTTGCAAGGTTTCGGCAATGTGCGTGACAGTAACTGGATTAGCGGGATACCGGTAGTGGATAATGCATTATATGGTAATCAAAATAAACTCCCCGATAGTATCCGTGCCAATAACAAATCCTTTAACCGGTTATACATGTTGCCGCTTTTCCTTGGATTGATTGGGTTATTTTTTCAATATGTACGCAACCGCAAAGATTTTTTAGTGAATTTTTTATTATTCTTTTTTACGGGCATGGCGGTTGTTATTTATCTCAACCAGGCAGGCGCTCAGCCGCGCGAACGCGATTATGCTTATGTTGGGTCGTTTTATGCATTTGCAATCTGGATTGGTTTGGGAGTTATTTGGGTGAAAGAACAATTTGAAAAATTATCCAAAACACCTGCCGCTAATTATGCCGCAGCCGGATTATGTTTGCTCGCAGTCCCGATTTTAATGGCTACACAGGAATGGGATGATCATGACCGTAGCCATAAAACACTGGCGAGGGATATGGCGAAAGATTATTTGGAAAGCTGTCCGCGAAATGCGATTCTAATTTCATCAGAAGACAATGATACTTATCCATTGTGGTATGCCCAGGAAGTTGAAGGCATTCGCCCCGACGTACGGATTGTGATCACTACTTTATTGGGCTCCGATTGGTATATGAACCAATTGCGATATAAAATAAATCAAAGCGCACCGGCAGATGTAATTTTTACTCCTGATCAAATTGCTGGGCTCAAAAGAGAAATTGTGCTGTGCACGAATAATCTTCCTGGTTTTGATAAGGACAAATATTATGATCTCTATAGCATGTTGAAAGATGTAGTTGGTAGTGAAGACCCGAAATATTCAACTCAAATCGAAGACGAAAGCTATCATATTCTCCCCACAAAAAAATTCAGCGTACCGGTTGATATCGATCGTGTAAAAAAGAATGGTACGGTTAATCCAAATGATAAGCTGGTAAGCGAATTGCATATTGATCTTCCTGATCGTAATTATTTGGTAAAAAATGACCTCGCGATATTATCGATCATTGCTGCTAACAAATGGGAACGCCCGATTTGTTTTACGAATGATAATGATGCATCTAAGCTCGGCCTCGGCGCATACCTGCGGTCTAACGGTCTCGCCTATCGCCTGGTGCCCGTTGAGAATGATAAAATGGATAACGATATCGCTTTAAAAAATATCACAGAAAAATTTGCGTATGGAAATGCCGGCAGGAATGGCGTTTATTATGATGAGGAAAACAGGCGGAGGATGAACTATATCAAATTAGCTCATGTTCAATTGGCCATCAGCCTGTCTCAATCCGGAAGGAAAGAAGAGGCCAGAAGAGTATTGGAACATTTTGACCAGGAGGTTAAGGAAACAAATTTTCCTTATGGGCTCACCAGCAATCGGGGAAATCAACACGATGGCATTTCGGCTGCTTTTTTGCAGGCCTGTTATTTATCGGAAGATTTTGCTCTTGCTAAAAAAGTTTCTGCTTCACTTAAGAAAGACCTTCAACAGCAATTGTCGTATTATAAATCACTGGGCGATGAAAATATCAGTACAGAGCAATTGGTAAATTTTGCTTACCAGTTTTTGCAGGGAAAGGGAAATAATTTATCGGATCAGCAAACTTCTTTTGCATCGGATATCCTTTCCTCTTTCCAGATTTTAAAGCAGATAGATGATTGGGAGAAATCGTTTACCAATACTCCTCTGATTCAAAAAAATTAAGTCATATTTCACGCAAAGGCTTCTTGATATGAAGTATCCTTTGCGTCTTTGCGGACCGACGCGCCTTTGCGTGAAATATCGCACTACTATAAATCAGTAACTAAAAAAACCAACCCAACATCAAACAAAACATCACAATAACAGGCGATGGAAGCTTACTGTAGGAAAGAAATGCCCAGGTCCCAATCACTACAATAATATTAAGGAGAATTATTTCCCAATTGGTTACTGAAACGTCTTTCATCATATAAAAAGTTGAGGCAATGATAATGCCGACTACTACTGCGTTGATTCCTTCAAGCGCTCTATAAACGGTTGCATATTTTTTCAGGTTATTCCATATCGGAAAGAAAAAAAGTACCAGTAAAGCACTGGGTAAAAAAATAGCAACCGAACCAATTACACAACCAGCGATTTGCATGGGGTTGCTAAAATCTTTCATTGCCGTTCCACCCATAAAGGACGCGACAGAAAAAACAGGGCCCGGTATAGCGCGCACAATCCCCGCACCGGTATAAAAATCTTCTTTACTCACTTTGACCACATGCGGATTGCGTTGCATTAATTTTTGTGATTCAGGCCTCGCTACAAATTGCTCATACATCATCGGTATCAGCACTTGCCCGCCACCAAATACCAGGCTTCCGAAACGATAGGTATTTTCAAAAAGATTAATTGGCCTGCGATTAGGCCAATTATTTTTTCTCGCCAATTCACTCAATATACCTGCTAGTAAAAAAATAATGGCGAACAACCAGATATTCCCCCATTTGATTTTTTTCAACAATACCTCTTTTTGGGGGATACGTTTGCTGCTAAGGTTTGTGACAACACCACCGAGCACAATAAGGATCGGGAATATCCATGGGGTTTTGAACAATATAAAAGTGGCGATCGCAGCTATAGCCATGATTACATGTGTAATCGTATTGTGAACCGAAATCTTGAATGATTGAATAGCGGCATACGCAAGAAAACCCACGGTCATGGGTTGAATGAATTTGAAAATATCTGTCTTTAATGTTTTTTGGTTGATGTATTCAAGAAAAAAAGAAAATGCGCCCATCAACAAACAAGCTGGTAATATCCAGATGATGAGTGTAAGTACGGCCAATGGCACACCACCTCTTTTATAACCAATAAGCGTTAATGTTTGGGTGGAGGAAGCGCCGGGCAGAAGTTGACAAAA
>Ga0207059_1009_pt1 | contig 12802 bp, 9 predicted proteins | sample Alteio_BWMinCont_32_FD_153273 | JGI IMG/M metagenome (GOLD analysis project Ga0207059, IMG submission 153273) | Enriched cells from forest soil in Barre Woods Harvard Forest LTER site, Petersham, Massachusetts, United States -... | ecosystem: Environmental > Terrestrial > Soil > Temperate forest >...
TGGTAATTTCGGAACCGGAGCAGCTACCTATGTGGGTACTAAGGTAGCGGACAAGGCGATACGTGCATTGTCTACCAAAGCAATGACGAAGCGAGTGACCCAGACCATGACTAGCCTCGGGGTATCGAAGGGTACGCAGTTGGTAGCGGGGATGACATTACGGTCCATGGGGACTGTGGCGGTTAGAATAACAGGTCCCCTATTGGGATTGGCATGTAGTTTGGCGATTGATGCTGTTAGCTTGTCTGAGTTGCCTGAGTTGCTACGCAATGCCCAAGCGATAATTAATGATCCTAGCTCGGAAGAATGGGAAAGAGAACAAGCCAGAGCGAACTTTGGTTTAAGCGTGACGGGGAATATCGTAGGGGTGTTATCCAGCGTAGCGATGCTGGCGGGTGGGCCGGGTGCAGCGGTTGGTGCGGCAGCCAACATAGCATTTATGATTGTATCTGCCGTTGTCACGGCCCACTATGCGGCAGTAACCGTGGTGGAAGCGCGTAGAAAGGAACTGGGGACGTTAACGGAGGAAGAAGCGGCAGAGATATATCGTCGTAAGATGTGGGAAGGGTCGACAGAGCTCCCCGAAACTCTGCAAGAAGTGGCACTGGTGCGCCAAGTATATCAATCCTTGATAAATCAGTACGTAGAAATAGTGCGTCGATCAGGCTATAGGGCAGTTGTGATGGCGCTGCCGATTGTTCGGTACCGCCGTCTCGAACAATTAACAGGAATGATATCCAGCGAGTGGAGGGAGGGATCGATGCTATTTGACGTAGATGGATACTACGTAAAAGCTTGTGACTATCGTGACCAAACCTCGCTGAGTGTAGATGACTTTCAATCGGGAGAAACGCCGTTCGCGAGCGTGAGCAATATGACCCCACAGCCCATGTCTCGGTTATTAGGTCGCTTGCCCCCCAATGCGACGATGTTTTGTGGCCCGAGTGATGTAATGATCAATCCGCGTAGGGTGTTGCACGAGGAATGGGAGCATCCACAAAGGGGTCGAAAAAAGGCACAGTTTAAGGAAGAATATTTCGATCCGCAGAGATGTGTACGAGGTGAAAGATTGTATTCGCGGCAACAGCGTCTCACGGCTTTTCCGGATTTGCCTATTGAAAATTTTTTTGCACCGCGTTTTCCATTGGTACATGGGAAAATGCCCTTTCAAAATATCTGCCAACATACGGTGGGGTTACGACTGAATAGCGCCCCTGCAAGCGGGCCGGTGCTCTACGATGTGGGGATATCCCATTTACAGTGCTTGAACGAGACGAAAAACGTCGTACTGATAAACCAGGGATCCCGGTTGATCATCGGAGGGAATCAGGAGAATACGTTTATCCTGCAAGGAATAAGCAAAGACCTGGTGAAGCTACAGGGAGGGGTTGGCCAGGACGTGTTGTATCTGAGTCCTGATTTACCGGTTGAACTCCTGCAAGATTTTTTTCGTCGAAAGATAAAGGGAATAGAGGTCATTCGAGGAAGCGCGGGAAAAGACGTCATCATGGCGTCCGCGGACGTAGCAGCAATCGATGGAGGGGGAGGCGGCGATGAGATCCATCTGGTAGAACCGGTTCCCTCACAAACCACTGTATTGCCCATAAGGTTTACGAAGACATCATCGACGACCGCGTTACCGATGCTGGAATCTGCAACGACGGTTGCGCCGGGAGAGGTAGAATTTTATGAAACAGAAGACGATGCAGAAATAGCGGTAGAAGCGCTACGCACTTTTCCTCATCCTGGGAATAACACGTTATCGCCGCTGACGATCCGTGTGCCATTGGATGTGCATGAGCTATCCCGATTACCGGTGATAACCTGTAGCCAATTTTCCCAATTTGCGCGGTGGAATACTCAGATTTTGTCAAGGCGAAGAGGAGAGCAAGAAGCCAGCTGGTTTTTTTATTTTGATCAAAAAAGTGCACAAGGGTGGTGGAAAGGTGTCGCCCATGAACTGTCTCATGTAGCGCTGTATCGTCCAGAATGTGATCAAATTCAATTTAAAACCAGAGATGGTTATATGGTTAAGCCTGGATTTGGACTCGAAAAGCCGATCCCAAATCGAAGAGGGGAGTTTACAGCAGCGGAAAAGCTGTTCGTATTAGACGAACACGCCATCGCGTTGCATTCAGGTGCTGTATTTTTGCATACTCCCCCCCGTGACCATTACGGGCTCCCCGTGTACGTGTGTCGCCCGACAGAGTTTTTAGGCCGAGTGGGTTCGTGTGTATCGATAAAACCACAGTATCGTTCGTTAACAAAAGCCGGAGCGTATGTCGTATTACATCCTGGAGATACAGTCCATGTGGGAGCAGATGAACATCAGTTGGTGTTAGTGGATAAACCTGGCCACACTACGATCAAGCTCAGTACTAATTTTTTTAATCAACAGCCAAGCAGGGTATTACTGGGATGCTCGATAGAAGAAATCCATGGGATTGACTATGCGATGCAGTCCGAAAGCTTATCGATTCGCATGAGCAACAAGACACTGCAGGTAGTGGGTTATCCGCGAGTCAGTGATGTAAGAAATCCAAGTATTCAATTTGAAATTAAAGAGGGGAAATTAAGCATTGGGATTCCCGAGAGTGAGGAAGGAGAAGACAGCGTCAGCGTGCGTGCAGTGAATCTAGATATGGTATTCGTAGAAACAGAAAGACCAGCAGGAGTGAGTAAGCGAGTGCTAGCGAGTCAACAGGTCCACTCCATTACAAAGCACCCGGCTTTACCCGTGCTAAACATCAATCTGGTATTTGATGAAGGCAAAGGATTAGTGACGCGTTCGATCGGAGATGAAGACACGATCTTGCCGCTCAGTTTATTGGATAAAAGAGAGTTTTTATCCGTGGATTTAGGAGCAGGATCCGATACCCTCGTTGTAGATGATAAGCAGTCTGTGGACTGGTATACGCGGTCAGACGAAGGGAAGGTGGATCGGCTCAATGTCAAACCCTTAGAGACAGCACTAGGCCGAGAAATGTTGATTAGCTTAGAAGATGCCTCCCCTGCGGGTAAGGATCTCGTGCTGAAAGTCTGTGATTTAGAAAGCGATTGTTTTAGGATCACGTGCAAAGATGGAATAATTAATTACCGTCACGTGCATATAGAGCAACAAGCTCACTACCTCAGAATAGATTACGATTCGTCTTCAAAGAATTTTTTTATCACAGCATATCAGAGCCCGCCGTTTATACCGCTACTATCTGAATTAGCCCTCGTGATACCGGCGTCCGTGATGCAAGAAGCGGGAACGGTATATATGCCGCAGTTGAGCGGGGATGTTTCAAAAGACTGGATGCTGATGCGAAGTGGTCATGATTTAGTGGCCTTTAATCCAGCGACAGGAGGTTCGTTGATATTTCAGAACGCCAGTACGTATAGCAATAGCAATGAGTCATTTTTTCAATACACCACTGACATACCGTATGCCCGTGCCCTTGAAAATCCGATGACGACAACAATGCCGATGCCAACCGTGATGCCAGAAAGCGTTCAGATACCCCCGTGGGAAAGCTTAGCTACTGTTCAGGAAGTCAAGCAAGCCATGGATGCCTTGGAGGAAGTAGCAGAACGGCTTAAGGGAGTTGCACATCTGGATTTAAGTCAATATATAAAAGATCCAGAAGTCGATCACGTTGACATGTATTATAAAAAAGCGCCAGAAGTAGACGTGTTAAGCGTGGTGATCCCGGTGATGGAATCTGCGGTGCAATTGCATTATGAAGAGAGAGAGAACAGAGAAACACTCAGCTTACAGATTCAACGTGCAGAAAAATCGGAGCAATGGATTAATTTGCATTGTCAGGATCGATGCGAAACCCAGGGATTCCAATTACTCTATGAAGATTCCCAACGCCTACCCCGCTGTGACGTAGCTAATACAGAAGTAGTCCCGGGGTGTGTAGATGAGGGAGATGTGTGGGAAGAGATGACCCTGCAGGGTGGTCAGTTAAGGCATCTGGAAACGTTGGATCGGCTGGAAAGACCGTTCTCCGAGTGGACAGAGAAAACACACCAGGACCTGCTAGAGCAGAAGTTTATAAGCCTAGATGTGAGTGCGCCAGCGCCTATAAATTTGGATGATGATCCGGCGAGTTGTTTTTTGCTAGACGCAGAAGGGAAATCAAGGGTTGATGTTGAATTTCTCAATCTAGGAAAACAGGGTGGTTACCTTTTGACATGTACCACGGGTCTAGAGGATCAACCATACGAGCTGTTGTTTCAGGGAGAAAGTGAGAAGACCATTACGCTGATGGTGGGAGCCAGTCTATATTATTTGATTCGACAGGCTGCCCAATCTACAGGATGTGAAGAATCATCTGCCATGCGTTTCGGACCCTCATGTCAAAATGGGGATACATTTCCCTGGCTAACCATTGCGACGAAAGACCTATCCCATACCCCGAGCAGCTGTCAGACACTGCGTCTCGTGGATGAGACGGTAAATAGATGGATATTCCCCATGCAAACGCTGCAGAAGTTCGGGTTGCATACATTAGATTGGCCCTTGGTAGAAGCAGCGACCCCGTATAGACTGGGTAGTAAGCACCTGTATATCACAGCAAAGTTGGAGAATCAGCAAGAACAAGCCGTCGTGCTCAAGGATTACTTCGAAGGCAATCAAGTACCGTTGACACTCCGTCTCAATCAGATGGACCATCAGTTGCTGCCTAATCAAACGTATATAGATTACGTGCCACAGTGGTCAAGCAAGCCAGTGAATTTTTATACGTTAAAACGGATGTTAGCGAATAAGGTTCACATTTACTTAAATGCGCGGGTGTCCTCGGTGTTAGATGCAGGAGATGGGGCAGAGATTTCGGATATAGAAGTAAAAGTTTCGGATACGGCAGGTGTGGAATTATCCGTAGAATACCGTGGTGTGAAGCGGACGCTGGTGGTGCGAGTGGAAGCGCATCCGGATCGAGTGAGGTGGGCTCAAGCGCCAGAGGAGGAAGGAAACTTTTATGTACGGGTGAATAAACAGCTTATCGCGTTGTCTTTAAAAGAGGTCAATCTCCCCACAGTAAACAGGCAGCTGAAAGAAGCGTTGTCGGGAGGAATGGAAGAAACAGTGGAGAAGGACGCGGCGCGTACATCAGTGTTACCTGTGTCAACGGAGCGTTCAGTGCAGCAAAGAAAGAGAAGGGAGGTTTCTGAGTTGGATCCGCACGAGCAATTGGTGGATAAGTACCTGGATCACTATGAGTACCGTGTCCGTGGCAAGTCTGAGCGGTCGAAGAAGGAGAAGAAGGCGCTGGAAAAATCCAGGCCTGCGGTTGAGGCGGATGATAATCCAGCTAATGTAACGTCGGTGCATCGAATGGGGCAAGTGAGTGAAAAGAAACGAGAAAAAATGGAACCCGTGGCACATGTCGTGAGTAGAGACATGAGGGTAAAGCCAGCCAGGCATGCGGATGTAGAGAGGATAGGAAGAAATCAGACAGAGTCGTTTGTTGTGAAGCCAGTCGCTGGTCGTCATGCTACGAAAGAAGGGCATCAATTTTTTACGAGACAACCAAAGAGAGTTGTACAGCTGTGGAATAGAGTGACGCCGGCTCAGTTGCCATGGCACCGTCACCATCAGTCGCCCCCTTTGTTCCAGGGAACTGCGAATTTTAGTAAAGTAACAGAACAGCATAGCGGCCAACAGCATAGCAGCAGTGGAGGAAATGCTGCGAGTAAGCCGACTCCTCCTGCGGTAAGAGCACCGGATCTGAACGGTACGTTATTGTTGCTCAATGTATTGGCTCGGAAGAGTATCCCACAATCCCCGCGAGCAACGGTGTCTGCTTATAAAGCAGCGATCTACCACAAAGCAGTACGTCAACGGGAAGAAATAAACAATCGATATGCGGGGAAACCTCACGTCGTGAAAGTAGGGCCATAGTGCGTAGTTGATTACTTGATAAGCACGCTAAATCCCTATGGAAGAAGAAAATTTAAAATTATTGCCAGCAGAAATTCGAGCGGCGCCTGAGCGACGATTTATTACGTTGTGTCTCCGTCTTGGCGCACGTAGCTGGTACGATTACCGATTTGATGCAGCACCATTGTGGCAAGATGTGCAAGTCAATATGCCAATCATCGATCATCTTTGGGGAAACGTCTTTCGTGATATAAATATCAGCACAGGTTTAAAATTTTTTAATAAACCCGTATTCCTTGCCTTAGGTTACTTTGATTTTCTAGTGGCTCCATTTTATATGTGGCATACCATTCGTCACAAATTTAATGATTTTACTGTACGTTTATTTGCAAAGAGCGGACACACACCTCAGCTTGAAGAAGCGCAAGCGTTTGATAAAGCATTAACTGAGTGCTCATGGGGTAACCCTCCCCTAAAATGGGGTGGTTACCTTACTTCTCAGGCAAAGATGAGGAATGATGAGATGAAATTAACCATTGTCTACCACTCCATCGATAGGTAAACGTATAGCGTGCATGTAATCTCTTACCATCATCTAGCGTAAACGTATATAAACCAGTATCAACAGCCGTATTACAGTCAATTTTAATGGTTCTTGAATCAATCGTTGCAGTAGGATGTTGAGTTAAAAAATCTTTAAAATATTCAATGCGTTGACTACGAGTTACTCTAGGTACCTGGGATAAAGTAGACAGTAATACTGCGTTATCCGTGTAGTTTGCATCGACCTTAGTGGCATCAAGGGTTTTAAGTGAGTTGTTCCAACGGTTAAACAGCGCTTCGATGTTTTTGTGGTTCACTTTTACACAATTTGGCATCGTTGTAGCTAAGCTGGAAACCATCGGTAAGCTGCTTAATAAAAGCACGCAGATAATTTTTTTACTTTGCATTCTATAGCCTCCTTAAATAGTGAATCCTAAAAATTGACCCAAGGACCTTAGCTTGACTCATGTTGGTTATATAATCCAGTATACCGTGGGGCGTTTTCAGTAAATTGAAAGAAAAAAATTTATTGCTTATTGCTGTATAAAAAGCGATGAAGTAAGCTCGATTGAGCCAAAGCTTTAATTGCCATTGCCGATAGTAGTGCTATCTAGGTAAGCAGTAAGAAAGCCGCATCAAATCCAGCACGGCTACTTCCAAAAATTCACTAAATATGAAGCCTAATTGTGAAAATTAAAACTATGGCAATAGTGTTGCTAAGTAGAATTCTGCAAAAAAGTATGATATTAAGGCGTCTTTGCCACTGAGATAACTATGCATCACTCTTCTCAACACGACTCTCTTTTTTTTCCTCTCCCAGACCGCGGCAGTTATACTTTTTTATTCTAATTTATAATGCGTTTGCCCTGAGACCACAGTAAACGAAAAAATTAAAAAAAGCGGGGGGCTGTGTTTATTGGAGTAGTTTCATCGGCACGGGTGGCGTCGGCTTGCTTTTCCGATGCAGCGGGAAAAAATTGATTCTGGGAATGCTGCTTATCAGAGAGTATTTGACAAGCTACTTTTATTTTCTGGAATAGTTGATGCCGAGTTTTTGCATTACATGCTTCGGGTGTCATGTGTTTGTATTTTTGCACTACTGCAATCATTGGCTTGACTACAGCATGGCCAATTAATTCCGTAACATCACCATTGCGGCTAATTAGCGCAAGACCGGACTCGGGTTCATATATGCCTATAGCAATGCAATAGGCAAATGTAGTCAGCCCTTCATTAATTGATTTAGCAGCCAATTCCAAGATTGATTGCCCATCAAACATATTATCAATCCATGGGCGTTGCATAAGGTTATCATATATCCATAATTTAAATAAGGATTCCCATTTTTCAGGACTCCATTTGTTTGCTATCTTCAAAAAATATTCATTTTGTGCACGATTACCTTGTATTGCAGAAAGGGTATTTTTTTGGCATTCACTAATGATTTTTTCTTGTAATAATTTATTTAACAAAGTGGAAGATAGTTGTAGCTGTTTTGTTAGCAAAAAATAGTTATCTATGTACTCCTTATTAATGCGTTCTACTCTCTTTAACTCTTCCTTAGTATATTCATTTATAATTAGTTTCCAAATATGTAATTGATCAGTTTTTTCTAACGCTTTCTTAAGCTGACGTTCCTTTTCAGTGGGAAGATATGGTATCAAAATATTCAACAGAACACGCACTCCTTCATCAAGGAACGAATAATTTCTATCCGATGGTGCCATACTGTCTTGTCGGGATAATAGATTTATTTTCTGCAATTCGCATTGAGCTATTATCCCTGCTTTTTGTAATAAATGTAGTAGTTCAGATGAAAGGTCTATTTTATTAGCCAATAGGTCAAAGTTACTTTTCATGGAAGGAAAAGCGTGTGAAAAAAGCAAATATTGCGATGTTTTATTTTGCAAAAAATCACTCAATTCAGATTGACCGACTTCTTGTAAACATGAAAAAAATCTTTCGAGCGTTGTAGTGGAGCTGTTTTCTATTATGTCCAAGAAGAATATCTGGAGATCATGCTGTATCGTCATTTTCATAACTTTTTGGAGTGTTCTAAAATCAGAAAAAACATAGTTTTGATATAATAAAAAAACAAGGTCGTCGTTAAAATTTATTAAGTGGATACAACTACTTATCTTGTTCATTAGCATGAATTGAGCTTGAGCATGCTGATTTCTACGGCTTTCCTGCGTAGGGCGTGCAGATTGGAACAGCAAATCTGCCAATATATTGTTTTGTTCTATAGCGGCAGCAAAAGTGTTAAAAAGCTCCGAATTTTGTGAATTTAAGAGCATTTCTATGAATATCTGACCATCTCTAACAGGGTTCTCCGCTTGATGGAGAAATAAAAACTTTTCTGGAAAACCCTGCACTTGTGAAAAATAAGAGAAAAACAATGGTAAGTGTTGAAAGAAAGATATTACAGGTATAGTACCTTTGCTCTCTCTGAGCCTCTGTAGCGCTGTTTGTATATCTTCGAGCGCTGTTTGTATCTCTTCGATCATGTAGTGTCTTTGTTCTGGCTGTGCTGCTTGTGTGGCATTTTTAATAATTAGCCTGAGGTATTCACTCGAGGACTTCCGCTCAAGCTCGCTGATCAATAGCCACAGATGCCCATTTAGCTTACAATCTTTAAATAGAGACCAGGCTTGTTGTGTAGGGGTATCATTGGATTTCACACTGCTAACATAAGGCTTGTTAAAGGTAAGATTACAACTATGGCGTGCTCGTGTTTGCACGGCAAGTTTCATATTTTGACTAAAATCTGGCCCTGCATCTTGAATTGCTTGTATTATTTGCACAAAATTCGGACGAATTCCCTCATTATAGGCTTGCTCCTGTTGTATGGTGGTATCGTGGACAGCACCTAAAAGAATACGCTCTGCAAAGTTTTCGTTTCGCTCGGCGCATTCTTGCACTAACTCCTGCGGTTTGTATGTCCCTTGTAAGACACGACACAGCAATTCTATACATTTGGGAATAAGTATATATTGGGTCAGCACAAGGAAATTTTTTGTAACGGATTTAATAATAACGGAATCAGAAACGGAATCAGAAGAGAGCGGCATAAATTATCCTCATACAAATATCAAAATCCTGACAGCTAAAGTAAGTACCTTTGCATGAAGGTGCGATATGGAAGAGAAGAAGACGCTATTTATTGAATACTTTTCAATTATACCTGATCCACGAGTAGACCGAGCCAAACGGCATCTCCTCGTTGATATAATTGCGATAGCGATATGTGCCGTGATTAGCGGAGCAGCTCAATGGATTGATATCTAAGCCTATGGCCAAGAAAAAGAGAAGTGGTTAAAAACATTTTTAAAATTGCCGAATGGAATTCCTTCACACGATACGATAGCCCGCGTATTTTCACGGTTAGACCCCGTGCTATTTCAGAAAGCTTTTTTAGATTGGATACGATATTTTATGGAGGAACTTACGGGAGAAGTGATTGCGATTGATGGAAAAACGAAGTGATTGCGATTGATGGAAAAACTGCGATTGATGGAAAAACCCTGAAGGGTTCCCATAACCGTTGTCGTGGAAAAAAAGCATGACATCTCGTGAGTGCTTGGGCGACGGAACAAGCCTTAAGTTTAGGACAGCTTGCCGTAAATGGCCACAGCAATGAAATCCACGGCAGTGCCTAAATTATTAAAATTATTAGTGTTAAAAGGGGCCATTGTAACCTTAGATGCGATGGGCTGTCAGCTTTTAGGGTAGCGGCTAATTCAGGGTTAAAGGAATAATCCATAGTTGCTTTCTTATTTTTTAGACAGCTAATCTTCTAAATTGAGCAGATCTTGATCGGACAAACCTGTGGCTTTTTTAATGAAATCGCGGTCCGCTCCCATGCCAAGCATTCTTTTAGCAATCGCTAAGTCTTCTTCATGACGACCTTGCTGTAGGCCTTCTTCTCGACCCAACTGTTCAATACTAGAGATGTAACTCACGTTTTTTGCCTCCTCTAATTTATGGATCTTATTTCTATATTCTAGTGCTAATTCTGCAGGTAAGGACAGCACCCAGTCTATCACTTTGTATAAATTAATTACATAATCTCGACTATAGCCCTTTTCGTATAATCGACGAGTTAATTTAAATTTCATCTGAAATCGAGCTTCTGGGTTTCTTTTGGTTTCTGTACAAGCTAAATGGGCCAAAATCACGGTGGCAAAGGGGTTATTAGATTCCTCGAGTTCTTGTTTTGTATTCCGGTACTCAAGTAATTTATGGGTTTGAAAGTTAAAATTTAGTACTGAAAAGCCAAAAACCTCTCGGTGATAGTGCTGAGGGTGCCAACTTTGGTTACTATCCGTTAAAATTGCTAAGGTTAAAATAGATTGATCATATCTTGTGAACAGTTTGCAATAGTATTGGAATAATCGTTTAGAAAATTCTTCTTCTTTTTGCCCCTGCACTTCAATATGAATTAATACCACTTCTTCTTGCCCTGCCAACGATTTTACTTTTACTAATTTATCAACGAATCGTTTGCCTATCATGGCATCAGTCGTGATAGCTTGTAGTTCATTGTCTAAAGTTACATAGGGTACCAACCAATCAATTTTATTAGAAATGTCAAAATAGAAAAACTCCATAAATTCTTTAAAACAAACATCTAAAACGTCTTTCCATGCAGAGTCTTGCTCTGATCTTAGTGGTTGTTTTTTAAACATTATCATTGCTCCTTATTTTTAGATTTTAGAAATTCAATTTTAACTGCATTTTTATCTTAAAATCGATAGCCACCATATCCTGTAGTGCTACATCGAAGAGATGCGTTTTAGCGTTTTTTTCAGAAGGTGGATTAAAGAGTGCTGGCGTTAGCGCCGCTAGATTCACTTCATGTGCAAATTGAAACACCGTAATGGTGTAATCTGAATTGAGAAAATAAATGAAATTATCTTGTGAATCAGTACTGCCGCGCAGTAATACCGCTTTCTTTGGATTTTTAACCAGATGACTGGACGCTTGCGAGATGTTATTGGCAAGATAGCTTTGGCCAATGCCTTGAAATCGAAAATTAATGTGGTTAATAATTCTCAGCGATCTTGATTGGGTAGCCAAGTGATACTGGTGGTGATATCACGGTTATAACCTTGGATGATGGCATCTCGATGGACAACCGGGACGGTGTATTTAAACAAGCCTTTAGTATCGGGCACACGAGGAATGCTGTTGATGCCGTTCTCGCCTAAGAACCTAAAATCAATATCCAAATACACTTTGATTTTGTTATTAGTTAAGGGCTTGGTATCGTTGTAGAAAAAATTAGACACCTGTTGGTCATCGTACAGCGAGGGTTTTAGCAACGCCGGTGGCCCAAGTCGATACTTCCAAATCATGCACATCCATGCCCTGGCTTTCTAAATAAGCGATGGTCAAAGCATATTTTTCTTCGTTAAGACCGGTGTTAACGCCCACATCAATGGGGATGGTATAAATTTCCCGGCAATAAAATCTGGATCACTGAAAATGGCATTGATCTTGATATAATCCGTTAAACGTGCCGCCGCCATACCGTGTAATTTGGAGTGGTCAACGATCTTGTCGAAGTTATATAAGGTTTTTTCGCCACCACCGATGACTGTCTTTATAATGGTAATCATTGGTAGGGACTTGGACATTGGTTTCATTTACTGGAGTGACAAAGATATCCGTAGGTGCAAAGTTAGTCTGTACCATTTCTACCAAATCGGACACAGGTACATTTAAATTCGTACCCCGCAGACCATGTCGCTCCTCAATCGTATCTTGTAGTTTTAAACGGTTTTGGTATTGCAGCGTGACTTGTGTATCAAACAGCTGGCAGGCAGCCTCTACATTACTCTCGGACATAAATCAACCTGATAAATAAAAATATTTCCATCTATCAGGTTGCCACACACTCACACAAAGCGGGCTGATAAGGCTTCGAACTGCTCAAAAGGTTACAACGGGGCTATTTAAGTAGATAGGTTTATTATAATTTCTGTACCAAAAATGGGCAAGATACGTTATCGGGTATTAATATTTTTTTAACATTCTTCTATTAAAATTTAAATAATTACTTGAGCTTTCGGAACTAACATGCCAATTACAAAACAACTGATATATAGCAGAACAGCAGAACAGCAGAACAGCAGAACAGCAAGGATAATACTAAACTTGTATCGGAATCACACGAGCAATGCAAACAAATCATTGCAACATTATCATCAAAAGAGCTGAACCTTTTAATAAATGTTATATGCCAGATACTCAATCAACCTCTCGAGAAAAATTCAAAAAAAACTATAACTTCACCAGCTTTGACTCAATTTTTTCCTAAATATCAGAAGTTAAAGTGGTTTTCAAAACCACCAATAAAGATATTAGAGACAGCGGAAAGCA
>Ga0207059_1146_pt1 | contig 12793 bp, 15 predicted proteins | sample Alteio_BWMinCont_32_FD_153273 | JGI IMG/M metagenome (GOLD analysis project Ga0207059, IMG submission 153273) | Enriched cells from forest soil in Barre Woods Harvard Forest LTER site, Petersham, Massachusetts, United States -... | ecosystem: Environmental > Terrestrial > Soil > Temperate forest >...
CACATCGAGAACGACAATCATAACAAGAGCGCGGAGCTGGTGGTAAAGGTCCTCTTCCTCTGGCCGAATCAGAAAGAGTCCACGATCCTTTCTGAAAGCGGCTCCAGCGTCTTGCGGAGCCACGTTCTGGACCGGCTCCTGGAAGGGGAGTCGGAAGCGATGCAAGTGGAAAATCGCCGGCGGACGGACATGAATCCGGAAAACTACAATTTCCGCCTGGTGGGCTACGAACGAACCGGCCCACATAACTTTTATGTAATGGAAGTGGCCCCCAAAGCCAGGAACAAATTCCTTTTCCAGGGACGAGTCTGGGTGGATGCGGAGGATTTTGGCATTGTGCGTATGGAGGGTGGCCCCGCTGAGAATCCTTCCTGGTGGACAAAGCATATCGATGTGTATCACAGCTATTGCAAGGTTGGCGATTTCTGGCTACCGGCGCGCAACGAAACGATCGCTCAAGTGCGTATGTTTGGGCGCTCTGTGCTGACCATCGTATATAAAGACTACAAAGTCATCGAAGCTCAGAGCGTGCGAGCCCCGGCTGTAGTCAGCGCCATGCCCATTGGAACACTGGTCACGAGAAACTAGATCCATCACCCTTTGAGAGAGTACGCCGGAGCAGCGGGCCAGGCAAAAACGCTGAAAGATCGGTGTTCCGGAATCGCGAGGGAAGTTTTGAAAGCCAAACGAGATCTCATGAGCCCCTCGAGCGCCTACCACCAACGCGGCGGAGTCAAAATCGAACGCTGATTTAGAATCGTTCCGGCTCCGCCACCTGCCTTGGGCAGAGGGCATCGAGTGACTCGCAATCCTCTTTTAGTTTGAGCTGCTGTTTGTATCTGTTAGCCGGCTATCAGTCGACTTAAGAAAATTCCGGCGCGTTCGGGAGGTTTAATGGAGCCAGATGGTGTTAGAACCATCTGAAAAATTCAAGCCGAGACGGACCGAACAACCGGAAAACTTTATGTTTGACAATAAGATACGTCGGGAAGCAGTTGGTGTGATTCTTGCCTCGATCCTTATCAGCGGAATGGGACAGGCGCTTGTCGCGAATGACACGACTCAGCCGGACAAGCCAATCATGGCTCCAATGAACGATAGCGGGACGCTGTTCCTAGTGTCCTGTCCCGCTTAAATCTTTACAGCTTCCGAACCCCCTCACCCGGCCTTCGGCCCCAAAGCAGAACCTGGGCCCCCTCCCTCTCCCCCAAAGGGGCGAGGGCTATAATTCTCTAATTCACGCCACTAAAATCAAAGTCTTAGCCCACTTCTCGGGGAGAGGGACGGGGCCCCAGGGTTTGCCCTGGCGGCCGTCAGCCGACGGACGGGTGAGGGCGCACGTCGCTAATTGTAAAACTTTAGACGGGACAGGACACTAGTGCGCGCGTGGGATCCGAAATCCGGGGAGCTGGTGGGATGGCTCCCCATGCACCGGGTGGCGATCACGCTCAGGCTAATCGGTCCCATAGCTCCAGACTTTGATCTGAACGAAGCTATTACAGTCACATTACCTTCCCGACCGAGCAGCGAACGAGACGAAGTGCGTATCGCACCAGATTTCGTTACGTTCCTAAGGACAGAAGTGGTTACCGGTTCAGCGCGACGATAACATTGTACGCGTCAAAAAATCCTTGTTCTATGTGAAAACGATTGTCTTCGGCAATTCGAAATGGCGGACGTCAGCGCGCGCCCGCGATGATAGATAAGAACGAAGCTGCGCATGAATTGAGGGGACCACCGTCGTGGGCCTCGTCTTTGAGCCTGCTGGCCTACAACCTGGGGAATTTGTGGCGGCGTCTGGGTTTGCCGAGAGGGATTGAGAACTGGTCGCTCACCAGCCTGTAGCCACGACTGGTAATGACCGGAGGTTGGATGGTCACACATGTATATTACTACTGGTTACTGATGGCGGAAGGACATCTGTCGCGGCGTCGGTTCGGGGCGATGCTGGGTCGGATTGCTCTGCTCCCGGTACCGACGGGATAGAAAGATGGTGGTTCGTTTCGCAGGGGAATCGGCTTACAGCGTTGGAGTTAGGGGGAGGTGTGGCAAGAGCGGACCGCGAGTGGTGCAATTTCGGCAGTGCTGGTTCGGGGTTCAGCGCCGAAGGGGCGATCCAGGTGAAAAGTGTCTCACATTGAGGTCAACAGAGACTGTGGGAGACAATGGCGGCCATTTGTTGGGGGCAAAAAGGAAATTCCGGCTAAAACGTATGTGCACTGAAAAACCGTAGCCGCGGCTCCAACGCTAAGGAGAACTCACGTGAAACGAATCATTGGATTGGTTGCGACTTGTGTTTTGTTGCTGGGAGTTTCGATGCGGGCGCAGGCTCCGCAAGGACCGCCGAAACCAGGACCAGAGGTGAAGCGGCTCGCATATTTTGTGGGCAACTGGAAAGAAGAGGGCAAATCTACCGCGCACGGTATGACCGGCCCGGTGTCATCAACTCAAAAGTGGGAATGGGTGTCCGGAGGATTTTTTATTGTGGGTCATTCGGACAACAAATCGCCCGTGGGCGACTTTAAGATCATGGCCGTATTGGGATATGACCCGGAAACAAAAACGTACACCTACAACGCATTCGACAGTTGGGGCGAACTGATCACGGCCAAAGGAGATGTCAGCGGCGACACTTGGACTTGGACAACCGAGACGATGATGCAAGGTAAGCCGATGAAGACGCGCCTGACCGAAAAGGAAGTCTCCAAAACGCAATACACACTCAAATATGAATCGTCCACAGATGGCGGCAACACGTGGACATCCGATCTGGAATCGACGTTTACGAAGGTGGTGGCGGCGCCGGCTGCGAAATAAGAATTGGTCGAGATGATTTTTAGGGCGCGTGGCGGATAGGCTGCGCGCCTTTTTTATTGCGTCAATTTACTACCCCGGTTTTCTAAAATCAGATATCAGCTTAAAAACGGAATGCCGGCTGATCGGGAAGAAAGCGGCAAATGAACACCGCCTGTCTATTGGGTTCGATCTCTGCAGGGCGGCATTGGAACGCCGCGATACTCTCTTCCGCCGGCAAGTCGATTAGGCGTGACACCGAAAGTGACGGCCCGCACTACCCTCTCGACTGCACGGAGAGCGCAGGAGCTTTCCTGGTGACAGCAGTGAGTAAGTGATTTTAGTAATTTTCGTCCTCTTAAATCAGGAAAAAACCTGATTGCCATATCGTAGGACCGAATTAAGATCTATCGTCGTTATTGAGGAAGTCATAAGGAGGCTCCGCGATGCGCGCAGTAATTGACATGATTGGCTGGCAAGTCTTTAGTATTGTGTCCATCACCGGCGCTGTGGCCTACGTTGGACTGGTGATCGTGGGATATTTTACGGAGGGTCCTCACTACCAATTTCGGCTTGACTTGGCCTACCCATTTCGTTCGGCAGAGCGACTCCTGGTCGGCATCGGCGTAAGAACCACAGTCCTAATTCTCCGCACGGCGAGCGCGCTCGTTGCCCCGCTTATTGAAGCCTCCGCGCAAGTCGGGGAATGGATTATCCAGCAGTGCAGCGCCGAAACCCAAGCTCGCTACCGGTCCAGATTCATCTAGGGGCGATAGTTTCATCTGGGAATCCGTCTCTCCCGCCAGAATTCCGCAAGACCCTGAACCTCATCCCTGCATCATTTTACGCGGCCCTGTGAATGCTATTGATTCTAAATGCGTTTTGATCTTGGCGAGAGCTTTGATGCAGAGATGCTTTCAATTCTCTCGGAGCCTCTTCAGTCTCTGCAGCACCGTCAAGGAATGGAGAGTAAATGCACAATGAGGCTCAAAGGATTTTGGGGGGTGATCTCCAGCTCCAAGTGGTCCCAGGGAATCCTCCGCTCCCGCGCTTGCTGGCCGTCTCCAAACAGGATTATGTTTTTGAGGGGCGCTTCGTTGAAGAAGCCCAAACCATGATGGAGGCTTCACCGGACGCTCAGCGCAACTCTTGGACTGAAGTACAAACTCTTTTGCGCCCAAGTCCCAATGTGGATTCCCCACTTTACCGCATGGAGAAGTCATCCCGAAGTGTGAGATGGGGAGCTCCCGTTGGAGCCCCCAGGCGCTGGGACGGCATCCGGTTTTTCCCCTAGGAAAAATCCAGCAAACACCTAATTGCGTGGCTGAAGAGTGGACTTCATACTCTCCCACGTCCTCAAATGATCTAATTAGCGATGGGGATTCTAGCCTGGGAGAACGAAATACGAGGGGGATAATTCACATGGTCATTCGACGCTACAAATCAATGGCTGTATTTGCCGCTTTTGCAGTTCTCTTGATCGCGGCTTCGTCAAACTGCCTGCAAGCCACAGAGGGGCTGGCGAAGTTGAAAGCAAGGGTACGGCCGTACGAGGCCGAGATCTTTATCGACGGTCAACACATGGGTGATTTTTCCTGGAACGGGACTCTAACCGTGCCGGACATCGGTCCGGGCGAGCACACGGTGCAAGTGCGTAATTGGGGTTTTGCTCCGCAAACCTTTAAGCTGAATTTCGAGGCGGGCAAAGCGACCTACCTGCAAGCGCGGTTAGAACCGCTGTCGGGGTCAATTTCGGGACCGTTGGGGCAAATCGATGTCAAAGGCCATCACCGTGGGGAGATTCTGCTGAACGGAACGACCCCGGAATATGGGGTGGCGCACGGCGGTGAATCGCACGGAAGGTTTCATTCGAAGTTGCTGGTGCCTCCGGGTACGTATGATCTGGCCATGGTGCATGGAGACAAAACGTACTGGTCAGGCTCAGTGACCGTTCAGGAAGGACACCGGACAGTGGTGGACACCGACAAAGGTACTACGTTGGTGGCAAGTGCTGGACCGATGCCCGACCCTCCAAGATTTGAAGCTGGCGTGCTTCGGAGCCGGACCGTGGTGGGGAAGACGGAAGGTAATCTTACCGCCGTCCCAGCCGCGATCGACTGCGGAGACTCGAGCCAGTTGACTTGGAACTCGACCGATGCGGTGCATACCGACATCAGCGGGATCGGTGACGTTGACGCGTCGGGACAACAGCAGATGACTCCGATGGCGACCACGACCTACACCATGACGGCGAAGGGACCGGGAGGTGTGGCGACGCCCACGGCGACGGTGACAGTGAATAAGGATATCGATGCCTCGCTGACGGTTTCACCGTCAGAGGTCACCTACCCGGGGAAGGCAACGATCTCTTGGTCTGTGAATGGACCTGGCGCGAAGTCGGTGTCGCTCGACCCAATGGGCACCGTAGACGCCAGTGGCAGCCGGGAAGTGGATGTCACGAACGGGGATCAGAACGTCACCTACACACTGCACGCAACGAACCGGTGCGGTGGAGACGTGACACGGACGGCGTCGCTGCATATGATCGCAGCGGCCCAGCCCGCGCCCTTGGCCGAGGCTCAACCGGCTCAACAAGCTGAGCCTGCAGAGCCTGCAAAGGAACTGCCCAAGACAGCCAGTGAGATCCCATTGCTCACGCTGATTGGTTTGGCGTCGCTCGGCGCAGCTCTCTCCCTGCGAGAGGCCGCGAAACGAATGGTGTAACTGAACGGTTGCTTAACCTGGCGCCCCCCTTCGGGCGCCAGGTTTTTTTGCCGACGCGGCGCGTGGGCGCCTGCGCGGGATCTCTGGAACCATTGGCCAACGCGGCGCAGGCCGTCCGCTGGCCGGGAGTAGAGACTAATGAGCCCCAACCCAAGATCATTTCGACGCCGGCCCAGTGCCGGCAAAATCATTGTTCGCGGCGCGGAGTATTTCCTCCTTCTGCTCGCCGTCATCGTTTTGGGATACGTTGGCTGGGTCCAAGCCGACACGTTCGCCTTTCAAGCCTACCAAAGCTGGCGGCTCGATCAAATGCAGCAGGGCAAGCCTGCCAGCGTTGCTCTTTTCGTGAAGCAATGGATCCCGGTTCCTTGGGAACGCGATGCCACGGAACCGGGGCAGACGACACCGGTAGGGCCTGCCGTAAACTCCACTACTTCTGATGGATCACAGCCTTCTCCGCAGACTGAAGCATTGCTGCATTCTCCGCGGACGGAGAAATCGACGACGCCTGCGCCGTCCGCTCGCCCGCCCGTGAATGAGGGAGCGCTGATCGGGAGGCTCCAAATACCGCGCCTCGGATTGTCGGCGATTGTCATGGAAGGCGTTACGGCGCGCACGCTGCGAAGGGCTGTGGGACATGTGCCAGGCACGCCACTGCCTGGCGAGCCAGGAAATGTCTCTCTTTCCGCGCATCGCGACACTTTCTTTCGCGGGCTGAGAAAGATTCAACCCGGCGATATCATCACCGTGTCCACAGTGAGCGGCGACGTACACCGGTATCGCGTGGGAGCAATCAGAGTGGTGCCACCCAGTGACACGAAGATTTTGAATGCCTACAGCGGACCGGGCATAAACCTTATAACTTGCTTTCCGTTTTATTATGTAGGGCCGTCCCCCAAGAGGTTCATCGTTCACGCTGACGAGAGCAACGACTCAATTGTAAGCCAGGCTGGCGGCGCGTCAGCCGACGGGCCAGTCCAGAGCCGTCCCGTAAGCCTCAATGAAGCCACTATCAATTAGGCACAGCCAGCGCCCACCTAAAATCTACAATCTTCTGCCTGGTTATTCATCGCTCCTCGGCGGAGGACCGGGATGCGTGCGGGTGATGGTTTCCTCAGTGAGGGTGTAATCCGGCGGCACCTCAAAGAGCGAGGCGGATGGTTCCTGGGTCGAGATGTCTGTGAGGCGCACGACATCTTTTCCTGTACGCGGGTCGTCGCGAATGTTAATTAAGGGGGTGTGCAGATCGCTCGAAGTCCACGTCTCCCAGACTTCCACAATCGGCCGCTCGAAGCCGAACGCGCCCGCGGGATGGGTCACGGTGGTGCGGCTGCCGATGGCCGCATAGCCCTCAATCGTTTTTTCGCCCAGGGATTCGGTCTTCACTTCAGGCTTCATCGCTTGCACCGAAGGCAGAGGCCGCCTTGAGAGTTGCGGCTTAACATCGAGGTATTGCTGGTTGTTGTTTTCCCGCTCCACCACTTGCTTCCGCGCCGTGTGATCGTTGGAATTCAGGTTATAGTTGACACTCGAGCTCGGGTCCGAGATCGAGATTTGTCCGACCCGTGCAGGCTCCGCGTCGTCCTGAATAACCTCCCTCCGGGTCCGGCCTGCGCTGTCTCGATAAACCTTCCACTTTGTCGTCCGCGTCATGTGATTGCCGTCGCCGAGAGTTTGGCTGGCTTCCTCGGTCTCAATCCCGGAGTAGGGCGCCGCCTGCGATGCGCGCGCCGGGTGCCCAGGGTCTTTCGGCGGTTGTTGCGGTGCCGCCGAAGCCGTGGCCAGCGCCAGCAAGGCGAAGCCGGCTGATATGCCGGACAGTGGGCCGAAAATAGGAAGGCTAGGTCGCATGTTTCATGCCTCCGCGCTTGCCCACCGGAGGCGATTCACCTTTCAAGCCATTTTACACCCGGAAGCTGCATCGGCGGGCGCGCGATTCGATCCCAATCAAGCAACTGAGAACCGACACTCTGAAATAGATGGCAGAGAGCGGACCGCTTCGGTTAAACTCCGTAGTCCCTACTCGACGATCACGTTGAAGGATTGCGAGCTCTAAAGAGATGGCCAACGCCAACATCTCGCGTTCCGAAAGAGTGTCAAAGCTCTTCATCGTTACGTATCCTCTCAAGAAAAGTTTGATGTCACTGCATCGCCGCAATACCTTAGCCTACGCTCTTGGCTTATTTCTGGCATCGTGGCGACTGGCAGACGGTCGTCCGCAACGGCGTCAACAGCGCATTAGTCCCATTCCCAACGATTTGAACGCCGATGCAAACCACCAGAAAGACCGACAGTTGCGCGGCTTTCATTTATTTTAATTGTTTGATTGAGAAGGCATCTGCTTTGTTGTTCCTGGCCTAGAAGGTCTGTAGTTGTCGGTGTGAGAATTCCGATCCACGATAATGCGAGAGTTCGGTTGCGCATGATCCTGAGGCCTCCTGGCACGGCTTCACCGTTACGGGATTGACACCTGGACGGACACTGTCCTTATCTTTTCTCGGAAGCGACAAAACCCTCTCAGCCGGACCACCGTGTCCCGCGCAGGTCCTTCCAGCGCCCGCCATCCGCGTAGCGCTCGGGATGCAGGATCTTTGAACGCGGATCCTCCGCAGTGTCGAGCTGAAGCACCATCCACTTTGGATAGGGAATCCCCGGATCCGACACCGCGTCCAGAAGTCGTACGTCGTCCTCGGAGAGCTGAAGGTCCACGGCGCGAATGTTATCTTCAAGTTGCTCGGCCTTCCGGGCGGCGACGATCACGCTGCTGACCGTCGGCCTGCCGAGCAACCATGAGATCGCCACACGCGCCGGGCTCGCGCCATGCCGCGCGGCCACCTCCTTTAGCGCATCTACGACGCGGTATCCCAGCTCTTTTTCGAAGGGCACGAACTGACCTGCTTCCGCGAAGCGAGTCCCGGCTGGAGAGGGATTAGCGCGGCTGTACTTGCCCGCCAGGAATCCACCGGCCAGCGGGCTCCACACCAGGATGCCGATGTTGTGGTATTCGGCGAATGATTGGAACTCGTGCTCGATGCCCCGGCCAACGAGGCTGTAGTACATCTGCGCCGTCACATATTTTTCGAGCCCCAGGTGCTCTTGCAGCATGACCGCGGTGGCCGCCTGCCATGACATGAGGTTGGAGAGACCGATATAGCGGACCTTCCCTTGTCGCACAAGGTCGTTGAGGGTGCGAAGCGTCTCCTCCAACGGTGTGTTGCTGTCCCATCCGTGCACCTGGTACAGATCAATGTAATCGGTCTGAAGCCGTCGCAGACTGCCATGCACTTCGCGCATGATGTTCACCCGGGTCGCGCCGCTTCGGTTGAAATTATCACCCATGGGGAGCCGGACTTTGGTAGCCAGCACGATCTCTTCCCTGATGCCGTTCAAGGCATTGCCCAACAGGGTCTCGCTCTCCCCGAGGCTGTACACATCCGCGGTGTCAATGAAATTAATGCCACTGTCCAGGGCCTGCTTCACCATCCGCGTGGCGTCTTCCTGGCCAAGGTTGCCCATGTTCATCTTGCCACCGAACTGCATGCTGCCCAGCGCTACTTCACTCACAATAAGCCCGGTATTTCCCAGTTTCCTGTACTTCATCTATTTGCTCCTTCTACCTCTCTTAGTTTTAATTCGGGAAACGGAACAAATCGACCCGTAGTCTGCGCAACTCGGCTTCCAAACGAATTGAGTTTGTAAATGACCGAGAGCGGAGGCCGGCTATGAGTGATAAAGCAACACTGGGTGCCAGCCGGTTCAACACCATGTCCAATGGTGACAGTCTCGGCGCGGTTATCGGTTCTTCGCAATGGGTAGAGGCAATGTCAACTCAGGCCGAGTTTGGTGATCGGCAAATCCCTTACTCTCTTGCCGGTTGCGGCGAAAATGGCATTGCAAAACGCCGCCACAAACGGCGGTACGCCTGGCTCACCGATGCCCGCTGGAGGAGCGTCACTATCGACGATGGTTACATTCGTCTGATAAGGCGCCTCTTTAATTCGAGCTACGGGGTAATCCTGAAAATTCGATTGGTTGATTGCGCCGTTGGTAGCCGTAATCTCACCGCTGCGCACGATGCTGGCGCCGAACACCGCGGCGCCCTCAAACTGAGCCCGAGTCGCTTCCGGATTTACCACCAATCCCGCGTCCAGAACCGTCTCGACGCGGGGAATCCGCACTTCACCCTGATCACTGACTTCAACTTCGACCACCGTGGCCACGTACGTCAAGAAACTGCGGTGCGCGGCAATTCCCACACCAGTACCCTTGCTGTGCTTTTGCTTTCCCCAGCCGGCTTTTTCCGCAACCATCTCCGTAACACGGCGCAGACGTCCGGTTTCCCAGGGATAGGCGTCCAACGCAGCTCCATAATTCGGATAGTCCACACCCTTGAAGTCCAGGGTGCGCGGTTCCCCGATCAAGTCGAGCAAGTAATCGACCTGATCGCGCCCGGCTGCGTGTGCAAGTTCGTCCGTGAAGCACTGAACAGCAAACGCGTGATAAATGTTCGCCACCGAGCGCAACCAGCCGATGCGGACGTGAGCCTTCGCCGGACCATTCTCAATGCGAAGATTGGGAATATCGTATGGAATATCGGTCCATCCCTGCTGCAGGTGACCGGCATCGCCATAGACCGCATTCACATCAAAAGTGGAAGAAATCGGAGGAAAGACTGACCGTTGGAGCCACGCCGCCGGTTTGCCTTTCCCGTCCAGCACGGCCTTCATGTACATGGCAGCAACGGCATTGTAGTAGTCGAACTTGATGTCGTCCTCTCGCGTCCAGACCACCTTTACCGGCCGGCCAACTTTTTTGGACAATACCGCCGCCTCAGCAACGTAATCGGGTTTCGACTTGCGCCCGAATCCGCCGCCGAGCAAGGTTACGTGGCAAATTACGTTTTCCTTCGCGATCCCCAACTCTTTCGAGACGATGTCTTGCACCGCTTGAGGATTCTGCGTGGGGGCGAACACTGTCGCTATACCATCTTTGAAATCGGCGAGGGCCACCAGCGGCTCCATCGACGCGTGCGCCAAAAGCGGAACGTAATAGTCCGCCTCATAGGCCTTCCCACCTTTGGAGAACACGGCATCCGCATCACCGATATTGCGCACTACTTTCGAAGGCTGATGAGAGGTTTCTCGCAACTCGTTCTGGTATGCGTCCGAGTTGTAGGCTTCGTTTGGCCCGTTGTCCCATGAGACGTTCAACTTCTTGCGGCCTTGAAACGCCGCCCAAGTATTATCCGCAATCACCGCGATGCCGCCGAGCGGTTGAAAAGCCGGCGGAGGCTGGAATGGATCAATCAGAAAGGTCTGGCGCACACCTGCCACCTTCAAAGCTTCCTTATCGTCGTAGGTCTTCATTTTTCCGCCGAGAACGGGCGGCCGCTCCACGGAAGCGTATACCATGCCATCGACACGGGCATCCATGCCATAAATGGCCTTCCCGCGAACAACTGCTTCGAGGTCGTAGCTCACTTCGCCCTTGCCGATGTAACGCCAGGCACTTTTGGGTTTAAACTTCAGAGCTGTTTTGGGCGGGACAGGCAATTTCGACGAGGCGTCCGCCAGTTCACCGTAACCTGCTCTACGGTTCGTCGATTTATGAACGACGGCGTGCAAATTGGTTTCGCACTCCGTCGCCGGAACTCCCCACTGCTGCGCCGCGGCTTGAATCAGCATGAATCGCGCCGTTGCTCCCGCCTCGCGCATCACGTTATAGAACGAGCGAATGGAGTGCGACCCGTCCGTATTCTGGTCGCCGTATCGCGCATCGCCAATGGCCTGCTCGATTTTTACCCGCTTCCAATCCGCGTCCAGTTCATCTGCAACAACGAGTGGCAGAGTGGTTCGGCTCGTCGTGCCCATCTCCGAGCGATGGGCCACGATCCACACTATGCCGTCCGGGTTGATCCCGAGGAAAATGCCCGGATGTAAAGTGGCGCGATCCGCGTTTGTGCCTTGTGGAGGATTGTCCCCGGACAGAGGCCACGAGTAATCATGTACGCCGAGCACCAGGGCGCCCGCCGCCATGATGCCTCCTTTCAAAAATCCGCGCCGGCTCACGTTTTCAATTACGCTCATGCCATTTCCTCCGCCGCTGCTTTTATCGCCGCGCGGATTCGTTGATAAGTTCCGCAACGGCAAATATTCCCGGACATCGCCGCATCGATCTCCCGATCGGCCGGCTTCTTATTGCTGTTCAATAGAGCCGCGGCCTGCATGATTTGTCCCACCTGGCAATAGCCGCATTGCGGCACGTTGATTTGCATCCAGGCTTTCTGAACTGGATGCAATCCGTTCTTATCGAGGCCTTCGACGGTCGTAACTTCCTTTCCCGCCGTTTCACTCATGGCAGTCATGCAGGATCGCGCGGCTTGTCCATTCAAATGGACCGTACAGGCGCCGCAAAGGCCAATGCCGCAGCCAAATTTCGATCCGGTCAGGCCCAAAACGTCGCGCAGATACCAGAGCAGCGGCATATCGGGATCACCGTTGAACGACTGCTGAGTTTCGTTCACCTTTAGCTGAATCATCGTCGCTCCTCACTTCAGGCGGATGCAGTGGGAATAGGCTCCGCACCTTCAGTCCGATTTTTCTTGATGGGCGCCAATTCGGGTCCCCCGTCGTCAGTATGACCCAATTGGGCTTGCCTTTCCATTTGCAGAATGACGGCGGAAAAGTCCTGTTCTTTTTCTTGCGCCGATTGAGCCGCATTAACCTCGAAAGCCGCTCCAGTGGCGGGCATGCGTGCCCCGACGGCAGCCGCGAGATTGAGAATCAGTGAGAAATCCTTATTCATCAGCCTGAGCGGAAACTGGGGGCTATAGTCGCCATTCACCGCGCTATGCAGTTTCCCCACATGCGCCGGAGCGACGACGGCAGTTTGGGAAAGCACCTCGAACAAACGATTGCGATCGAGACCAGCCTTCTCGCCGAGTGCAACGGCCTCGGCAATCGCCTGCATTCCGATTCCCAGAAGGGTGTTCACCACCAGCTTCATCGTAGCGCCGGCACCGCTTGGACCAAGATAAAAATACTTTCGAGCAATCGCGCGGAAAATCGATTCGGCAGCTTCGAAGCATCCCTGGTCTCCACCCCCAAACAAGGTAAGCGCTCCTAGCGCGGCTGCCGGAGTACTCCCCGATATGGTCACATCGAGGACCTCAACCCCAAGCTCGGAACCGAGTCTCGATAATTCCTGCGAGGTCTCCGGATACACCGTGCTCAGGTCGATGACAAGTGAGCCCGGCTGCGCGTGGGCGAAGGCGCCC
>Ga0207059_1147_pt1 | contig 12709 bp, 6 predicted proteins | sample Alteio_BWMinCont_32_FD_153273 | JGI IMG/M metagenome (GOLD analysis project Ga0207059, IMG submission 153273) | Enriched cells from forest soil in Barre Woods Harvard Forest LTER site, Petersham, Massachusetts, United States -... | ecosystem: Environmental > Terrestrial > Soil > Temperate forest >...
ACCAACTGCTTTGAATTTGAACCATGATCCGGTGGCCTTTTTTGAATGTGTGGGCGACATCATTCATGATAAATTTTACATCGGAAATTTTCCCGGGGATAAATGCTTCCGGTTTTTCAAAGCTGTTCCGGTAACGACCGCGCATAATATCGCCGCGGACCAGCATTTGGTAACCATTCATGATATAGCCAGGTTCTTGCTGCTTAGCATCTGTTTCATATTCAAAATTGTCAGGGAATACATCAATCAGTTTTACAACAAAATCAGCATCTGTTGTTGAAATGCTAACCTTGAGTTGCGCGGTAAGCGGCCCTGCAATAGTAATATCTTCTTTCAATGTATCTGTCTTATACACGAGTACATCCGTTCTGTTGGCGGTAAAACGCTGGTCATCGATCATGTATTCTCTTGTCCGGTCTTCATGTATGCCTGCTGTATAAGGGACGGGTTTGGCGGGATCACTCACATATTCATCAGGGTCGTTTTTGGATACAGGTTGTGCAAACGCAAGTTGATTATTTGTCTGCAAATAAAGATTAGTGAATTGCACATTTTGCGGTGGCCAATTATTGAATTCATGCCATTTATTTTCTCCTGTAAAAAAAACAGTTGCTTTTGCCATGCTGTCCAGGTTGCCTTTCCCTTTGAGATAATAATTAAAAAAAGGGATTTCTCGATGCTGCTGAAACCATACAGAAGTATTTGAACCGAAACGAACATTTCCTAAATGTGTGCCATCCAGGCTTGCCCATTGGCCATGAAACCACGGGCCGATAACCAGCCTATTGCTGGTAGCAGGACTTTGTTTTTCTATTGCCTTAAACACATTCCATGCACCGAAGCAATCTTCTGCATCAAATAATCCACCCACTTCCATCATGGCGGGTCTTACATTATATAATCCAGTTCTTGTATCATGAGCCTTCCACCATGAATCATAATTGGGGTGTTGTATGATCTCACCCCATATTTGAATATTATTTTTCTCGACAATTTTAGTCATGTTGCTGAGAGCTCCCATTCGCAAATAAAAATCATAAGCGTCTGCAGTGAAGGGAGGAATGCCAACTGCATCTTCCATGGTAGGCCCCTGCCGTGGTTTGCCTATGCCGAATTGTACGATAAAGCCATAGGTATCCTGCAGCAAAAAAGCGCCGTTGTGATGCGCATCATCGCCCATGAAAGCATCTGTTGTTGGCGCTTGCGGGCTTACGGCAATTAAAGCGGGATGGCCGCTCAATGATGCTTCTGTTGCTGCAAAACCGGGATAGGAAATACCCACCACGCCAACTTTGCCATTATTGCCCGGAACGTTTTTTACCAGCCAGTCAATGGCGTCATAGGTATCGCTGGCTTCATCAATATCAGATTTTGATTTTTTATTTTTTATGTATGGGGGAATGATATGAAATTCCCCTTCGCTCATATACCGGCAACTTCTTGTTATTCTCCAGGAATCGATAAAAAAAGAATTGCAGTTGTCCGATACTCAACTTGGTTTGCTTTCCGGTTTTACATTTGCCATATTTTATGTTACGCTTGGCATTCCGATTGCGCGGCTTGCGGATAAGCGTAACCGAAGAAATATCGTGGCTAGCTCGCTGGGCTTGTGGAGTGTAATGACAGCCTTCTCCGGCCTTGCACGAAATTTCATCCAATTACTATTTGCGCGTATTGGCGTTGGCGTTGGAGAAGCAGGTGGAAGCCCACCGGCACATGCAATGATTTCCGATTACTTCCCTCCTGGAAAAAGATCCACGGCACTTTCGATTTACTCAACCGGTATTTATATCGGGATCCTGATCGGTTTTTTGATGGGTGGATATTTGAATCAGCACTTAGGATGGCGGACAGCATTTTTTGTTTTGGGAACACCCGGTTTAATTTTTTCATTATTGTTTTATACAACAGTGAAAGAGCCAAGAAAAGGTGCAACGGATCTTAACGCAATACCTGCGAGCGAAGTCCATTCGCTACGCGCAGTGTTGAAGTTGTTATATTCAACCAAGACCTTTGTTTTTCTTGCATTGGCCACCGGCCTGCACGTCTTTTGCATTTACGGCCTGGTTAATTGGTCGCCATCTTTTCTGTCGAGACTTCATGGGATGAAGAATTCCGACATCGGTGTTTCACTTGGTTTGATCTTTGGTTTTGGTGGAGGGATAGGAACTTATGTTGGCGGATTTTTGACAGATCATTTTGGAAAAAAAGATAAACGATATTATCTGAAAATCCCCGCGTATGCTATTCTTATATCCATTCTGTTTGCAGGCGGCGCTCTTTTTCTGCAGAATATTTTTTTATCACTGTTCTGTTTGTGTGGCTGTGCTTTTTTGCACAGCATGTATTTGGGACCATCTATTGCTGTCGCCCATAGCCTGGTCCCTGCGCCAATGCGCGCGATTACTTCCGCCATTTTATTTTTTGTTTTAAACCTCGTTGGTTTAGGTTTCGGCCCATTGGTAGTTGGCCTTATCAGCGATTTACTTAAGCCGGCCCTGGGTATTGAATCCCTGCGATGGGCGATGTCAATTATTTTATTAATCAGCGTTGCATCTGCTTCCTTATTTTTTACCGCTGCAAAAAAAATAGTAGTGGATTTAAAGTTGAAGGAATGGACCGAAGAAAATTAAATAGGCCAATTGTTAGTCAGTCATATCATGTGTACTAAGAACATTTTGAAAAGCGCTAACAGAGAAAATAGGAAGGAGTATCTCGCAAAGGCGCTAAGCTGCAAAGTGGTTACTCTCTTCTTTGCAGCTTAGCGCCTTTGCGAGATAATTATTATTGTATTGAAGAAATTTGAGCTAATTAGCGCCTCGCCGGAAATTATCTTGATGCTCCTCCATCAATCGTCAAACAAATCCCACTAACAAATGATGCTTCATCAGAGGCCAGGTAAAGATATCCGTTGGCGATATCGTCGGGGAAACCCCATTTACCTAGTGGTATATGCGGGATGCTTTGTTTCCGTGCTTCTTCCGGCATCGCATCGGTCATGGCCGTATGAATAAATCCGGGAGCAATACAATTGACCGTGATGCCGTAGCGACCGAGTTCCATTGCCCACACTTTCGTCATACCAATGATGGCCGATTTTGTTGCGACATAGTTGGTTTGCCCATAGTTTCCGCGGATGGCAACATTGGAAGATGCTGAAACGATGCGGCCATAATTCTGTTCTTTCATAATTGGAGCGACCGCGCGCGTGCAATTAAAAACACCGGTGAGGTTTACTGCAATGACATCATCCCATTCTTCGTCCGACATTTTAAGTAGCGTCCTGTCTCTCGTGATACCTGCATTATTGATCAAAATATCTATGCGTCCAAAATGTTCGTAGGCTTCTGCCACCGCTTTTTTCACTTCGCTCATATTGGTGACCGATACTTTTTTGAAGATGGCTTCATGCCCTTCTTTTTTTAATCGCTCCACGACATCATTTCCTTTATCGGACACATCCCACAAAATAATTTTTGCAGCTTCTTTAGCAAACCGTTCGGTAGTAGCCAGGCCTATTCCGTTTGCTCCGCCGGTGATCAAGGCAATTTTTTCTTTTAATCTCATCTTTTACTGATTTTAAATTTGATTTTGCCGCTGAAGTGTGTGCGATTATTTGATTGCAGGAAGATAAATAAAAAAAATATGAATCCATTGAATGTCCTGATCATTTGAGAAGAGCTCCGGCAGATTTTTAAAACGCAGTTTTCCTGGTTTATAAATCCTCCGTGATTCAATTATTTTTTATATTTAACTACCAAACTAAAAAGCTATGAATCGTTACGTGATCCCGCTGTTCATATTGTCCGCATTTATCGCTTGCACAAATACGGCACAAACACAATCAATCTTAACTGTAGCTGATCCTGCAGCAGGTGGATTTTCTGCCGCACGTCTTGCGCGTCTTGATTCAGGCATGAACGATTGGGTGAAAAAGAAATGGGTAAACGGTTCTGTCGCTTTGATAGCGCGCAAAGGAAAAATTGTTTTCTATAAAGCGTATGGGTACAATGATCTTGATACAAAAGCGCCGCTCGATAAAAATGGAATTTTTCGCGTTGCCTCACAAACAAAAGCCATCACCACGGTGGCAGCAATGATATTGTGGGAAGAAGGAAAATTTTCATTGGATGATCCGGTTTCTAAATTCATTCCATCCTTCGCCAATGAACAAGTGTTAAATACGTTCAACGCAAAAGACACGACATACACTACCATTCCGGCGAAGCGGCCTGTTACCATTCGTGATTTGCTCACGCATACATCGGGCATTGGATATCCGGCCATCGGCACAGCAGAAGAAAATGCTATTTATGCAAAAAGTGCTATCACGGGTGGCGTTGGCGTAAAAGATCAAAAACTTTCCGACGCGATGAATCGCCTGGGCGCGCTGCCGCTTTTTTTTCAACCCGGCGAAAAATGGATGTATGGACTGAATGCAGATGTGTTGGGATATTTGATTGAAATATGGTCGGGCATGACGCTGGAAGATTTTTTTGCGAAGCGAATTTTTAGGCCACTTGGGATGAAGGATACTTATTTTAATTTACCTGCAGAAAAAGGTTCGAGACTGGTAAATTTTTTCCAAGAGGATTCTACCGGGACAATAAAAAAACAGGAAAAAACTTTTGGGGGACTTCTTGATATGAAATATCCACTTCAAAAAACGGATTATTTTTCAGGCGGCGGCGGTTTGTCATCTACCATTTATGATTATGCCGTTTTCCTGCAAATGTTATTAAACGGCGGAACGTATAATGGCGTTCGTCTCTTATCGCACAACACGGTGCGCATGATGACTATGAATCAAATTGGCGACCTGTTTGTAAATCTCAGTGGTGTTAAATCTGAAAATAAATTTGGGTTTGGCTTTTCTATTATTACTGAAAATGGGAGCAGGTTAACGCCGAGCGAGGTTGGTACATATTCCTGGGGTGGCGTATTTTCAACTTCTTATTGGGTGGACCCAAAAGAAGATATGCTCGTGTTGATATACCGGCAAATGTGGGGACCGCATGTCGCGGATACTGATAAAGCATTTAAGCCTTTAGTGTACCAGGCGATTGATGATTGAAGAAATGTAGAATGTAGAATATAAAATATCGAATATAAAAGTTGGATGCAACTGGTTTAATATTTTAAGTTTTAGGATTCTATATGCTGAATTCTGTGTTTTCTTTTTAGCACGGTTACATCCAACTTTTATATTCGATATTTTATATTCTACATTCCCACCCCTTTCTTATTTCTTATTTACTCAACCTGATCGTTATTATATTTTTCCCGAAGAGCAGATTTTAAAAATTTACCTACTGAAGTTTTAGGAATGGCAGAAATGATGGCATATCCATCGGGGATCCAAAATTTTGCAAACTTGCCGGCAAGAAATTTTTTCAGTTCGTCTGTCGAAACTGTCTCCCCTTCTTTAGGCACTATGTAAGCAAAGGGCCGTTCTGTCCATTTCTCATCGGGGATGGCGATCACGGCCGCTTCAAGTATTAAAGGATGATCCATCAATGAATTTTCAAGTGCCACTGAACTGATCCATTCCCCACCAGATTTAATAAGGTCTTTGCTTCGGTCTTTTATTTCAATAAACCCATCTTGACTAATGGTAACGATGTCGCCGGTTTTCAACCAGCCATCAGTTGTAAATTTCTCTTGTGACCCTGCGTCATGATAATAAGAAGACGCAACCCAAGGCCCGCGAACCTCAAGTTCGCCCATCGTATCTCCATCCCAGGGGATGAACCCTAATTCATTTCTCCCGCGAATCTCTACAAAGGGAACAGGTAAACCTTGTTTCATTGCATGGTCATATTGTTTTTCCCTGGAAGTTTTTTGCAGTTTGCTGGTCATGACTGAAGTGCTTCCCAATGGAGATAATTCAGTCATCCCCCAGCTATGAAGTATTTTTATGCCGTACCGTTCTTCGAACGATTCAACTAAAGAGCGTGATACCGCTGAACCACCCACCACTATCAAACGCAAAAAGAGTTTGTACTTATGCGGGCTCGTGTCAAGCTTGCTCAGGATATTCCGCATCACGGTGGGCACACCTGCCGCCATCGTTACTTTTTCATTTTCTAAAAGATGGAGGAGGCTGTCTGCATCCAGGTAAGGGCCCGGAAAAACTTGTGTTGCCCCGACAAACGTGCAACTGAATGGAAAACCCCAGGCGCTGGCATGAAACATGGGAACGACAGGAAGCACAATATCTTGCTCAGTAATTCCTCCCCCACTACAACTTAACAGGAATGACATCGAATGCAACATAATTGAACGATGAGAGTATAATATGCCTTTCGGTTTTCCCGTCGTCCCTGAAGTATAACACATAAACGCTGCGGAATATTCATCGCCTTCGAAGGGATCAAATAATGCATCATCGCCACTATTAACAACATCTTCATAATTTAAATATTCTTTCGGCAGAGGTTCTTCTGTTTGCGGGATGACAATGATCTTGGAAACTTTTATAAACGATTTTAATTTTTCAAACAGGGGCAACAACAGCTGATCAACGATGAGTATTTTATCTTCTGCATGGTTAATAATATAAGCAAGGTCGTCGGGGCTAAAACGTAAATTGAGTGGATGAGCGATTGCTCCCATACAGGGGATTGCAAAATAGGACTCGAGGTGCTGGTAATGATTCCAACACAGTGTAGCAACACGATCCCCCTCATGAATGCCCAGTTGGCGAAGCGCTACCGCTAATTTTTTTGTGCGCAGGGCAAAATCATGGTACGTGTAACGATGAATGCTTTTATCCGGAAGACAACTAACGATTTCTTTTTCTCCAAACAAAGTTTCTGCCCTTCGCAAGATGGTGGGAAGAGTAAGCTGGTATTCCATCATTAAACCTCTCATGGGATTGCTGCTTATTAATTGAATAATTTATATATCAAAAGATAGACAAAAAAAATAAATAGAACTTTTCCAATTTGTGCCAAGCCCGACACTGGCTTAAGAAAATAAATTATAAAATTTGTGAAACTGGCGCATGTGTTCCTGCAGGAAAGCAAGATGATTATCCAAAGAAAATCAAATTGAAATATTTATAGAAAATCTTTTTGAAGCTGATACGATTTTAGACCGGCACGAACTTTGAATTTTTTATGAGGCCTGTATCAAAAACGCACATCTTTACTACACTTTCCGGACAGTTGTTCGAAATAAAAATTTACAAATAATTGATTTGTAAGTGGGCTGAATATGGCACGAGATTGGGTTTCGCAATGGGGACTCAAAATATTTCCTGATGTTTAAAAATTACCTTGTCGTCGCGTTACGGAATTTCGGCCGCAACAAAATTTTTTCAGTGATCAATATACTCGGCCTTTCCATTGGCATCAGTGCCTCCCTGGTGATCTTCCTGGTTGTACAATATGCGAATAGTTTCGACCAGTTTGAAAAAAATCAAGATCGTATCTTTCGCGTGGTAAGCGACTATTCTTTCCAGGGCGGCGACCCCGGACATACCCGTGGCATACCGGCGCCTCTCGCAGACGAAGTAAGCAAAGACATCAGCGGCATCGACAACCTCGTAAGCTTTCGATATTATGACCCGGAAAAACTTTCTGTCCTGCATAATTCCCCGGATAAACCCGCGCTATTCAAAAAACCCGAACACATTATTTTTGCAGACGCACATTATTTTGATCTTCTGCCTTACCATTGGCTTGCCGGAAATAAAAATTCTGCAACTGCCCTGGAAGGCCAGGTAGTGTTGACCGAAAGCCGGGCGAAGCTATATTTTCCTTCACGCCCCTTGACTGATGTGATCGGACAAAAAATCGTTTATGATGATTCCCTCGCCGCCCAGGTTTCCGGCATCGTAGCCGACCTCGATCAGCAAGGCAACACGACTTTTAATTTCAAGGAATTCATTTCACTTCCTACCATCCTAAAAAATACAAGACTCCGGAAAAGCATGCATTGGAACGAATGGAGCTCTACCACCAGTGATCAACAGCTCTATCTGCAGTTAGGCAACAACACGACAAAATCATCTGTAGAAAAAAGACTAAAAGAAATTTTTGAAAAAATGCAGGGCGAGAATGCAAAAAAAAGCCATTTTATCTGGACCTATGTTTTGCAGCCGCTCAGCGATATTCATTTCAATAGTAATTATGGAAATTTTGGAATACCGCTAGCAAGCAAACCCGTGTTGTTCGGGTTGATACTGGTTGCTGCATTTCTCATCCTAATCGCCAGCATCAATTTCATTAACCTCACAACGGCTCAGGCTGCACAACGCGCCAAAGAAATCGGCGTTCGCAAAACCCTGGGCAGTTCCAAGGCGCAACTCATCGCGCAGTTCCTGGCTGAAACATTTATCGTTACTGGTTTGGCTACCGTGCTGTCTATCACCATAACGCCTGCACTACTAAAAGCTTTCTCCGACTTCATCCCGGAAGGCATTCATTTCTCTCTCGCGGATCCATTAGTGATCGCTTTTATCGTTATACTCCTGGTCTCCGTTAGTTTGCTCGCGGGCCTTTATCCTGCGTGGGTACTTTCATCTTCCAACACATTGGATACACTGAAAAACCGCGCCTATGCGGGCAGCAGCAAAACGCGAACTGCCTGGTTACGCAAAGGGCTTACAGTTTCACAATTTGTGATCGCACAGTTTTTTTTGATCTCGGTGGTGATGGTCAGCAAGCAAATCCAATTCATGCTAAACAAAGACCTAGGTTTTTCGAAGCGAGCGATTGTGAGTATGAATTTTCCTTCTTCCGATACATCCATCAGGCATAAAAAATATTTCCTGGATGAACTAAAAAAAATACCGGGCATCCAGATGGCTACCATTGCCAACGATCTCCCTTCATCCTATGGATGGTGGACCTCCACTATGGAATATGGCGAAGGCAAAACACCTTTGCAGACGGTGGTGGAATTAAAAGCTGGTGACAAGAATTATCTCGATCTGCTGAAGATTCCAATAATTGCCGGCAGAGATCTTCTGCCTTCTGATACAGCCAGTGAGATACTGATCAATGAAATCTTCCTGCATATACTCGGTTTTAAACAACCTGGTGAAGCTCTTGGCAAAATGCTGAAATGGGATAACAATCATGTCCCGATCGTTGGCGTGTTCAGGGATTTTAATGCGCATCCATTAAGTTATAAAATTGGCCCGATGGCTTTTTGCCATAATGCACAACAAAGCCGCGTGATTATGGCATCGCTTGCGCAAGATCATACAAGCTGGCCAACAGTTTTAGACAGGATGAAAAAAACATTTCTCACTGCTTATCCGGGAGAGGAATTCAAATATGAATTTTTGGACGAGAGCATCAGCAATGCCTATGGCAATGTGCAGCATACTTCGCAACTATTGAAATGGGCAATGGGCCTTACCATCTTCATCAGTTGCCTGGGCCTGCTCGGCCTTGTAATGTATACCACTACGAGCCGCACAAAAGAAATTGGGATCCGCAAAGTGCTCGGCGCATCAGTGACACAAATCATGGCTTTGCTCTCCGGCGATTTTATCAAACTGGTAGCCCTCGCCTTCTTTATCGCCACCCCGTTGGCCTGGTGGGCAATCCATGCCTGGCTGGATGATTTCGTATTCCGCACAACTGTAAGCTGGTGGATATTTTTAGCCAGTGGGCTCGGTATGATCGTAATTGCACTGATCACTTTAAGCGCACAAACTATTCGCACAGCGATCGCGAACCCAGTGAAGAGTTTGAATACGGAGTAAAAGGAGGATGAGCCACTACTGGGGCAAGCCTTGCTTGCCGTGCCAGCTCATGTTTTATGAATTGCGCATACGCGTGCTAGTTATGGTTGTCTTATTTGATCCGTTTTTTTTCTTTTTATTTATCATCCGGGTTACTAACCCTGAATACGACAGCGGCTAAGGCAGCGCCTCCAAAACAACCTACCAGGTATACCCAAATGTTATTCCATGAAGCAAGTTTCATCAAACTGATGCCGATAGCCACCGCAGGATTAAATGCCCCGCCAGATATACCACCAAGTGCATAAGCCATAGCCAAAACTGTGAAGCCAATTGCAAACCCATAAAAGCCATTACCACTTGTCCCTTTGGCAGTAGCAACATTCAACACCACATACGCGAGGGCAAATGTGCCCAACAATTCTGCAACCAACCCTTTTGTAGTATTGGCCATTTCAACAGCCTGGTCAGGGATTTTATCGTTCATTAAATACATTACAACAAATGAAGCGGCACACGCAGCTATTAGTTGCATGATGATATAAAGGATAGCTTCTCCTACAGAAATTTTGCCCCGCAATAAAACAGCTAGTGTAACTGCAGGGTTATAATGTGCCCCTGAAATATGCCCACCGGCAAAAATCATTGCCATTAAAGTTGAGCCAATTGCTAACGGGGCAAAATCAGCTTTACCTCCCAGTACGACCATGCCAATAACGAATACGAGGAAAAAAGTGCCGATAAATTCAGTAATATATTTTCTCATAAAATAGTTTTTTAAAAATCATTTACCGAAAATTTTGAACATGCTTACCCGGCTTAATTCATATTGCACCCAACAATATTACGCCAATAATTCGCAGGATGTGAATGCGCATGGTATTCACTTTCCTTAAATGTAATCTCCGCAACAGCAACAACAAGAGATTTACCGGGTAATAAGCAGTGTAACCGGAGGGATTTAAATCAAACCAAAAGTTCTCTTTGAAAGTATGAACGAGAGATAAAAACTTTCAGGTATTTTTGACCGGGTAATTTTAAAAAAATGAAAGATCCTCAACTTCGTCGCCTCCATTTAGTTGGGACGATTGGTATGCTTCTATAGGTGGCAGGTCAATTCATATTGCTTTCGCCATTGTTGGTTTGGGTGTGGCTCTGCGTGATGAAAACACGAACAACTGCAATAGTGAATTAAAAGATCCGCCGAAACCTACAGATCCTGAATTGCCCAAACACTGGTACCCCCAACTCAATAGGGAAAATCTAAAAATTTCATGAAATACTTTTTCATTTTATTCCTGCTGGTTTATGCTGTATCCTCAATTGCACAGGACAGTACCTGGATCAAAAGCCATTACTACAAAAGCGAGTGTTATATCACTATGCGTGATGGTATCAGGCTTTTCACGTCGATGTATATCCCAAAAGATAGCGCAGAAAAACATCCCATCCTGCTAACCAGAACGCCATATTCTTGCGCACCTTATGGAGAAAATAACTGGCGCCCATGGTGGAATAAGTTTCAGCGAGAATATTTTAAAGAAGGTTATATCCTGATAACTCAGGATATGCGTGGCCGTTATATGAGCGAAGGGGAATTTCATATCATTCCCCCATACATAAAAAATAAAAAATCAAAATCTGATATTGATGAAGCCAGCGATACCTATGACGCCATTGACTGGCTGGTAAAAAACGTTCCGGGCAATAATGGCAAAGTTGGCGTGGTGGGTATTTCCTATCCCGGTTTTGCAGCAACAGAAGCATCATTGAGCGGCCATCCCGCTTTAATTGCCGTAAGCCCGCAAGCGCCAACAACAGATGCTTTCATGGGCGATGATGCGCATCACAACGGCGCTTTTTTGCTGCAGGATACCTATGGCTTTATCGTACAATTCGGCATAGGCAAACCACGGCAGGGGCCTACCATGGAAGATGCAGTTGGCATTCCTCCCTTCACTGCAGACGCTTATGATTTTTATTTGCGAATGGGAGCTCTCAGCAACATGACTAAAATTGTCGAGAAAAATAATATTCAAATATGGGGTGAGATCATACAACACCCCAATTATGATTCATGGTGGAAGGCTCATGATACAAGAACTGGATTATATAATGTAAGACCCGCCATGATGGAAGTGGGTGGATTATTTGATGCAGAAGATTGCTTCGGTGCATGGAATGTGTTTAAGGCAATAGAAAAACAAAGTCCTGCTACCAGCAATAGGCTGGTTATCGGCCCGTGGTTTCATGGCCAATGGGCAAGCCTGGATGGCACACATTTAGGAAATGTTCGTTTCGGTTCAAATACTTCTGTATGGTTTCAGCAGCATCGAGAAATCCCTTTTTTTAATTATTATCTCAAAGGGAAAGGCAACCTGGACAGCATGGCAAAAGCAACTGTTTTTTTTACAGGAGAAAATAAATGGCATGAATTCAATAATTGGCCACCGCAAAATGTGCAATTCACTAATCTTTATTTGCAGACAAATAATCAACTTGCGTTTGCACAACCTGTATCCAAAAACGACCCTGATGAATATGTGAGTGATCCCGCCAAACCCGTCCCTTATACAGCAGGCATACATGAAGACCGGACAAGAGAATACATGATCGATGACCAGCGTTTTACCGCCAACAGAACGGATGTACTCGTGTATAAGACAGATACATTGAAAGAAGATATTACTATTGCAGGGCCGCTTACCGCGCAACTCAAGGTTAGCATTTCAACAACAGATGCTGATTTTGTTGTAAAACTGATTGATGTATTCCCTGACAATTTTGAATATGAAACAGATGCTAAGCAGCAAGAACCTGGCTATATCATGAATGGTTACCAAATGCTGGTCCGCGGCGATATTATGCGCGGTCGTTACCGGAACAGCTTTGAAAAACCGGAAGCATTTATCCCCGGGAAAATTTCCGATGTAAAATTTATCATGAATGATGTCGCCCACACATTCAAAAAAGGCCACCGGATCATGGTTCAAATTCAAAGCAGTTGGT
>Ga0207059_1148_pt1 | contig 12680 bp, 10 predicted proteins | sample Alteio_BWMinCont_32_FD_153273 | JGI IMG/M metagenome (GOLD analysis project Ga0207059, IMG submission 153273) | Enriched cells from forest soil in Barre Woods Harvard Forest LTER site, Petersham, Massachusetts, United States -... | ecosystem: Environmental > Terrestrial > Soil > Temperate forest >...
AGCCTTACTCAGGCTACGACCAGTTTCAGTTCGACATTCCGACTGCTCAAAGCGGCGATTGCTACGATCGCGCGGTGGTGCGCGTCGAAGAGATGCGGCAAAGCCTGCGCATCATCGAGCAATGCATGGACAACATGCCCGAGGGTCCCTATAAATCGGATCACCCGCTGGCAACTCCTCCGGTGAAGGACCGGACCATGCACGATATCGAGACCCTGATCACGCACTTCGTGAACGTGAGCTGGGGACCGGTGATGCCGGTCGGTGAAGCGCTCGGCGCCATTGAAGGCACTAAGGGTAACAACGGCTATTACCTGATAAGCGATGGAAGCACGGTATCTTACCGCACACGCATACGGACCCCTTCTTTTGCACATATACAGACGTTGCGGTGGTTATCCCGGGGTCTGATGATTCCGGATGTGGTTGTGAACCTGGGTAGCCTGGATTTTGTATTAGCGGATATCGACCGCTGAGGAGACCTGGCGATGTTGACTACGGAAGAAATCAGCGAGATTGAGACAGAGGCAACGCATTATCCGAGGCGCGAAGCGGTTTCGATCGATGCGCTTAAGATTGTGCAGCGGCGGCGCGGCTGGATTTCCGATGAGAGCCTGCGTGACATTGCGGCGCATCTGGGTATGTCTCCCACCGACCTGGACAGCGTGGCAACGTTCTACAATCTTATTTTTCGCCGGCCCGTAGGCCGCCACGTGATTATGGTCTGCGACAGCGTGAGCTGCTGGATCATGGGCCACGATCGTATCCGGAAGCATCTCAGCGAGCGCCTGGGAATCGAGTTCGGTGAGACCACGCCCGACAATCGCTTTACGTTGCTGCCGATCGTATGTCTCGGCTGTTGCGATCACGCCCCGGCCATGATGGTGGGCGCCGATCTGCACAGCGATCTGGATCCGCGGAAAATCGATGCCCGGCTCGAGGAATACAAATGATGACCGCGCTTGCCGAAAAGCCGCTGACCGGGAACATGCGCCCCGACGGGTCACCGCTGGACTTGCCGGCGTACGAGCAGGCCGGTGGCTATCGGGCAATCCGGAAAGTACTGAGCGGCGGCATGACGGCGCAAGCGGTTACACACGAAGTAAAGGACGCGGATCTGCGCGGCCGCGGCGGGGCAGGATTTTCAACAGGGATGAAGTGGTCGTTCGTTCCTCTTGGCAAAGATGCTCCCAACCCGACTTACCTGGTGGTCAACGCCGACGAGATGGAGCCGGGCACGTTCAAAGACCGGCTGCTGATGGAGCAGGACCCGCACCAGCTCATAGAAGGGGTGATCGTCGCCGGGTTCGCCATCGAAGCCGACATCGCGTATATCTTCCTGCGCGGAGAATACACGCTCGCTGCTGACCGGCTTTCGCGCGCCATCGCCGAAGCTTACGAACGTCATTACCTGGGAAAGAACATTCTCGGTTCCGGTTACAGCCTGGACTTACATTTGCACCTCAGCGGTGGCCGTTATATGTGCGGGGAAGAGACGGGGCTGCTGAACGCGCTGGAAGGCAAGCGCGCCAACCCGAGATCGAAGCCGCCATTTCCGCCGGTGGTTGGCCTGTTCGGCAAACCGACAGTGGTCAATAACGTAGAGACGTTGTGTTGTGTCCCCCACATTGTCAACAACGGTGCGGCCTGGTTCCGCGGCCTGGGCCGGACAAAGGATTCCGGCACCAAGCTATACGGGGCGAGCGGGAAAGTGAAGCGCCCGGGCTTGTGGGAACTGCCCATGGGTACCACCGCGCGCGAAATTCTGGAGGAACATGCGGGAGGAATGCGCGATGGAGTGAAATTTCGTGGATTGCTTCCCGGCGGGGTCTCAACTCCTTTCATCGTTGAAGAGCAGCTCGACACGCCCATGGATTTCACTTCGATGCCGAAAGCAGGCAGCCGCATGGGCACCGGGACCATGATTGTGCTCGATGACCAAACCTGTCCGGTGGGCCTGACAGGGAACCTGATGCGCTTTTTCGGACGGGAATCCTGCGGGTTTTGCACGCCTTGCTGGAGCGGGCTCGGATGGGCTGAGCGCATTCTCCAGTCCATGGAAGAAGGCCACGGCAAGCCCGGCGATATCGAAAAGCTGGCGTCTCAAGCCAAAATGTGGGCTCCCGGAAACACCTTCTGCTCCCTTGCCCCTGGCGCGGCGGATCCACTGGAAACCGCGTTGAAATACTTTCGCCCCGAGTTTGAACGTCACATCAGCGAGCATCGCTGCCCGTGGAGATAGGTATGGCGACCGTTTACATCGACAACAAACCGCACCAGATGAATCCGGATCAGAACCTTCTGCACGGCTGTCTTTCGGAAGGTTTCAAGCTGCCGTATTTCTGCTGGCATCCGGCGCTGGGATCGGTGGGCGCCTGCCGCCAGTGCGCCGTCAAACAGTTCAGGGATGAGCACGACGAGCACGGCAGGATTGTGATGTCCTGTATGACTCCGGCCGCGGAGGGCACGCGTATCTCCATCGACGATCCCGAGGCGACGGCGTTCCGTGCCGGCATTATCGAAGGGCTCATGCTCAATCACCCGCATGACTGCCCCGTGTGCGACGAGGGCGGCGAGTGTCACCTGCAGGACATGACGGTCATGACGGGTCACGACTACCGCCGTTATGAATTCGACAAGCGCACGTTCCACAATCAGAACCTGGGTCCGCTGGTGAATCAGGAGATGAATCGGTGTATCCAGTGCTACCGCTGCGTGCGCTACTATCGCGACTACGCGGGCGGCAGCGATCTGAACGCTTTCGCCTCGCGGAATACGGTTTTCTTCGGTCGTCACGAAGATGGTGTTCTCGAGAACGAGTTCAGCGGTAACCTCGTCGAAATCTGCCCGACCGGCGTTTTCACCGATAAGACGCTGAAACATCACTACGCCCGCAAGTGGGACCAGCAGTTTGCGCCTTCGGTTTGCGTGCACTGCGCTCTCGGCTGCAACACGGATACCGGCGAGCGCTATGGGACGGTGCGCCGCGTCGTCAATCGCTACAACCACGAGGTGAACGGCTACTTCCTGTGCGACCGTGGCAGATTTGGCTATGAGTTCGTCAACAGTCCGCGGCGTGTTCTGCAACCTGTTCTGGATGGCCATCCTGTCTCGCCCGAGAAGGGCCGCCAGCACCTTGCCGAGAAGGTAGCGACCGGTAAGGCAATCGGCATCGGCTCACCGCGCGCGTCTCTCGAAGCTAACTTCGCTCTGCGCACGCTCGTCGGCCCGGACCGCTTCCATTGCGGTATGGCCGATGAGGAAGCGAGGCTGGTTGGCGGCATCGTCGAGATCCTGCGGCGCGGTCCCATGCGAACGCCCACGTTGCGCGAGATCGAAGAGTGCGATGCGGTGTTCATCCTGGGCGAGGACGTCACCAACGTCGCTCCGAGGATGGCCCTGGCCGTTCGCCAATCGGTGCGCCGGCAGCCTATGGAGATTGCCACGGGGTTGAAAATTCCGTTGTGGCTGGATCATGGCGTGCGCGATGCTCTTCAGGACGCTCGCGGGCCGCTTTATATCGCGACTCCATACGCGACGCGCCTGGACGAGGTAGCAACAGCCACGTTCCGCGCCGCACCGGACGACCTCGCTCGCCTGGGATTCGCGGTGGCGCATGCCCTCGACCCACGCGCCCCGTCAACAGACGAGTTCCCCCTGGCCGGCGAGATTGCCCGGGCGCTCAGGAACGCCAAAAGGCCGCTGGTGATTTCCGGTGTCGGTTGCGCCAGCGAGGCCCTGATACAAGCAGCCGCGAATGTCGCCATGGCAGCAAACGCCGCCCTCAGTTTTACAGTGCCCGAATGCAACAGCATCGGCGCGGCACTCGTCGGTGGGCTTCCGCTCAGCGCGGCATTTCAGGCGGTCAGGGAAGGGACGGCTGAGACCGTGATCGTTCTTGAAAACGATCTTTATCGGCGCGCTCCCAGTGCCGAGGTCGACGCCTTTCTCAATACAGCGGCCTGCGTGGTCGCGCTCGATCACCTCGATAACCCAACCACTCGGATGGCCGATCTGATTCTGCCGGCTGGAACGTTCGCCGAATCCGACGGGACTTTCGTCAGCAGTGAAGGACGAGCCCAGCGATTTTTCCAGGTATTCGTTCCACAGAATGGTGTCTCGGCGAGCTGGCATTGGTTGAAGCAGGATCATTGGCAAGACCTGGACGACGTGCTCGTGGCAATGTCGCGCGCGCTACCGTGCCTGGCCGCGGTAAAGAATGCCGCGCCTTCGGCCGCATTTCGCATCGCGGGAGCGAAGATTCCTCGCTCGCCGCACCGCGAGAGTGGGAGAACCGCCGTGTTGGTAAATATCGACGTGTCCGAGCCCGCGCCCCCCGGCGATTTGGATTCGCCGCTGGCGTTTTCCATGGAAGGGACGGCCGAACAGCCGCCCGCGGCTCTCATTCCATTCTTCTGGTCGCCAGGGTGGAACTCCATTCAGGCAGTGAATACCTACCAGAAGGAGGTCGGCGGGCCATTGCGGGGTGGCGATGCGGGCATTCGCATCCTCGAGCCCGCGCCAGCCGCCAGCCAGACAAATGCCCAGGCGTACTTCAGCGCCGTCCCCGCGGCATTTGAACCGCGCGAGGACGAGTGGTTGCTGGTCCCAATCCATCGGATCTTCGGTTCGGACGAACTTAGTCTCTCGGCGCCGGGCATTGCCGAACTTGTATCCGAACCGCATATCGCCGTGAGTAGCGGCGCTTTCGCAGAGGGCGCGGAAGTCGAAATCGTTTGCGCCGGTGGTACGTCCCGGTTGCCCGTGCACGTCCGCCCCGAACTTCCACGGGGTGTTGCCGGGATCTCAGGCATCAGACTCCCCGCGTGGGGAAAGATCGCAGGGGCCAAATGACGAGTCCATACCCCATCCTTTGCATCGTCGGCATTGTCGTCGCGGCGCTCACGATCGCAGCCTACCTGATATGGGTCGAGCGGCGATTGCTGGCGTTGTGGCAGGATCGCTACGGCCCGAACCGCGTCGGACCATTCGGTTTGCTCCAGGTGGCGGCCGATGCGATCAAGATGTTCATGAAGGAGGACTGGATTCCTCCCTTCGCCGACAAGCCTGTGTTCATCGTGGCGCCGGCCATTGTCTTCGTCACGGTATTGATGTCGTTCGCCGTTCTTCCGGTAGCGCCTGGCATTATCGTGAGCGATCTGAACATTGGTCTGCTGTTCTTTCTCGGCATGTCTTCGTTGGGGGTGTACAGCGTGGTCCTCGCGGGATGGTCCTCCAACAATAAATACGCACTGGTCGGAGGACTGAGGGCCGCGGCACAGATGTTGAGCTATGAAGTCTTCATGGGTCTCTCACTGATGGGCGTGGTGATGCTAGCCGGATCGTTCAGCCTGGCCGCCATCGTCGAAGCGCAGAAGAAGGTCTGGTTCGTGATCCCGCAGTTCGCCGGCTTCGTTCTCTTTCTGATCGCGGGGCTTGCAGAAACGCGGCGGACCCCGTTCGATCTGCCGGAGTCGGAAAGCGAACTGGTCGCCGGGTATCACTCCGAATACTCGGGAATGAAGTTTGGCATGTTCTTCATCGGGGAGTACATGGGAGTAACGTTGATCTCAGGCATGATCGCCGTTCTGTTTTTTGGCGGTTGGCTGGGTCCGGCTCTTCCCGGATTGGTCTGGTTTCTGATCAAGACCTTCTTCTTCATTTGTTTCTTTGTTCTGGTGCGGGCCGCCCTTCCGCGTCCGCGATTCGATCAGCTCATGTCGTTCGGCTGGAAGGCGATGTTGCCTCTGGCCCTGGCGAACTTGCTGGTGACCGGTGCGGTAGTGCTCGTGTGGGGTAACAGATGATCAGCATCCTAAGAACTATCTGGTTGGTGTTTCTCCATTCTTTTCAGAAAAGAATCACGGTTCAGTATCCGGAGCAGAAGCCCTATCTCCCTCCACGCTTCCGGGGCCGGATTATTCTGTCACGGGATCCCGACGGTGGTGAGCGCTGCGTCGCCTGCAATTTATGCGCAGTCGCGTGCCCGGTGGATTGCATCGCGCTCCAGGCGACCGAGGACGAGACCGGGCGGCGTCTTCCGGAGTTCTTCCGCATTAACTTTTCGCGATGCATCCTTTGCGGTTATTGCGAAGAAGCCTGCCCAACTTATGCCATTCAGCTGACTCCGGATTTCGAGATGGGGGAGTTTCACCGGAAGAATCTGGTCTATGAGAAGGAAGACTTACTAATCGACGGCCCCGGGAAGTATCCGGGCTATAACTACTGGCGTACGGCGGGAGTCCAGATTGGCGGCAAAGGCAAGGGCGAGGCGGCTCATGAAGCATTGCCAGTCGATGTCCGCTCTTTGCTGCCCTGAGGAATTTATGGAACCAGTGTTTTATATCGCGGGAGCAGTGGCCGTAATATCAACGGCCTTGATGCTGACTCGTCTCAACGTGGTGCACGCCCTGCTTTACCTGATCGTGTCGTTTCTGGGAATAGCCGTGGACTTCTTCGTGCTCGGCGCCCCTTTTGTGGCGGCGCTCGAGGTTATCGTCTACGCGGGCGCCATTATGGTGCTCTTTGTGTTCGCGGGCATGATGTTCAACCTGGGCCAGCAGTCCGTCGAGACGGAGAGGCAGTGGCTGACTCCTGGCATTTGGATTGGGCCCGTGCTTTTAGCCGGGGTCCTGTTTGCCGAGGTCGTTTATTTGCTGGAAGGCAGCGCTGCGTATACAGGCGCCGTTGCTGTCGGACCAAAGGAAGTGGGGATGGTTCTGTTCGGCCCTTACGTGATAGGGGTGGAACTCGCCTCTATGCTGTTGCTCGCGGGCGTGGTAGGCGCATATCACCTGGGCTTCCTGAAAATTGTGACACCGGAGACTCAACATGACACAGATACCGATGAGAGACGGACTGATACTGGCGGGGATCTTGTTCTCGCTGGGGCTGACGAGCCTGCTCGTACGGCGTAATTTGCTTTTCGTCCTGATGTCGTTGGAAGTGATGCTCAACGCGGCGGGGCTGGCGTTCGTCGTGGCTGGTTCGCGATGGCAGCAGGCCGATGGGCAGGTCGTGTTTCTGTTTATTCTGGCGGTGGCGGCGGCCGAGGTCGCTGTGGGACTGGCGTTGGTCTTTCAGATTTACCGCCACTTCGGCTCATTAGACGTGGATAAGCTTGGCGAGATGAGGGGGTAAGGTGATCGGCTTATTGTGGTTGGTTCCGGTAATCCCATTCGCGAGCGCGGTGCTGCTCTTACTTTTCGGAGGACGCTTTTCGCGCAGAGTCGCAGTGATGGCGGGAGTGGGATCGATCGGACTTTCGGCACTGGCCGCGATCCTGGTGGCAGCGGGCTTTCTGGGGGCGACTCCAGCGAGCGCGGCCTACACCGAGGTCTTGTGGACGTGGATCGACGTCGCAGGCTTCAAACCCCAGATCGCCTTCTATCTCGACGCGATGTCGCTGGTGATGATACTGGTGGTCACCTGCGTCGGCTTCCTGATTCATATTTATGCGGCCGAGTTCATGGCTGAAGACGAGGGCTTTACGCGCTACTTCGGCTACATGAATCTGTTCGTCGCATCGATGATCACGCTTCTGTTGGCAAACAATCTTCTGTTGCTCATGCTGGGCTGGGAAGGCGTCGGATTGTGCAGCTTTCTGCTGGTCGGCTTCTGGTATCGCGAGCCCGCGAATGGCGCGGCCGCACGCAAGGCATTCATCCTGACCCGCGTCGGCGATACGGCAATGTTAATCGGGCTGTATCTACTATTTACGCGGCTGGGAACGTTGCAGATTCAGGATCTCATGCAGCGGGCTTCCGAACAATGGCAGCCAGGATCCGCGTACGCGGTTGCGGCGGCGTTCCTCTTATTGGGCGGAGCGGTAGGCAAGTCGGCGCAGCTTCCGCTGCAGGTTTGGTTGCCGGATGCCATGGCCGGCCCCACGCCCACCAGCGCACTGCTCCATGCGGCAACGATGGTGACCGCCGGAGTCTACCTGATCGCGCGTACGCACGTGCTCTTTTCCCTGGCGCCGGCGGCGCAAACCGCCGTGGGGATCATAGGTGCGGCGACGCTGCTGCTCGCCGGATTCAGCGCTCTTACTCAGCACGACATCAAGCGAGTGCTGGCCTACTCCACCATGAGCCAGATCGGTTACATGTTTCTTGCCCTCGGCGTGGGCGCGTGGCAAGCGGCGATGTTCCATTTCATGACCCACGCGTTTTTCAAGGCCCTCCTGTTCCTAGGCGCGGGGGTGATCATCAACGCTGTGGACGAAGAACACAGCATGTTCCGCGTGGGAGGGTTGCGCAAAGAGTTACCGGTCGCTTTCTGGACGTTCCTTATTGCCGGCTGCTCGCTCGCCGGCCTCCCGTTCATTACTGCCGGATTCTTCAGTAAGGATCTGATCATCTGGAACGCGTGGTCGGCGCCGAACGGACACCCGGGATTCTGGATTGCCGGGATGGCCGGGGCGTTCCTCACTTCGTTGTACACATTTCGGCTGATTTTCCGGGTTTTCTTCGGCCCATTAGGTATCCCCGTGACCAAGCGGCCCGGCTATGCCATGACAGTCCCGCTCGTCTTGCTGGCTTTCCTTTCCGTCGTGGGCGGATATCTGAAACGACCGCTCCTTGGCTTTCTGAATTCGGTCTTGCCGCCGACAATCGAAGCTCACGCAGGAGGCTTGACCGAGGGCAGCTCCCAGGCCGTCGCCGCAGTATTGTTCCTGGTCGGGCTTTATTTTGCTTATCTCTTCCACCTGCAAAAGCGAGGCTTGGCTGACGTCCTGGTGGCGAACTCCACCGGACGCGTTTTCGATCGGTGGTGGTTTACCGGCTGGGGCTTCGATTGGATATACGACAAGGCATTCGTCCAGCCCTTCGTCTGGATCTCGCAAATCAACAAAGGCGATTTCATCGACTCCTTTTATACCGGTGTTGCGCGGCTGAGCGAGGTCTTGTACCGCGGATTGAGCGCCACCGAGACGGGCCGCGTCCGTTGGTACATGGCGGCAATGGCTGCGGGGGCGGTGTTGTTCGTGGCAGTGGTGCTGTTCTTATGATCCTCATCTGGCTGATTGTTATTCTGTTCGTCGCCGGCATTTTGGCCGGGATGGCGGCGCGCTGGAATCCGCTGCTCTCCCGATTGATTGCGCTTACCGCGATTGGCGTGGACTTCCTGCTCGCCGCAGGCCTGTGGAGCGGCACAGCATCGATCAGCGCAGCCCAGAGCGCCCAACACACCTGGATCGCGGAAGCAGACTGGGACTGGGTGCCGAGCTTTGGCATCCACTTTCACCTCGCCGTGGACGGCCTCAGCCTCCTGATGCTGATGCTGACCTTCTTCCTCGGCATCGTGGCGGTGCTGGCCTCCTGGACGGAAATCCGCGAGAAGGTAGGATTCTTCCACTTCAACCTGCTTTGGGTCTTATCGGGCATCGCCGGCGTATTCCTGGCGGTCGATTTGTTTCTCTTCTACTTCGCATGGGAACTGATGCTGATCCCGATGTATTTTCTGATCCTCATCTGGGGCCATGAGCGCCGGGTCTATGCGGCCACGAAGTTTTTCCTGTTCACACAACTGAGCGGCCTGCTGATGCTGATCGCCATCCTGGCACTCTACTTCATTCACCACCAAACCACCGGCGTTTATACGTTCGAATATTCGGAATTGCTCGGAACGCACATGAGTTCCGGCGTCGAGCTTTGGATCATGCTTGGCTTTTTCGTGGCCTTCGCGGTGAAGTTGCCGGCTGTCCCGCTGCACACCTGGTTGCCGGATGCTCACACTGAGGCTCCGACCGCGGGCAGTGTGATCCTGGCCGGATTGCTATTGAAGACCGGCGCTTATGGTTTGCTGCGTTTTGTGATCCCTCTGTTTCCGCAGGCCGCTCATGAGTTCACCCCCATCGCTCTGGTCCTCGCTGTAACGGGGATTGTCTACGGCGCCGTTATGGCTTACGCGCAAACCGATTTCAAGCGTCTGGTGGCGTACACGAGCGTGAGTCACCTTGGATTCGTCCTGCTCGGAGTTTTCTCGTGGAATCCGCTGGCGCTTCAGGGCGCGATTATAACGATGGTCTGTCACGGCCTGAGCACCGGCGGGTTGTTCGTCATGGTGGGCGGCCTCCAGGAACGAATTCACACTCGCGACCTGGAACGCATGGGCGGTCTTTGGGCGGTGGCGCCGAGGTTGAGTGGCGCGGTATTGTTCTTCAGCATGGCTTCGCTCGGCCTGCCGGGGATTGGCGATTTCGTCGGAGAGTTTCTCGTGTTGTTGGGAAGTTATAAGATCAGCGTCCCGATCACAGTGGCAGCGAGCATCGGAATTCTCGCTTCCACCTTCTATGCTCTGCGCATGGTGCAGCGGGCATTCCACGGTCCCAATACGCAGGCATGGCGGCTTCCGGATCTGAACTTGCGGGAGGGTCTGATGGTGGGAACCATGATTGTGGGTCTGCTCTGGCTTGGTCTTTATCCCCAGACAGTGCTCAACACCTTTGGACCAGCGTTGCAGAACCTGCAGAATGAAGCGCAGACAGCCAGGAGATGAAAATGAGCACTGACGATCTACTGGCTCTCTTACCGCTCCTGCTGATCGCGGCTTCCGCTGTGGTTGTGATGCTCGGAATCGGCCTCAAGCGCAGTCCCGCGCTTGCAGTCGGATTTACACTCGGCGGTTTGATAGCCGCCTTCGTCTCCATCTGGGCAGCCGTTCCGGTCGCTCCAAGGCAAGTGACGCCGCTGTTGCTCGTCGACAACTACGCACTCTTCTACGTAGGCCTGATCGTCGCCTCCGCCGCGGTGGTGGCCTTTCTGTCATACCAATATTTCGAAGAGCATGAAGGTCAACGCGAAGAGTTGTACCTTCTGCTTCTCCTCGCCACTCTGGGTTGCGCAGTCCTGGTAGCGAGCAGTCACTTTGCTTCCTTCCTCCTGGGACTGGAACTCCTGAGCGTCTCCCTGTACGGAATGGTGGCTTACCTGACAGACCGAAGGGCGGCGCTCGAAGCCGGAATCAAGTATTTGATTCTGGCTTCGGCGTCCGCCGCATTCCTGCTCTTCGGTATGGCTCTGATCTATGCCGATACAGGCACAATGGAATTCTCGCGGCTGCGTGACCTATCCTCGGGAGCACCGGGATTCACGCTCCTGGCCGGGATCGCCCTCACCATTACCGGCATCGGATTCAAGCTCGGGGTCGTCCCGTTCCACCTATGGACGCCCGATGTGTACCAAGGCGGGTCGCCGCCAGTGACGGCATTCGTCGCCACCACGTCCAAGAGCGCGATGGTTGCGCTGATGCTGCGGTATGCGTATCTGTCGGGCGCACTGCAATACCACGCCGTATTTCTGGTATTTGCCATCATCGCGGTGCTTTCGATGTGCGCAGGCAATCTTATGGCGTTGCGGCAGACCAACGTAAAACGCATTCTCGCCTATTCTTCGATTGCCCATTTTGGGTACATACTGGTGGCATTTCTCGTCGGATCGGCGATAGCGATCGAGGCGGTTGCCTTCTATCTGGTGGCATACACTGTGACGATGCTGGCGGCGTTTGGGATCGTGACAATCCTTTCCGGCTCCGGTCACGATGCCGGAGATATGGACGATCTGGAAGATTATCGCGGCCTTTTCTGGCGGCGTCCGGCGATCGCCGGCGTCTTCACCGCCGCTTTGCTGTCGTTGGCAGGCATTCCCGCCACCATGGGCTTTGTGGGTAAGTTTTATATTCTTGCCGCCGGAGCAAACGAGCAAGCCTGGCCGCTGATCCTGATTCTCGTGGTCACCAGCGTCGCCGGCCTCTTCTACTACCTGCGCATCGTGGCGGCGCTCTACGCCGACCCCACGGAACAAGCTGCCCCCGTACCGGCGGTGTCCCGAAGCGCGACGTTAGTGCTTGCGGTCCTCGCACTTCTGCTGATTTGGCTCGGGGTCTATCCCGCTCCATTGCTCAACTTGATCCGCACTTTCACTGCGTAGCAGGAGTGGAACCCGATCAGGCGGATTCAGACATGGAACGCGCTGTCTCTGTCTCCTGGTTCACCAGATACGCCACATCTCCGACCTGGAGCAACCCTGACCTGGTCACGCTCGCGTAGACCCCAAGGCAGCCGCGATGGTGCTGGGCGGTGGTCCGAAGTATGCTCAAATCGCGCGGGAGATCCTGTTGGGGGAGCGTTGAAGTCACGCACCACAGCGTAGGCTGGAAACCCTCGACCCTGACCGTTCCGCCTATGTCGAGCGCCGCGCCCAGCCAGGAGTCCTCGACAAAGCCACCGCATTCGGCATCCGACTCGATGTAGATGTTCGGCCGGAACCGGCGCCGGTCAATCTGCGCCGTACCCCCCTGTAGCTTGCTCAGGTGGTCGACGGAGCCGCTGGCCAGTAAATATACTGCTCCAATCTCAAAGAACGTACCCGTCATCAGTTGGAAATAGTCGGGCATGGATTCGGGGGTCCACTCCGCTTTCATCGCGCTTACGGGCACATCGCCGAACACCGTGGCGGGATCGATGCCCGTCTTTTCGCTACTGGCCGGTTGATTCTCCAGGCGCACGGTGTGTCCGAGGAAATCGGAGAGGATGGCAGAGGCGTCCGGATCGTCCGGGCAGATCGTTCGCCCGTCCGGCATAGCGATCCGGATGCGTCCAGGCGTGGCGAATGTCGGTTCCACCTCATACCCGGCATGCAACGCGAGCAACTGCGGGAACCTCTTTGCACTGGCGATCC
>Ga0207059_1116_pt3 | contig 12633 bp, 9 predicted proteins | sample Alteio_BWMinCont_32_FD_153273 | JGI IMG/M metagenome (GOLD analysis project Ga0207059, IMG submission 153273) | Enriched cells from forest soil in Barre Woods Harvard Forest LTER site, Petersham, Massachusetts, United States -... | ecosystem: Environmental > Terrestrial > Soil > Temperate forest >...
CAGACGGACTGCCCGGCCCCGACTTGACTGGCTGGGGCGCGTGTTTTAAGTCTCCAGGCGGAGAGATGTTTTTTGGGGGGTTTAGCGGGGGCGTCGCCTTCTATCCCGATAAAGTCGCGGAGACCCTTTACCGCCCACCAATAGTCCTGACTGATTTTCGCTTGCTTGGAAATCGGGCAGATATTGGCGATCAGTCTCCGCTCAAACAATCAATCTCGTACTCCGGCGGCATAGTACTTAACCACCTGCAGAATGTGTTTTCTCTGGAATTTTCTGCGCTCAGCTATCTTCATCCGGGGACTACTCGTTATCGGTACAAACTGGAATCTGTGGATGGACAGTGGAATGAAGTCGGCAGCGATCAGCGAATCGTCACCTACAATACGCTGCCCTCGGGTCGATACATGTTTCGTGTTCAGGCCTCCAATAACCATGGTCCGTGGAGCGAGCCCGGAGCGGAGCTTGCCATCCAGATCCTGCCGCCATGGTGGGCGACATGGTGGCTTAAAGCGATATACGTGGCGCTGATTATTGTGGCGCTGTGGTGCGCCTTCAGGTATCGGGTTCGTCAGATCGCCCAACATTTCAATATGCGGGTGGAGGAACGCGTCGCAGAGCGAACTCGCATCGCGCGCGAGCTTCATGACACTCTTCTGCAAAGTCTTGCGGGAGTGTCCCTGCAACTGGATGGCATATCGAAACAAGCCGTCCTTGCTCCGAATACTGTACCTTCGCTGATCGGTCACGTAAGGGATCAGACGGATTCTTGTTTCCGGGAAACGCGAAGGAAGGTGTGGGATCTGCGGTCCTCAACAGTGGAAAATCAGGGATTGGAGCGAGCGTTGAGGGAGCTTGTTGATCGAACGCGCCCGACTAACGCCGCGCGATGCCGTTTCTCTCTTATAGGCCGGCCGCGCGCTTGTGCGCCTGAATGGGAGGAAGAGTTGTTCCGTATCGCGCAGGAAGCAATGAACAATGCGATCCGGCATGCGCAGCCGAAGGAGGTCCGCATCGTGCTTGAATATAACCGGCGAGCACTCCGGCTGTCCGTGTCAGATGATGGACGCGGATTCGACTTCGAGCAAGGGAGCAGGAAGGCCGGACATTGGGGCTTGAAGAACATGCGCGAGCGCGCGGCTAAACTTCATGGCAAAATCAGGGTCACAACCGGCCCAGGGCAAGGCACAGAAGTAGCGATATCCGTACCCCTCCCCTCAAGGTCGTTGAAGGAGATTCTGTGGCAGACACGGTGATCCGAATCCTGATAGTCGATGATCATCCGATGATTCGTGCAGGCTTGTCCGCCACGATCACGCCAGAGCCCGATATGACAGTAGTTGCAGCGGGCGCAAACGGCAGGGAGGGGCTCGAATTATATCGCCAGCACCAGCCTGACGTGACGCTTCTGGATCTCAGGATGCCAGAAATGAACGGGGTCGAAGCCATCCGCGCGATCCGCGCCGAGTTTCCATCGGCCAGGGTCATCGTGCTGTCGACCTACCAGGGGGATGAGGACATCTATCGCGCGCTGGAGGCCGGCGCCACAACGTATCTCTTGAAGGACACACTTGCGGAAAATATGATACGCATGATTCGGGAAGTTGCCGCCGGCGCACGGCCGATTCCACCGAACATTGCGCAGCGACTCACCGATCGGATGTTCCAGCCGGCGCTAACACCCAGGGAGATCGAAGTCCTGCGCCTGGTCGCGAAAGGCATGCGCAACAAGGAAGTCGCGGCAAGTCTCAAGATCAGCGAAGAGACCATCCAAGGTCACGTGAAGAGCGTGCTCGCGAAGCTTTCTGTTCACGACCGCACAGCGGCGGTCGCCGTAGCTATTCAGCGCGGCATCGTCCACATCGAATAAGCAAGACATTCCGTCAAGCTTACTGGCGACGGCCTGATCGCACCCCCTGATTTCAGGCATCCCCAGGAACCCTCACAAGGCCGCTGCTGTCCCAATGGGTTTCGGTGTGGTTTTTCTTTCCGCATGTCCCTAGACTGACCACATGACCTTAGTTACGGACAGGCAAGACACCAGGGTATCGGCGCTATTGCCTTGTCCATAAAGCGTTCCTGAGTGATTGCGAATGTCAAGGAATTGTTTAGCGATGCCAAGTTACGAGAACATAATGGTCCCCAGGAGAACAACAGAACCGTCCTTTGCGCTCCTCAGGAATGGCCTGGCGGTGGCATTGGTGGGCGCGGCTGTGATCTTGACACTGCTCTTGCAGGGCAGCGTGCCATTGGCTGGATATATATTCTTCTACGCCGCTATCACGGCGGCAAGTTGGTTCGGGGGCAAGCGGGCTGGCGGGATTGCTGTTCTGCTCAGCATGGTCGCCGTTGAATATTTCTTTGTGCCACCGATTCACTCTTTGAGGGTAAGTCGAGACTCGATGCCGGTCTTCATCGAGTTTGCTCTGACCTCGGCGGTCATCGCCTGGTTTAGCTCCTGGCGAAAAGACGCAGAAGCCGAACTACAACGTGCTCGTGACGAACTTCAGATCAGAGTTAACGAGCGCACGGCCGAGCTCACGCGAACCAACAAGGAGCTAATTGCCGAGATCGCAGAGCGGAGACGCGCGGAAGAGGCGTACCGCGAGGCTCAGGCGGAGCTCTCCAGAATCAGCCGCAGGAGCGCCCTCGGCACCCTGGCTGCCTCCATCTCGCACGAGGTGAATCAGCCTCTCGCGGCGGTGGTCGCGAACGCGGACGCCTGTGCGATGTGGCTCGCCCACGAACCGCCGAATGTGGAGGAGGCGCGTGCCGCAGCGGACGCCATTGTTCGCGAAGGTACGCGTGCCAGCGATGTGGTTCATCGGATTCGCGCGATGTTCACAAATAGCGCCCCTGAAAGAAAGAGCGTGCAGCTCAACGACCTCATTACCGAGGTTGGCGCTCTCATGCAGACAGAATTATCGAAACGTGGAGTTCAACTGTGCACCGAGCTGGCTCGGGACCTTCCGGCCACATTGGCGGACCGGGTTCAACTCCAGCAAGTGATCGTGAACCTGGTCCAAAATGGGGTTGAAGCGATGAGCGCTATTGGGGACCGGCCGCGCGCTCTCGTGATCACGTCGGAAACCAGGTCCGAAAGAGAAGTGCTCGTTACGGTGCGTGATTCGGGCGTCGGAATCGCTCCCAAAAATCAGAACCGAATATTCAGTGCTTTTTTCACTACAAAAGCACAGGGAATGGGTATGGGATTATCGATCAGTAATTCGATCATCGAGGCGCACGGTGGGCGCCTCTGGGCCAGTGCTAACAGCCCTCATGGCACGACGCTTCAATTCACGATCCCGACCAACTACTCAGGTGCGTTATGACAACCAGCGATCCGAATCGGTTTGTGAAAGCGGGCAACGGTCCCCTGGCGCGGCTGGGGGGTAATTCAGCTGGGGGGTAATTCAAATGACACGATGCGCCCTTAAAAAACAAGCTTAACGCCAACCCTGAAGTATCTTTCGTCGACTAATCGGCCTTCCGGATTCACGCTGGTGATCTGAGTAAATCCGTTCAGGTTCAGGGTGCCATTGGAGTTCACCTGCATACTGGAAACATTGGCGCCGGGGTTGGAAAAATGGGGTGTGTTAGCCACGTTGAAACATTCAGCTCGAAACTGAAGAGACCAGCGTTCGTGAATTTTGACAGAGCGAAAAAGCGAGGCATCCAGATTAACGGTACCCGGTCCTCGCAAAGTGTCAAATCCCACCGTGCCAAATCGCGCGGTAGTTACTCCGTCGAACGCAAGCGGATTAAACCACTCATTGATGTTGCCGGTGTATCCCACGTTCGACAGTACCTGATCCGCGCGTTGAGTGCTTCCAGGGGCATTCAGCGACGTCGCATCCGCCGTTACCGAGAAAGGAGAGCCCGAGAACATCGAGAACACGCCGCTGATCTGCCAACCTCCCAGTAAAGCGGCTCCCAACCCATTCTGCACGAGGTGTTTCCCTCTTCCGAATGGTAACTGGGCGATTCCGGTGACGTGGAAAACGTTGGGCAGATCGCCCGGCTCCAAAGCATAGTTGAGCCTGGAGTACTGCGGAATAGGAATTTCCGGCGCGCCGTCGCCATTGGTATCGCAACACGTGCCCAACCATTTGGAGAATGTGTAACCTGCAATGAATTGAAACCCGTCTGTGAAACGACGCTGTGCCCGAATCTGAAGTGAATCGTACCTTGAATTCTCGTAAGGAAGAGTTTCGTAGACTGCGTTTGTCAGCCCATCGAGCTGGTAGAGCGGTTGACTGGGCACCCCGCCTCCTACTTGGCCGTAGTTGATGTCGTATCGCGTGTGCAGGTGAAGTGAAAGAGTACCAACGTAGCCCGCTTGCAGCAGCCATTGGTTGAGGGTCTTCTGGACCGTCAGGTTATAGGACTGAACGAAGCCACGGTGAAACCTCAGCGGGTCTGTCTGAAAGTTGATCCCTGCGGGGATGGGCAGTATCCCGCTATTGAGGTTAGGCAGAGCGATCGTTGGAATTCCGGCACTTAACAGACCGACGGGAACAAATGGATTGATCTGGCTGGCGCTGTATCCCAACGTCTCCGGATAGTTGTAAATGCCGTCACGGGCCATATTGATCTGCTCCGGCGAAAGCGCATATCCAGAGCGAATTACCAAGGTCCCTGACGGACGGTAAGCGAATCCGAGCTTGGGCGCGAACAAGTCCTTCGCCACACTGATCCCACAGTCCCTGGGAATGCCACCGTATCCGCAGATCTCGTAAACGTTTGTGGCAGGGTTGTAGAGTTCCTGACCATAACTTCCGTGAGTGGGCACCGGGAAGTACTCCCACGAAGCGCCGTAGGTCAACGTTAGTTGTCTTGATACCTGCGACGTGTCCTGAAGGTAGAGAGCGTACTCCCACGACCGCAGCCTGCTCGCCCCGAACGGCTGGAACGCATTGCTCCAGCTGTTGGGCAGGCCCAGCAGAAAATCTGCGTAGCCGTTGAACTGGTTGATCTGCGGACCTCCGTTAAGGGCGGTTACGCCACCGCTGAAGGAGAACTGGTCGGGAGTGACTTCCGTGTGGTTCATCTGCTGCTGGCTGATATTAATCCCGAATTTGATGCTGTGCGAAGCCACAATCCGGGTCGCATTCGCCGAATATTGGTAGACGGGATCGAGGTACTTCAGATAAGGATAGGAGTAACCGTATCCGGTGTAGCCGTTAATATTGAATTGCGGCAGGCCACCACCGGCAGGGAGCGGACTGAGGTTCACGCCCTGAATGCCTAGAGTACCCGATCCATATTTCAGTGCATCGTCAATCGGAATCAAATATTGCAGGCTCCGCGTTAATCCCAACGATCCGCTGATGATGAACTTCGGGTTTTCCACGAATGTGGCGGAGCCCGTAAAGGCAAAAATATTCCCGTGTTGATTCGCTGTCGCATAGCCGGCGTCGCCGCTGGTGCCCAACACAGGCCCAAAGATCGGAACCTGCGTCTCGATATAGGGATCGTCATCGATCCGGCCGGTTACCCTCAATCGCGGCGTGGCATCAAAGTCAACTTTGGCATCGATCTTGTGCAAGTCGTAACTCGTAGGGAGGTTTCCGTAAAAGTTATTCGCATAGGGGCCAAACTGATCTGTGTTCGGCGCCGGAACCATAGCTGCCAGTTTCTGACTGATCGGACTCAGCAGGGAAGGGGGGATCTGATCGCCTTGAAAAGGTATCTTGCCAGTGCCATCGGAATTGCCGGTGAGTGGATTGTAAATGGTAGTGCCCGTTTGTGAAAAGTTACCGGTCAGCATCGCTTCAGTGGGAACAGTGCCGAACTGGCCGGACACCGACCTCGTGAAGTCTCCCTCGTAGCTCGCAAAGAAAAATAATCGATTCCGAATGATCGGGCCGCCCAGGGTTCCTCCGGGATTGTTATCGATGTTCTTAGGCTTGCCTTGACCGGGAGGAAGGAAGAAGGGTCGGGCCTTGAGAACATTGTCCTCATGGTATTCGTAGAGCGAACCGTGAAATGCATTGGTCCCGCTCTTCATCTGGACATTGATCGCGGCGCCCCCGACGAGCGTCTGGTCGGCTTGCGATGCCGCAGTCACCATGTTCACCGTTTCAATTGCTTCGATGGAGGGAACGGCGGTCGAATAGAATTGAACCCAGGGGTTGACCGCGCTCACTCCCTCGATGCGGACGTCGGTTCCGCTCAAGCTGGTGCCGTTGGCCTCCAGCGACATTGATCTTACGGGATTATTGGTACCACCGGAACTCGCCGAGGGTGGATCCACGCCCGTAATATTGCCAAGCAGCCCCTCGAATGTCCTTGTGGGTTGCGGCAAGTTCATAAACTCCTGACTTGTGACATCTGTGTGAACATCGGCCTGGTCCGTCTGAAGCAAGGCCGTCTCGGCTGTCACCTGCAGACGCTGCGACCGGACGCCTATGGCAAGCTGTGCGTCGACGCGAACGGCAGTGTTCAACCGCACCTCCATATTCGGAGAAACGAAATCGCCAAACTCCGGTTTGTGTATAGCAAGGTTGTAAATGCCGGCCGGCAGCGCAGACAGGGCGTAAATCCCGTCCCGATTGGTACTGGCATCGCGGACCTCGTTGGTCGCGACTTGGGTGCACTTGATCGTTGCCCCGGGAACTGCCGCGCCGGTTGCATCGGTGACAGTCCCAACAATCGAGCCGTATAGCACCTGCGCGTCGAGATTGCGAACGGGAAAGATCGCAGCAAGGACACAAAACAGGACGCAGAATGGATGAGTGGAAGGGAACCTTGAAATTCGGTGCATCCTGGCAATGGTTGACCCCTGAGTGGCTGGCCGAAACGGGCGAACTTCACTTCGCTTGTTCATGGCAGCTTTCGTCGGCAGCGAATTCTATCGCCCGTGGTTGGTTTCTTCGATCACGGATGGGCATATGATCAGCAAGGCGGCAGGAAAAACCGGTTTTGTCAAGTTCGTCGGGTCGCGCCGGGATTTCAGGACAGGACACGGCGATTGCGCCTTCGGCCAGCGCACGTTCTTCACAGATCATCTCATTAGAGTAACGGCGTTTACCGGTCCCGGGATAGTCCGGCACTGACCAGGGGCGCACAAGCCAAGTGTCGGGCTTGCGCGCGATAATCTGGCCGCGGTGCATGGATCCCTTAAGGGAAGATTATGACAGGAATCGGGCGCACACACAATTTGAAGGATCAGGCGCGGAATCAGCGATTTAAGGTACGTTTGATCGCTGATTAGAACCCAACCGCTCAAGACGGTACAAGCGCCGTCCTGAGCGCAACGTCCATCTCCGCACAATCAGGCGCACGACCTGCACCAGCGAGTGCCGGATGGCAAGTTTATCTGGAGTTCGCCGGGGTCGGCGGCTGATGGCTCGTCAGTCAATTCGGTCCCCCTACAAGACAGGGTAGAACCCGGTTTCAACCGATCAACGGTCCCGAGGTATCAAACCAGCCTCGCTGAGTGAACGGTCCACCGATTGCCTGGACTTAGGACCTCTCCATCAAGGTTCTGACGTTTTCCGGCAGGAAAACGAAGTTACTGAGCAGGTCCGAGAGAGAGTTGCGGGATGATTACGAGTTCCCGGAGTTTGAGGGCGGTGGTGACGACTTCTTTACCGAAGGCCGTCACGTAGTACTTGTAGGTGTGGCCCACTTTTTTGACAAGGCCATGGGTGCGGAGTCTTTTCAGCAGGCGTGAGATCTGACTGCTGCTGTGTTGGGACAGATGGCGTCGCAGGGTTTTGTTCTGCAGGCCGCTGATGTTGAACTCGCCGCGAACGATGGAACAGAGCAGGTTCTCATCCTCCGGGTCGAACAGATTGAATCCGGAGTAACGACGGCCTTCCTGCTCCACCGGTTGGGAGAGCCTGTCGAGTTTGTTTCGGCCTGCGCGGGGATCTTCAATCGCCGAGAGAAACTCCAGGTAACGCCGGTTGGCGGCTTCCAGCAGTTCGCGCAACGCCGGCAAACTGTAGATGGTTTTCTGCATGGAGGCCCACTTGGTTTCGCGTGAGCCGTCACGATGTTCTACCTCTCGGTAGTGCTTGAAAAAGGTGAGATCGTTGACTGTGGTCTCGATCCGGAGTATGAGGCCGAACTTGTCATAGAGTTTGAGGGAAACCGGCCCCATGGTGTGTTTGATCCGCGTTCCTTCAATACGGATGTTGAAACAATTTCCCATTTCGCCCTCGTAGTGCCCGTTCAGCTTGCGGCCGAGGAATGTGGCGATGTTATCCGGCTTGACCGTATGGATCGCGGTACGCGCCAGATTCTCATAGATCGCCTGCAGATCCGCCTGCCTGCGGAACACGATGTCGGTGGCGTATTCGCACTGGTCCACGCTCCAGTGGTATCCGCCGGCAAAGTCCCGATAGATCGGACAACACTGCCGGGCCAACGTGTTCAGCCGTGCATGGATGCGTTTGGCCTCCCAGCCATTGGAGACACGCTGGGCCCGGTGCCAGTCCGCGATGTGCGTGAAGGCGTTGTCAGCCATTCGGTAGCCGATGCCGAGCCGGCTCAGTTGTCCCGCCAGCCAGTTATGACCGTTGAAGCAAACTTGCAGCCGACAGGGCAGCCATGTCGGTACCCGCACGTGGCACAGGCCGAGATCTTCGTCCACGAAATAGAAATAGTAATGCAGGCATTTGCCGTCATCGGGAATCAGGTACGTCTTGCCCGACTGCTTGTTGTGCCATGGCTTGTAGGTGGAGCAGGGCTCCATGGCGGAGAAGATGCACACCAGACCCGGATGCCCCCCTCGCTTCGCGAGGATTTCCTTCACCCGGTCTTCCTTTCGGAAGTTCCGCCTGCGGATGAACTCGATTTCGATTCCCGCTTCCGCCGCCATCTTTTCCGCGTTCCCGCGAATACGATTCCGGAACGGCTCGGCGACCTTCGGGTAATCGAATATCCTGATCTTCCGCTCGAACAGAAAAGATGTCATTCCCCCGGCATAGCAGATCCCCGGCAACGTGCCGAATATCAGCATCCGGTCCCAACAACTCAACACGCCTTCAATCTGTGCGGCGTGTCGATCGGTTAACAGTCCATTCCCCACTCCGAAATCATACCTGGACCTGTTTGGTTCCGGCTACGCCGGGTTAGGGAGGTGCAATCGTAACCACCTGCCTTTTCAAATCCCATGCTCACACGCGAGCGAGAAATAGCGGACTTTCTTCAAGCGAATGGTCGTCGCCCTGGTTTGAAGATGTTGTTTACGTTGAAGGCCGGCATGACATCATCATGACCCCTGAGCGGTATCTCGGGGCTTGGCGTTCCGTCAACGAGTTGCGAGTCCAGCTTGGCGAGCAGCAGTTTGATGCATTCCTTGGTTTTGTCGGACAACGCATCGCCGACCAGCGTTCCATCAAGGCTACCTATGCCACGCGCGCATGGTCGGCTCGCCGGAGAGACTGAGGTAGCGCGTCGTTTTCGACGAACGCCAGTACAAAGGCAGCGAGCCGTCGCAAAGCGGGTGATGCGCGGCAAAAAGCCTGATTCTGAGCCTAAGCCGGGTTTGCCGGTGAACATATCGAGAGTTACTTGAAAATGGACAGGCACCGTTCCAGCCCGGATTTTGTATCCAGAGCGGCAAAAAGCGTGGTGGTTCCGTCACGGCTTTAGACACGGGCTGTTAGGCGCTGCCGTCAAGCGGCGGGAGGCTCGGCCTCGTCGGCTTCGACCACGCGCAGGCTCGTTTCGATAAACGCCTGCTGCTTTTTGCCTGACAACCCCTGCCATTCGCAAATAACCATATTGGCGATGCCCCTGCGCTCGGAGACGACCGCCATCCTGGGCCACCCGTTTTCAGTTGCACGACCATTCCGGGCTTGAGGAGGGGCGGCATGTGCCGAGTATAACTGCCACTCTTTTGCGTAGTTGACAACGGCCCGAATCGCAGGCGTCCTCCTCGATTTCAATCGTTTCCGTCAGAACAATCAGATTGCATGTAGAACCGCCTTCTCGCAAAGCAGAAGAATCCCAAGGCCGCCCCTGCACGGCGAACGGCAGCTTTGTCCGAATCTCGCTCACCGATTCAGTCACCAGCGTTTGTTCCCGGACCACCATCGCGATCACATCCGTCCAGCCCGAAGCTATACCGGTCAGCACCAGGCTGTGCAGGTAACTTCCCGCCGTCGACTTTACGTCTGGCCGATCGTCGCGAACCCGCGTGCCAGATATCAAACCGGTGCTTGCTGACGGCCTGTTCCCGCACTATCCGAAACTGGGCGAACCGTCGTCAAAGCGTGTCGATCCGAAGTCGCCGATGATTTGGGAGACTAACCTGGAACTCCCGAATATCAATTGCCCGAAATGTCGTCGAGCGTGAAGCCCATTTGACCTATTTGGGCGCCAAGAATCTGCTCCTCAATGCCGCACATGCACCGCGCTCGTGACCAGCTGCTGCGCGGACCAGCTTCCCCCCGCGGGCCGTAAGACCGCCAATACTTGACTGCTCGTACTCCTCGGACCACCCACACTCCAGACTATGGCGGCAGCGCCTTGCGAATTCATAACGAAAATCGGATTTGACACACCTGGGATCAGAAGCTGCGGGGCATTCCAGCTCGAAGCAGGTGGTCGGTCGGCCGTCCACACGCCGCCCTGGTCGCTCCATGCCGCGGTCGCGAATCCGGCGGCGCTGACGCGCACTGCCGGATAGATAGATGTTGTCTTGAGTGCCGGGGAAACCTCCGTTACGGCTCCCCAATTTCCGCCGCTCGGTTTCGAGCGTGACCAGATTTGGGCTAGACTTGTGATTTCATCCCAAATAGCCACCGAGTTTCCAGTCCCATCTATGGCCGCGGCTGCCTGCCAGCCTTGGCCGCCCGTGCTGAGTACCGCCGGTGGAGTCCATGCGCCGGTCTGTGAGAACGCCGGCGCCAGAAACGTCATTGCAAGACAAGCCAGTCGAGTTTTCGCACCGCTTCCGATCATCCCTTGAGTCCTCCTGCTTTCAATCTTCCAGCTGTCACCAGCCATCGGCTGGCGACATAGGCTCGCCATGTCGTAGTCAGGAGTCACCTCGCAAAACGTGACTTGCCAGACATAACTATCGACTCCGCTAAAGGAGTCGGTTTCAGTCTAAGTTAGGGTGGTCCTCGCAAGTGTTGCGGCCGTGTAAACGGGAGGTAAATTATGGGCGCCGAGTGGACTGATCGTCACAGGTCAAGACGACGCGGCGAATTCGGACGGATCTTCATGCATCGCGAAAGCACTTGCTCTAAGGGGCCAGGCAGGGGCGATCCAGACAGCGTGAGCCAACTGCGAATATCCACCCGGGATGCCACAAAGCTACCAATTGATCAAGGGCAGGTCACTGACGCAAGAAAACCCACAACGGAACCCGCCGAACTCTCAAAACCAGTTTCGCCGCTGGAGGATAATAAGAAGAGCGCATGCGTCACAGAGGGGTCATAATTCGTCTCATTGCCCTGCTCGTGCTCGTCACGTCTGGGTTCGATTATTGCGCGTTCGACGTGTGGGACCCGACAGCGCCGATGAATTTGACGCGCCCAGAAGAATTTCGCGCCCTCGTTCCTGATTACCAAACCTCAGTTCAGAACGTGACGAGCCAATTGCCGGACGATCAATGCCTCGGCTGCGCCCCCTCGGTATTGCCTCGTCTGCTTATGGTGCATCGGATTACCCTGGAAGAGTCGGCGTTTCAGGCTGCCGAAGTTCCTCTGCCTTTGAACGACCGTTTCATCCCCAAACGTCCGCCCAGAGCGTAACCATCCCAAGCCGTTGCCGTGAGTTTTTCGCATGAGCAAGCCGCCGCTCCGTTCCGGCGGCTTGCGGTCCCGCGTCACCGGATAGCCATGTTCTGCGGAGGGGTAGGAGGAGTTCAAATGACTCTTGGCAAAGCGCTCACACATCAATCGGAGCAGTACCTGCGCAAGCTTGCGCTGGCGAAGCGCGTGACGTTGATCGGCATGGCAGTGAGTGGCTCTTTGTCCGCTGCGAAGCTGCTCGTTGGTTGGATCGGACATTCGACTGCGGTATTTGCGGACGGATTGGAAAACGGGGGAGACGTGTTTGGCTCGGGATTGATTCTCTACGCCTTGCACGTGGCCTCTATTCCGCCAGACAAGGAACATCCTTACGGGCACGGCCGGTCCGAAACCATCGCAGGGTTGACGGTTGGTTTCTTGCTGGCTGCATCCGGTCTTGTGATCTGCTATGAGTCTTTTCGCCGGTTGCACACCCGAACCGAAGCTCCCCAGTTGTTTGCCATGTGGCCCATGGTGGCGTCCATCGTCGTCAAAGGCGCCCTGGCAATCGGAAAACTTACTTACGGCAAACGACTTGGAAGCACGGCGATTCGTGCCGACGCCTGGCACGATGCCATCGAGATCTTTTCAGGGTTCGTTGCGCTGATTGCTCTTGCACTCAGTCTCTACGACCAGGAGCATTTTGCCGCCGCCGATCACATCGGCGGCTTCATCGTGGGCTTGATCGTGTTGCTCACCGCGCTCCACGTGGTTCGCGATACCAGCCGGGATCTTATGGACGCGATGCCCGACGATGAGCGGATTCAGCAGATTCGACGGATTGCTTTAGCGGTGCCGGCCGTATCGGGCGTGGAGAAAACCTATGCCCGAAAAACCGGGCTGCAATACCACGTTGAGCTTCATCTCGAAGTCGATCCGC
>Ga0207059_1149_pt1 | contig 12580 bp, 10 predicted proteins | sample Alteio_BWMinCont_32_FD_153273 | JGI IMG/M metagenome (GOLD analysis project Ga0207059, IMG submission 153273) | Enriched cells from forest soil in Barre Woods Harvard Forest LTER site, Petersham, Massachusetts, United States -... | ecosystem: Environmental > Terrestrial > Soil > Temperate forest >...
TGCCAATAGCCCAGATGACCTGTAAATTAATAAAATGAAACAGGGGATTAAATGTGCGGCCTAAATTCATGATGACAAATTCTACAAATACCAGCCAAGCTCCTCTTGTGAAAAGAAAAAAAGACAATTCCTTCCTGCTTCTTTTATTGCCATATAAATAAGCCGAGATGCCTGCGAGGAACATAAAAATAGGCGCACAAAAATGTGTTATCCACCTGGTAAAAAATATTGGAACACTTGTCCGGTCAAGGTTTGTTGGGTCATATAAGAAAGCGCTGCTGTGAAAATAATCCCGCACATGGTCAATGGCCATTATGATCATTACTGTGCCTCTTAAAAGATCAATCGACTCAATGCGTTTGTGCTTTGCCGTTATTCTTGTGGGGCGCACAGTCATTCGGCTCGGCATGGTCATGGTTGACATATAGAAATCCGTTTTTTTATTATTCTGTGTATTATATATAAGCTGGAAGAAAAAACCGGCTGCTGAAGTTCAGCTCCGCCGGCCCATCACCGTCCTTATTGCTTATTTAAAAAAAATTTCTTCATCATAGATCAAATCCTTATTTCCATCACGTTCTTTCCTGTCATTATTGAGCTGATATCCCATTTCTTTAAATGTGTCTTGTATCCCTTCTGCAATTGCCGATGAAAAAAGTAAACTACATGTGTTTTTTCGTTTTAAAAATTTCTGTATCATTACCAATATTTTCATATCAATATATTGCCTGTTAAAAAAAATCATTTCCATAGTAAATATTTTCTTTCTTCGCTCATGCCAATATATTTTTATATGTTCCTCCCTAAACTGCACGAACGAAGTCAATAATATAATCCCGTACAGGCACGCGAGTAGATCATTTGCCGCTTCGCTGTTGTTTGATAACTGTGGATCGCTAAAACTTCCTTTAACGATTGTTTTTACCTGCTGCTCTTTCAAACTGGCAGTAAAATGCATATTATTTTTACTGCATGCCATGCTGACAAAAATGATATACAGTAAGCCAATGATCATTTTGTTTTGATAAAATTTCATACACACAATTTTGAATGATGTGGGGACGCGGATTTGCGGCTGAATATCACTAAGCCGTCATCGCTCACTATTCTTTTATCGCCTCGAACGTAAAAGCGCGCGAAGTGTCCATAAAAAAAATTCCATCCATAGAGTTTGATGTGGTATGTGATGTTTGCACATCAATGAAATCAATAGCGGCCGAATCAATGTAATGACTGCGGAACACATCATTGTTCACAGTATACCTGCCATCCAGTTTCTTGACTGCTGTAGCCGTATCAAGATTGCTTGCAAGGAAATAAATCCTGCTGGTCCCATCTGCCCTGTTCAAAATATTAATGCCCGCACTCGCACTGGAAGAACCTTTCCAATATCCGGTTGCTGTGAATTGAGCTGCATCTTCATATTCCTTTTTGTAAAAGAAAACAGAAACGAGCGCCAGCATGGTTACTATAGGTGTTTTCATTTCTTTAATTTTTTTTGATCGGTATGATAAATGCCGCCAGTTTTTTCTATCACTAATTTGATAGAGATAATTTTGCCTTGGATAAATCGGGTTCAAAAACCATAAGGATAAGTGTAATGGTTAATTATATTTGATAAATAAGTTTGCAAAATTATCATCAAACTGAAGACAAGTAAAGCGGGAATGAACCATTGGTAGCGCTGTGCTGTAATTTTCTGTGCATACCGTTACCCCAACGGTATTTGCTGTTGAAACCGTAGCAAAATTGCCTGAAATAGATTTTACTGAATTATTTACAATGGCCATATGACAAACGGCGGTGTATACAGGACGAAATGCTTCTTTCAGTTATCCGGCGGGCAATGCCTGGAACATGCCGGCAAAACCATATACTGGCTTAGAGTTTATCTCTAAATTTGCCAGATACTATGCGGATTCCCTCTATATTTTTTCGTGTATGTTTAATTCTCCAGCTAACGGGATGGAATGGCATGGCTTATTCGCAGGATGAAAAAAATTTTCAGTTATATACGGCTGGCGATGGGTTAAGCAATAATAATCTTACTGCGATCGCACAGGATAATCATGGATATATTTGGATCAGCTCGCTCCATGGGCTAAACCGATATGATGGGAGACATTTTGTTCAATTCCACTCAGATAGCAGTAAATATGCTTTGCCTGATGAAAACGTTAGCCATTTAATATGGCTGGATAAAAATCGCCTGGCAGCTTGTACCGGAATTGGATTACATATTGTGAATACGCTGCACGGAGAGACTGAAGACATCATTATCCCTGTTGATGACCTGAAATATTTGTACAAATTCAATACGGTAATGTCGGCCTTAAGCGATCCGCAAGGAAATATTTATATATTAACGCGGTCAGGGTTTTATCAATATGATAACAATCACAAATTAGTTTTTCGTTTTGATTATTATTCCAAAGATGAAATAGAAACTTCAGTCTTCGCATTTGGAGAAGGGATATACTGGCTATCGGATCATGAAATATTAGTTAGCGCGAATGATGGGAGCCGCATTTACAATACACAAACACAGAAACTCAATAAAATAAATAGCAATCATCCATTCTTATCGGAAATGGCTCTTGGGAGTGATTACCTGATCCGGCAAGTAGAACCGGGGAAATTGATTTATATAAAAGTCGGCTCAGACAGTATAGTTTATATCAACAAAAAACAAAACACTAAAAATTTTTCCAAGACCAGCATCTCCATGCTCACTGATGAATTCAATTGGCGTTCTACTTTATTCAGGGTTAACGATTCACTTTTTTATTTCTCCAGCCGGAAAAATGGTTTTTTCAAGATGCACCTGAATAAGAATACCGGAAAAATAGTAATTGATACTACAAGATATCTTTCCGGATACCTGTGCACAGGTTTTGTTATCGATACGGATAACCGTTTATGGATCGCGACGAATGCAGGTTTGCTAAAAGAAAAAAATAATATTACATCAGTACAGCAAATACCGGTGCCGCCAGATGTATTGAAACAAACTCCCGACCTGCGCATCCATTGCCTGTATTGTTATAAAGATAAATTATATGCAGGCTGTCTTGGCAACGCTGGTTTATTAGTGTTTGATAAAAAAACACTTTCTTTTCTTTACCGGATAAGTTTTAGAATAAATTTTCTTAATGCTGATCTTGTCTATTCGATTTTGCAAGCACACGATGATACATTGTTCATCGCTACCGCCGGCCCATTATTCTGGTTAAAAACAAGTACGGGCAAAACCGGAGAAATACAACTTGATGGCTGGGACAAGGAGCACGATTGGATACCAGATCAAATTAAAGACAGTTATGGGAATATTTGGGTTAGCACAAATGAGGATGGCAAAATATACCTACGTGTTGCAGGCGAGCAAAAATTCAGGCGCGTGGAGTACAATACCGCCATGTTCAAAAAGATATTGGTAGCATATAATATAAAAGAAGATCAATCAGGCAATATCTGGATGGGCGGACATGGTATTTGCCGTATCAGCAGAGCTACATTCAATCCCGATTTTTATTTGGACTCATTTCCTTATATACGTTTTCCCCGGAAAGAAGTGACAGCAATGGCAATTGATAAAAACAATATACTATGGGCCGGCATCAACAACAATGGATTAGCAGGATACAATATTGACAATGGCGGTTTTCAACATTACACAACCAGTGATGGTTTGCCGGATAATCTTGTCAAATCAATTTATCCAATTGATAACAAACTCTGGATAGCAACAGCAACAGGGATTGCATCGATGGACATGAAGACCAACAAAATTTCAAGATTCAGCAGTGACGAAGGTTTTTCGTCATTGCCCGTTACCAGTTACAGTTTTTTTTATGATTCTGCTGCACATTATTTATACAGTGCATTTACCACGCATATCGTTCGCTTCAACCCGGACAGCCTTTTCCATGCGGGGTCGCCGCCTTCCTTTTTTATTGAAAACATCCATTTTTTAAATGATACGACTTATTATTATCCAGGTGAAAATATAACCGTGCCCTATTACAAAAATAATTTGACGGTAACATTGGGCAGTGTGAATTATAATGATGTCAGTAATCAACGGATAGATTATCGCATTGTTAATTCAAAAGATTCATGCTGGCAAACATTGACCAGCGACCTTATCAATTTCAATAATCTTTCTCCAGGCACATATCAACTCCAGGTAAAACTTTATACCGCAAGCAACCGATGGCCGGTACAAGAGAAAGAAATTGATATCACGATCATGCCACCATTTTGGAAAACGCCATGGTTCATTATTTCAATGAGCATTATGCTTTTGTTTTTGGTATACATGATCTATGTGTTAAATATAAATGTGGTGAGAAAAACGGAGAGGGCCAAAGTGCGCATTGAAGAATTAAAAGCGGAGGAATTTAAAAACCGGCTTGAACTGGAAAAAATCAGTAGTTATTTTTCTTCATCTTTTTCTGCAAAAAAAACGTTGGATGAAGTGTTATGGGATGTTGCGCGCAACCTGATCGCAAAAATTGGTTACACCGATTGCATGATCTATTTATGGAATGCAGATAAAACAAGAATGGAACAAAAAGCGGGTTATGGCCCTAAGGGTTCGCCGGAAGCAATCAATGAAAATATTTTTTATGTTGTCGCGGGCCAGGGCATTGTAGGGCATGTAATGCAAACAAAACAACCTTTACTGATACATGATACAAGAAAGGATAATCGATATCGCAAGGATGATATATTCAGGCTGAGTGAAATTTGCGTGCCCATTATCCATAACGGCGAATTGCTCGGCATCATTGACTCTGAACATGAGGACACAAATTATTATAAGGAAAGAGATCTGAACATACTTACTACGATCGCCACGCTCGTTGGCAATAAAATGAAGCAAATAGAATCTGAGCATTCATTAGAAATAAACCGCGAAGAACTGGCCAGTATCAATGAGCAGTTGGCAGAAGCACAGCTAACGGCCTTGCAAACGCAGATGAACCCGCATTTTATTTTCAATGCGCTGAATAGTATTAAAAGAATGATCCTGGATAATGAAAACAGGAATGCATCAAGATACCTTAGCAAGTTTGCCCAGATGATACGCTTAACCTTAAACCATTCCAAAGAAACTTTTGTTACTTTACAGGAAACAATTGAATACCTGCATGCATACCTCGATATGGAACAGCTTCGCTTTGGCAGTTCTTTCTCATATACGATCGAAAAAACAGTAAAGCACGATGAAGAAGATATCAGTGTCCCTACTCTTATGATACAACCCCTGGCAGAAAATGCAATCTGGCATGGGCTAATGCATAAAGAAGGGGACAAAAAAATCACTATACAATTTGTGCAAACTGAAGATACAGTTACCTGTACGATTACAGACAATGGGGTTGGGATAAACCATTCCGAAAAAATGAAACCGGCTACGATCAAATGGCCGCATGTAGGGCTGGATAACCTGCGAAACCGGATAAAAATCATGAACGAAAAATACGATATGAATTGCTCGCTTGTCATCACCGACCTGAGCGAAAAAAATATTAACGAGACCGGCACATCAGTAGTACTTCAATTTAAAATATTAAACTAATAAAAACTTTAACCATGAACGCCATAATAATAGATGATGAACAAGACGGTACCTGCACATTGCAAAGGATGCTTGCAGAAAATTGCAAACAAGTAAATGTGGTTGCCACATGCGCCAATGCCACTGAAGGAAAACAAAAAGTAGAAGAGCTGAACCCGGATTTGATATTCCTGGATATACAAATGCCTGGTAAAAGCGGCTTGGAAATGCTTACCGAATTAGGCGCGAGAAATTTTGAAGTGATTTTTGTCACTGCACATAATAAATACATGCTGCAGGCACTGCAATTCAGCGCTGCCGATTATTTATTAAAACCTGTGGATGAGGACCGGTTGATAGAAGCCATGCAACGCGTTGAAAAAAAGTTGTCACAAAAGGGTGACGGTAAAAACATTGAGACCCTGCTCTACAACCTGGAAAAATCTGGTACGCCCAATGAAATGAAATTGTGCATACCAACACTTAAAGGGTTTGTGATATTAAAATTGGAAGATATCATTGTATGCGAAGCAGAAAAAAATTATACGATCATTCATTTACGCGATAAAAGGCCATTGATCGTTTCACGGCCTCTGTTGGAATATGAAAAGATATTGGAAGGAACTACTTTTTTGCGAGTGCACAGGACTTATCTTATCAATCTCCAGCATATAAGTGAATATCACCGCGGCGAAGGTGGTGTGGTAATTATGAGCAATGGGGCAGAAATTGAAATAAGCCGGAGGAAAAAAGAACAATTCCTTTCTACAATAAAAGGAGTGTTTAGATATTAGAGAGAATGTGGAAATATGAAAATGTGGAAATTAAGAAGGCTAATTTAGGAAGATGGAACACGGATTATTATGATAGTTATGATTTATTATGATGTATCCGTGAAAATCATAACTATCATAATAAATCCGCGGCCTAACCAATTTCCACATTTCCACATTTTTTACATCTTCACATTAACCCTAGATATTCCAACTTGAATTTTTTTCCTATTCGATAGTTAATATAAAAAGCTTTTCTAAGCACATAACCTACAACTGCCGCTGTCCCTGCGGTTATGAGCGCAGAATTGGTATACCAATCTTTTGGCTTATCGTTCCGGAGAATACCATTTACAGCGCCAAGGATTATAATGCCCCCGGCCGCCGCCATCATAGCCGAACCAATCATTAAAAAACCTGAGCGAATGCGTACTCGTTTAATAACAGCAATTTCTTTATAATGAAAAGGCTGGCCATCAATAAAGACACTGTCATGACGCATCGCTGTGATCATCCCATTGAATTCCTGGTCATAAATAGTCACCATATCCAATTTGCTCCCTATTGCAAATGATAAAATATGCTTTGTTCTTTTTTTCAAAACAAGTATATCGCTTTGCGCTTTGGTTATGATCGGTACAATACATGATGCAAAATAAAAAATCAATACAATAGTTCTTTGCATATTATTGACAACAAACCTACAAATCGAATCGCAAGAGTTTTGTTAAAAACTTACGTTGGTGCGCAAACGAAAGAAAATATATCTCGTATGTAATAAAAGTCTTCTTCGGAGCTGTGCATTTAATAGAACACGGATTTATTATGATGGTTATGATTTTCACTGATAAAAAATCATAACCATCATAATAAATCCGCGGCCCAACTAATTTCCACATTTCCCACATTCTCACATTTCTCACATTTTTACTGCACTATTATTTTCCCTTTCATCACCTGATGAATGCTGCAAAAATAATCTGCGCTTTGCAGCACAACGAGGCTCCATGATTTATTTGGGTCCAAAACAGATGAGCTCCAGCTCTTATCAGGCAATTCAGTTACATCGTGGGCAACAAGGTCTTTGTTTATCCAAATAACTGTATCACCTTTTTCCACTGTAAGTTCGGCGGGTTGAAATTGCATCTGTTTAATTTCAATCGTATAAACTTTATGAGTAATTTTTTCCGGGGAAGAAGAACAATTGGTAAAAAAAATAACCGGCAATAACCAATACATCTTCCTCAATAAAAATATCATATTGTTCATTTACCAGTTATTTTTTTCTGCACCATTTCCGCATGTTCAAGATGAGCTTTTAGCGTGGGCACTACATTTTGCAATAAATCTTTTAATTCTTTATTTTCTGCATCAGGTATTAAAACATTTTCTACGGTTGATATCACTGCCTTATGATACGAAACCTCGTTATCAATATATGCTTTGTTGAATGCATCGCCGGATTTTGAATTCAATGTTTTTTTTGTTTTTTCTGCACCGGCCAGCAATTTTTTGCTTAAGTCATTATCCTTAGGTGTTACTCCCAGTTTTTTCACTAATGCCACAGCCTGGTCAATCACAGCCTTATGATCGTTGGCCATTGTTTGGGCAAATTGCAGGATATCATCATTTTTTGATTTCGCTTTTGCAATTTCAGCGTAACTAATATCGATCTGGTTTGCTACAACTGCAACTGAAGCTACCTCGGGATCGGTAAGCTTTGTACTTTTTTGCGCGAAGGCATGCGTTGTCATGACAACTGAACATACAATAGATGCCCCTGTCAGTTTTGCGAAGCTGTTAAAGATTTTCATACTCATTATTTTAATTGGTTGATGAATGATTGGAGTAACGAGAAATCAAAAGGTTACAAAAATTAATTTTTTAAGGAAATGAGAGAGGTTGTTCAATGAGCAATAGGCAATGAGCAATATGCAATGGACAATGTGCAATTGGCAATAGGCAATCCTAAATCATAATCTTACTCATAAGATAGAGACTTATTGATTATGGCTAATTGCACATTGTCCATTGCATATTGCTTATTGCTCATTGCCTATTGCTCATTGAGCACCAGCACAGGTCAAAAATTATTTTTTCTCAAATCTTAATAAATGGAATGATTTTTTCTATTATTCATATCTCCCATAGCCCGGTTCCGTAGATATTACACCATAAGAATTTTGTCAGGATATAATGTTTGATTCCGCTAATTGCTTATTGCTGCTTTTTGCCAAGCGAGTTTATATTTTGACGGCTGCAATCATCAGCATTATTTAAAAAGTTTTAATTAATGAGTAAAATTGTCATAGTCTCCAACAGGTTGCCGGTAAAAATTGAAGTGGAGAATAAACATATCCATTTAGAACCAACTGAAGGAGGTTTAGCTACAGGATTAGTATCTATACACAAAGGGGACAATATATGGGTCGGCTGGCCGGGAAGGGAAATTAGCGTCGATCATCAAAAGCTGGTCACTGCGAAGCTTACCGAAATGAAATTATCGCCTGTTTTTTTATCTAAACAGGAAATCGCAATGTTTTATGAAGGTTTTTCGAATGAAATACTATGGCCGGTATTTCATTATATGTCTCCTTATGCAAAATATGATGACGAATACTGGCAATATTATCAGCTCGTCAATGAAAAATTCAGAGATGTTGTTTTACAAGTAACCCAGCCCGGCGATACTATTTGGATCCACGATTATCAATTATTATTATTGCCGGGGATGATAAGAGCTGCGCTCCCAAATGTGACTATTGGTTTTTTTCAGCATATACCTTTTCCTTCTTATGAATTATTCAGGTTGATACCATGGCGGAATGAATTGCTCCATGGTATGCTTGGTGCTGACCTTGTAGGTTTTCATACTTATGACGACGCAAGGCATTTTTCTTCTTCCGTCATGCGCATACTCCAGATACAAACATCATCCAATTTAATTCATTATGATGGCAGGACTATTTCGGCCGAATCATTTCCTATGGGGATTGACAGCAATAAATTCGTATCACTGGTAAATGACAGAAAAGTAATAGCCGAAAAACAACAACTCTCGGAAACTTTCAAAAATGTAAAACTGATCCTGTCAATTGACAGGTTGGATTATAGTAAAGGCATTCTTCAACGACTTCAGGCTTTTGATTATTTTATAAAAGACAATCCTGAATACAAAGGGCGGGTGACTATGTATATGATCGTCGTGCCTTCGAGAGATACTGTCCCGCAATATAAAGACCTGCGAGATGAAATAGACAAAATTGCCGGTAATATCAATGCCAGATATCGCACCAATGATTGGACACCTGTCAGTTATTTTTATCGCTCCTTCCCTATCGAAACTTTGTCGGCATTGTATCAACTTTCAGATGTTTGCCTGGTCACACCCATGCGCGATGGAATGAACCTGGTATGCAAAGAATATGTGGCAAGCCGCGTGCAAGATAATGGCGTGTTGATATTAAGCGAAATGGCAGGTGCATCAAAAGAATTAACAGATGCAATTATCGTAAACCCAAATAATGTGTTTCAAATAAGTGAAGCATTGCTGGAAGCTTTATATATGCCGGAAGAAGAACAAAAAAGAAGAATGCAACAAATGAGAGAGCTCGTTAGTAAATATAATATCAATCACTGGGGCAAAGTTTTTATGGAACGGCTGTCGCAAGTAAAACAGATGCAGGAATCATTGCAAACAAAATATATAACATCGAAGATTCAGCAAATGATCAAAAACAAATATACCCATGCTAACAAACGGTTATTCCTGCTTGATTATGATGGGACATTGGTTGGGTTTAATACGAATATCAATCGTGCAGTACCGGACAAAGAAGTATATCAGATATTGGAAGAATTAACTAAAGATGAAAAAAATCATATCGTAATTGTAAGCGGGCGAAGACATACAACTTTGGAAGAATGGTTTGGCAAGATGAAAGTAGACCTGGTCGGAGAACATGGGATATGGAATAAAACACAAAGAGGTAATTGGGAAGACATAAAAGGATTACAAACTGAATGGAAAAAAGATATGATGAATATGCTAAATAATTACACGGAAAGGACGCCGGGCTCTTTTATCGAAGAAAAACCATATTCGCTGGTATGGCATTATCGCAGAGCTGATCGCGAATTAGGCGAGATGCGCGCGACAGAACTGATGAACAATCTTCTGTACATGGTTGCCGATAAGGGGCTGACTTTGCTGGCAGGCAATAAAGTGGTGGAAATAAAACCCACGGAAGCAAATAAAGGTAAAACAGCAATACATTATCTAAGAAAGCAACATTACGATTTTGTAATAGCTATTGGCGATGATGCAACCGATGAAGACATGTTCAAAGCAATTAAAGATGAGGCGATCACCATCAAGGTCAATAACAACACATCTGCTGCAAAATATTATTTAAAAGATTATAAAGAGGTAAGGTCTTTGTTAAAAAGTTTTTCTTCTAAATTATTTATTTCAAGGATATTTGACCGGGTAATGAATTTAAGGCCGTTTTCTGCATTTGCCGGCAAAAAAATAATGCAAAAATAAATACCAAAAAGTTCTTGTGATTTCTATATAATTTTAGGTAATATCTTTTTATGAAGAAAAACTTGCTGACTCTCTTTATTTTCATTTCCATACTTACCAATATTAGTTTCGCACAAATTCCTTCAACCGAGGATAGCGTCAAATCGTTGCTTTGTAAAAAATGGGAAATTGATTATGCATTGATGACGGGTATGAAAATCACAAAAGGCATGGGGGCGCCTGATATTTTTTTTGAATTTAAGCCCGATCATACTTTTCTTGAGACATCATCAGTCGAAAAAAAGAATGAGACCGGCTCCTGGTCGGTTGACCTAACTAAAAAATTAGTAAGCTTGCAGCACGAAGGTAAAAGCAAAATAATTATCAGTTCGATTACGCCGGTGGAATTACAAATGCGGTTGCTTCCTCAAAATGAATCTGAGAAAGACCTGGAACAAATGCAGCTGGTTCTTAAGTTAAGAGATCAATAACTACAATACGGCTGCAAGCAATAAAAGCAGCAATTTCAAATCCCCTTAAAAGTTTGCGCTCCGAGTAAAGCCTGCTGATAGCCATGGTTTAGCTCACCTTTATTATTTTTAAAATAAACTGCGTTTATATAATACCGTGGCTATCTAGAGTTATATTGATTATCTTATTTCAATGAACTGTATTAATTATTTTCTTAACTAGGTTCAAACCATTCTTCAATAAATTTTCATGGCTCACAAATTCTTGAATAATTTTCAAAAATTTGGATATAATTCACTTCTTTTGCAAATTTTTTATTAGCCACATCAAAAATTAATAAAGAGACTTCTATTCCTATTTAATTGATTATTAATGTGCAGTATCACCATCTAGCTTATTCCTAATTAATATTACGAATAATTATATGTATTACTTTGGCTTTTCTTTATATTTTTTTTATAATTTGCCACTCATAATCATATATTACTTTTTTATTTATTAAATCAAAATCTCAGACAACTATGAGCAAAATCACGGCCAAGACAGCGGCTCCCTTTGTGGTCCTGTTAATCGTTTCACTTGCTGCCATTTTTATCCCTACACTCCCCAATTTCGATGATGGCAAGTATAATGGTGCAGATGTCGCATGGCTTATTGTGGCAACTGCGTTGGTATTTCTTATGACTCCAGGTCTCGCTTTCTTTTATGGAGGTATGGTGACCCGTAAAAATGTGATCTCAACCATGATCAAAAGCCTGATTGCCGCCGGCGTAGTCAGTGTTTTATGGGTAGTAGTCGGTTATAGTTTGTGCTTCGGCACCGATATTCATGGTATCATTGGCAACCCTATGACGCACTTCTTTTTTAAAGATGTTAACTCTGGAAAACCCTGGAGCTTAGCACCAACCATACCATTGACATTATTTGCCCTTTTCCAATTAATGTTTGCCATAATCACCCCGGGCCTGGTTGTCGGTGCCCTGGCTGAACGTGTCCGTTTTACTTCGTTTATTTTATTTATAGTTTTATTTAGTTTGCTTGTTTACGCACCGCTTGCACACTGGAGCTGGCACCCACAGGGCTTCCTGGCACAAATGGGCGCACTGGATTTTGCTGGTGGTACCGTAGTGCATATATCTGCAGGTTGCGCGGCATTGGCAGGTGCGATGGTGCTTAAACGCAGAAAAGTTCATATCGAGCAAAAAGAGATCCCACCTGCTAATGTGCCATATGTATTAATTGGTACAG
>Ga0207059_1151_pt1 | contig 12514 bp, 7 predicted proteins | sample Alteio_BWMinCont_32_FD_153273 | JGI IMG/M metagenome (GOLD analysis project Ga0207059, IMG submission 153273) | Enriched cells from forest soil in Barre Woods Harvard Forest LTER site, Petersham, Massachusetts, United States -... | ecosystem: Environmental > Terrestrial > Soil > Temperate forest >...
GCTCGATTTCAGGAAAATAATTTCGCATGGCAGGTGCTATTGCCATGGAAACACTGGGATTAAAATCAATGGCATTTAGCGTAACGCGATAAATACGATCGGCTTTCTTATTAAAGCTATCATATCCGAGCTCATATCGAACAATAAGAAATATGACCAGGCAGGAGGCAATGCCCAACGTGAGCCCTAATATATTAATAATACTATGCGCCCTATATCGGTTCATAGCGCGCCAGGCTATTTTAAAATAATTGCTGATCATAAAAAAATATTAATGCCGGAAGATGTTTATCAGTTTCAGGAGAGAATTTCCACTAATATAATACCATATTTTTTTATGTTGATAATCAACTGCCTTATTTATTGCCAGCGCCAATTAGTGTACGCTTTGCCAGTAAAACTGTTCGGAATTGAACAAGTGATGGTTAATAAAAATTTTACAGGGCTAATGGGAAGGAGTTTTTCCAAAGTTTTAAACTTTGGAAAAACTCCTTCCCATTAGCCCTGTGCGAAAAAAAATTGATGCTGTTCAATTCCGGATAATCCTGATTGTCGGGCCGCCATTTGGATTAGGCCCAAACTCATCGTCCAACATTTTCTGAAATTCTTTGCGGGTAACTTTCTTTCCATTCGTTGGCGCTTTTACTATTTTTTTATCAAAGCCTTTTGTAACTATATCCAATGCAGTAAAAACAATTTCCGCATCATTGATATTTAATTCCAGGATCATGCCGGGCAGGCCACCATATTCTTCGGGACCGGCTGAAGATTGGATATCTTCTGCATACCAGGCTGTAATAGACAAACTATCCCTACTTGTTGTTGTAGCTTTTTTGCATGTATGCCCTTTAACTGTTTTTGTTTCTTCCGAAAGTTTCCAACCCAGTTTTCGCAATGTATCTTCTATAATATATTTTTTTGGCCCCAGTTCCCTTAGCTCAGTAATTTTTTCGGTTGCATAATTTTTATAGGTTTCGTTATCTACTCCACCCATGCGAATGACTATTCCATTCCCATTATTACCCGCGTTGTCGCGTATATCTTCATCTTCAGGCAGACTTTTAAAAATGGACTCACTGCCGGAAAAATCAAGTTGCATTTTCGCAGTATTAAATTCAGGTATCAATGCCTTTTGGCTTTCATCGGTAATTCGCCGGTGCATGTTTACCTTACGTTCATAAACAATGCTGCCTTCTGTGAGCTGTGCTATTGAAGTTTGTGATACGAGTGCCGCAGATAAAACAAATAATAATGTTCTCATGATTGCTATTTTAAAAACAAAACTATTTATACACCTGCCCAAAGGAGGTTAATATGCCTTGCTTTAATGTTAATTAAGGTTAATGACAATCGCGCTGCGAAAACTAATTGTCTATTTTTGTTTTGAATGAGCAAGCGCAGGTTTTCCATATTACTCATGATAGTCAGTATTGCAGTAATTGTTTTCTTCCAGGCATTTTGGTTATACAAAAATTACAAGGAAGAAAAAAGGTTATTCATTGTCCATGGCAATATCCTTTTCCGGGAAAGTATTTTTAAACTGCAGGCATCGAAACTACATCTGGATACCAATATTAATATCCGGGTGCACGATAAGGAAGGGATAATGAGCATGACAAATGTTTTGCAGGAGAAAATAAGAGATAGTTCCGATGCGACCGCCAACAAAAAAACTTCAGTTGTCGTTTCAGTAAATCAATACAAAAATTTTCATACCGATAGCGTAAATAGGTTCTTTGTCAATGACAGCGTTGTAGAAAAAAATAGAGATCCCAGATTTAAAAAATCATTGAAGACAGTTGTCTACAACTCTCCCAGCAATAGGGTATTCGATTTTCTTATCGGCGTAGATTCACTGCAGGATTCCATCACGGTTAATGATATCAGTAATCATTATAGGCTGGCGTTGTCCAAAGAAAGCATTCATATCCCTTTTCATTTAATCGTGACTAAAGGCGATACCGGTAAAGAATTTATCCCGCCAGTGCCGGAAGATAATTCAGTTACGCTCGGGTTTACAAAACCAGTTATCTATCAGCTCGAATTTGAAAATATATCATGGTATATAGTAAAACGCCTTGGCGCTCAAATATTTTTTTCATTTGTTTTGGTTGGCCTGACTATATTTTCTTTTCTATCATTATATCGCAACTGGCAACAGCAAAGAAAACTAACACTTCTCAAAAATGATTTCATCAGCAATATCACCCATGAACTAAAGACACCTATTTCAACCGTCAGCGTTGCCATAGAAGCATTGAAAAATTTCAATGCCCTGCAGGATCACCGGCGCACGCAGGAATATCTTGATATTTCTTCCAATGAGCTACAGCGGCTATCCATGCTCGTGGATAAAGTATTAAAGCTATCTATGTTCGAAAAAGAACAAATTGAATTGAAGAATGAATATTTTGATATGCAAACCCTGATCCAGGAGATTATTGAATCCATGCGACTGCAATTCGGGAAATTCCAGGCACAGGTAAGCCTGCAGGCCGAAGGAAAAGATTTTAATATAATGGCCGACAAGATGCATATCACCAGTGTAATTTTTAATTTACTGGATAATGCCCTAAAATATAGCAAGCCCAATCCTTCCATCCAAATTACTATACTGGAAGAACCGCAACAATTACGGGTATCCATAACCGATAATGGGATTGGCATCCCGGCAGCCTACCAGGATAAAATTTTTGACAAATTTTTCCGTGTCCCAACCGGCGACAAACATAATATCAAAGGATATGGACTGGGGCTTAGCTATGTATCCTATGTATTAGCACGCCAAGGTGGATCAATCAGTGTGGAAAGCAAGGAAGGGATCGGGAGCAGTTTTACTATCATCATCCCAAAAACACATGAGCAAGATTAAAATATTATACGTAGAGGATGAATTGTTCCTGGGCAAAATTGTAAAAGAAAGCCTGGAAAGCAGGGGATTTGACGTCATCATGGAAACTGATGGCGCAAAAGTTTTTCCTCTTTTCAAAAAATCACAACCAGATATTTGTGTGCTCGATATCATGCTCCCGAATAAAGATGGTTTTGAAATTGCCGAGGAAATCCGCGACCTGGACGAAGCTGTGCCGATCCTTTTTGTAACTGCAAAAAACCAAACCGACGACTTGGTAAAAGGGTTTACGCTCGGCGGTAATGATTATATCCGCAAGCCGTTTAGCATGGAAGAGCTGATTGTACGCATTAATTATGCGTTGAGGAATAAAGAAACAAATTCATCAAAGATTACAGGCGACATGGTCAGTATTGGCAAATACTTTTTTCATGTGCGCCGGCAATTATTGGCTGATGGGCCCGATGAAAAAAAATTATCTTTCCGCGAATCCGAATTGCTAAAACTATTATATGAAAACCGGGATAAAATTATCGACCGGAAAGATATCTTAAACCTGCTTTGGGGAAATGATTCTTTTTTTAATTCGCGTAATCTTGATGTGTATATTGCCCGGTTGCGCAGTTATCTGCGAGAAGATGCATCGCTCGAAATCATTACCATTAAAGGTATCGGATATAGATTTATAGTAGGCTAACTCCCCAAATCTTTTATTATAAATTATACCAAACCTTTCTTCTTTTTTATTTAAGCAATCTTTTGAAAAAAGTTTTCTCGCTCACAAAATGAATAGGGATTTATTCTTTGGAAAGCAATAAGGTTGGATGATAGAGGGATTTTTTTTCTACTAAGGTTTGTTAAAAATAAATTGAAAGATCATTAAAACCCTTCCCCGGATTGAGCAGCAACTACCAAACCTTAGTAGGAAAAAGATCTCGTCATCATCCAACCTTATTGACCTTATTAATAAAATGATATCAAAGCCTGACATCGACAAGGTTTGTAAATAAATGGGTGATAATTTTATTTCAAGAAAAGGATCTCTTATGATTCAACCTTATTATATGAACCAGTCACTTTATACCATCAACGTGTATTCTTTTAAAACTGCTTCTATCTCTTCCAACTTGAATGGTTTTGAAATATAATTATTCATCCCGGCTTCCAAACATTTTTCTCTGTCGCCTTTCATTGCATCTGCTGTTAACGCTACAATAGACACATTGCATAGTGGTTCCGGAAGCTGGCGAATTAGCCTGGTAGTTGTATATCCATCCATTTCGGGCATATTGACATCCATAAAAATCAATACAGGTTCATAAAGTGATAATGATTCCAATACTTCTTTTCCATTATGCATCTGGATCACTTCAAAACCCATCCTCCGCAATACTTCAGATATTAAAAGCATATTGATCGGGTCATCATCTACAACCATGATGCTGGCAGCCTGGGAAATTTTTTCAATGACTCCTAATGATGGATGGAGCGCATCGTTTTGCATATTCTTCTCGAACAAGGACAGTAAAGTACTGTTGAGCTCATGCAGTTTTACTGGTTTCGAAATAAATTTATTGATACCATTCTTATCCGCTTCATATTGATACATATTTTTTTCGAGTGATGAAAGCATTAATATAAATGGATGATTTTTGTGCGGTGTGCGATTTTTTATTTCTTTTACTAATGTTATCCCATTCATTCCCGGCATATGATGGTCAGTGATAATGAGATCGAAGGGTTGATTACTTTCTTCCGCCCATGCAATTTTTTGCAATGCATCCGGGCCGTTTGTTGCGGTTTCGCTATAAATCTGAAAATGACCAAGGATTTCCTGCATGAGGTGCAGGTTAGTGATATTGTCGTCGACTACCAATACTTTTTTTAATAAAGGTTTTGATGTTAATAAAACCTCCGGCTCTTCATTAGTTACTTCTAGTGGCACATGTAATGCAAATATGCTTCCTTTGCCTGGTTCGCTTTCTACCGTGAGGTGGCCTTGCATCAATTCTGCGAGGCTTTTGGAAATAGTCAACCCCAATCCTGTCCCGCCATATTTGCGGGTTGTTGAATTATCGGCCTGGGTAAAGCTTTCAAATATCTTTTGTAATTTTTCTTTTGCTATCCCAATGCCCGTATCTTTTACTTGTATGGTAAAGTTCAAATACTTTTTATCATCCTTCCAATATATATCTCCATTTCTCTGGACTGAAACAAAAATTTCACCGTCTTTAGTAAACTTGATCGCATTCCCTAAAAGGTTCACCATAATCTGGCGAATACGGACCGGGTCACCAATTAATTGGGAAGGGATGTCTTTGTCAACACGATAAAGCATTTCAAGTTTTTTCTCAAATGCTTTTACAGTTAATATGTCGATTGTTTCTTCAATCAATTCATCAAGTTTAAAGAGCGTATGATCAATCAATAATTTACCAGCTTCAATTTTTGAAAAATCAAGGACGTCATTAATGATCTCCAATAACCCATACGCTGATTTCTTTACATTTTGCAAATAATCTCTTTGTGTTTTTTGTAGCTCGGTAGTCAATACAAGATCCGTGAAACCGATTATACCGTTCATGGGTGTACGCAATTCATGGCTCATATTGGCGAGGAATTCGCTTTTTGCGCGGCTGGCTGATTCGGCGACTTCTTTGGCCTGGACAAATTCTACTTCTATTTGTTTTCTTTCAATCGCAGCTGCTAACGAAGCCGCAAAAGATCTAAGGATTGAAAATTCGGCTTCTGACCATTCGCGTTCATTTTCAAATTCATCAAATCCAACAAAACCCCAGAACACGTCTTTAAGAAAAATAGGGATAGCCAGTGAGGCTTCAACTTTTTCTTTTTCGAAAATGCCGAGCAATTGAGGGTCGGTTTCCTGTCTTCTATAACTTACAAAAGGTTTATTCTCTTTTAAAGGTTCAATTATTTTTTCTATTGAATTAAAGGGAATGTTTTGCATACGGCCATCGCGCATTCTCGAATGCGAGTCATCCTGGTTCCATTCATTTATTTCCGTTACATACCAGGTTTGTTGCTCTTCATTAAAATGATTTTGGAAGATATATACTCGATCAACCATGGCCTTGTTGCCAAGAATTTCTATGGATGCAGTAATTGCCTGGTTAACGTCTGTATTGCTCAATAAGAAATGCGCTGCCTGGGCAACTGCGTGTAACAGCTGGTCTTTCTTCTTTAATTTTTCCTGCGCTATTCGTTGCTCTGTAATATTACGGGATGTGCAGATGAGTTTAATTACTTCGTTTTGATCAACGATTGGTTTGATAATAGTTTCCAGCCACAAATACGTTTTGTCTTTTTTGCAAATCCGGTAACGTATGATGAGTGTTTCATTATCATGCAACGGAGACCCTCCTTTTGGAAAAAATTTATACTTATCATCCGGGTGAACGTAATCGAGGATTGGCCTGCCTATTACATCATCAACTTCATAACCGAGCACGTTGGTAACAGAAGGAGATAAATACCAGATCGTCCCATCGGCAGCATGCACGCTGATGATATCTTCAGAATTTTCCGCAAGCAATCTGAATTTTTGTTCGCTGTTAACCAATGCATTTTCTGATTCTTTTTGTGAAGTGATATCCTGTGCTATCCCGAAACTTCCATTTTCATCGATTACTTTTCCTTTCAAAAAAAGATAGCGCATCCAACCTTGTTTGGTAATTACGCGAAATGAGAAAGAGGCTTCATAATTTTTATTGTTTTTATTCTGGATCGCTTCGTTAAATTCATGTGTTACAAGCGGCAAATCTTCGGGCACTACAAATTCATTTAAAAAATCGTTTAGCAACATCTTATCGGAATTATCTTCTTCAATTGCCAATAACGCTTTATATTCTTTGCTCAGCATTATTTCTTGTGTAGTAAAATCAACTTTCCAAGATCCCATGCGCGCATAGGTCATCGCGTAAGAAAGTGTTTGAATAGCTTCTTCTTTTACTTGTTGAGCCATCACTTTATCAGTCACATTCAATCCTATTCCCTGTATTTCTTTCACCTGCCCGTTTTCGTCTGCCAGGGCAAGGAATTCCCAATCGGTCCATAAAAACTCTTTTGAGTTTTTATATGGTTTGCGAATAAGTAATTTGACAATTTTACCCGGGTTGTCCCAGCATTCATCTGCTACCTGCTGACAGCGAAAAATATCTTTCGTAAAAATTGTAGCGAAAAAAAGCGTTTGATGGATATCTTCTTCCGAATAACCAAAAGTTTTTAAAAATGATGAGTTGGCATAAGTAAAATTTCCTTTCCGGTTAATACGGATAACATAATTTGTTTGCGATTGCAGGATGGAAGCAAGATGTTTTTTTTCCTGCAATAATTCATTCCTTGCATTTTGTAATTCTTTATAATTTTTTTCACCTCTTCTAAAAGCGGGTTCCAACACCAATATTACCAGGCACAAAATAGCAAGGATCAATGAAATGAATTTGCCGGCTTCGATTGCGGTTGTCTCTTTATTTTTTTCACTAACTATCACTGTATACTGGTTAGTGATATCTCGCATAAGCGAGAGAAATTTTTGTTCATTATCCAGCATCGCCCGCAAATACAATTTCCTATTGATAGCTAAAAGCGTTGAATCAGATTGCACAAGTTCCTGACCAATAGCAAGTATATCTTTATAATAGGGTTTTATTGTGGAGAACAATAACCTGATTTTAAAAACAGATTGGGGAACAGGCAATTTTGCCAGTTCAATTTGTTGCTGTAATAATTCCTGTTGATGTTGAAAGTTTACCAGCACTATAGCAAGACTGTCTTTTAATGATTGCGATTGTGCTTCGTTGGGAATACCACCGGCGAGGATCGCTGCGTCTTTTGCTATTAATTGGCTATATGTCTGCTGACGGCCTGAAATGCTTTTTGCCTGCACAAATTCCTCATTCTCGGCAGATTTTTTATTCATCAGGTAGTAGCCAAAGAAATTGAACAGGAGAACTGTAGCGAACAAAACTATGGATATGCGTACTAGTTTACGGAATGGGCTTTTCATGATTCACAAAGGATTCTTCCTGTAAACGTTGAAAAGCAAGTTTTAAGTTGTTAGGCGTATAAAAAAAACACTTAGTCTCAGGAAAGTTTTAGCGTTGAAAATATAAAAGTGATAATAGGTATGGAATTATACGGTTAATCCTACTAAATCAATCAAAATCAGTTGCATTTTAATAATTGATGACTTGCTCTTCCATTATGGCAGGTAATTCCCGGAATTCGTATTGTTGATTGCGCAATTGAGGCTCGAAACCCGCTTCACGGATAGCTTGCTGAATACTTTTACTTGTAAAACGATGCGGGGCGCCGGCAGCGCTCACCACATTTTCCTCGAGCATGATGCTTCCAAAATCATTTGCTCCCGCGTGCAGACAAATTTGGGCGGTTTGTTTTCCAACAGTCAGCCATGAAGCTTGTATGTTTTTTACATTAGGGAGCATGATGCGGCTCATGGCGATCATCCGTATATATTCATCAGGTGTTGTTAGGTTATGGACCCCACGTATCCGGGTAAGCAATGTATCGACATCCTGGAATGTCCAGGGTATAAATGCCAAAAACCCTTTGGCATCCGTCGGTTTTTCCGACTGCACTTCACGGATTTTTGCCAGGTGTTCGAATCGTTCGGTTATTGTCTCCACATGACCAAACATCATGGTAGCCGATGTTGTAATATTTAATTTGTGGGCTTCGCGCATGATATCGAGCCATTCCTGTGCGCCACATTTTCCTTTGCTGATCAATCGCCTTACGCGATCAACAAGGATTTCAGCGCCTGCGCCGGGTAAAGAATCCATGCCTGCTTTTCTCAATGCAGCCAAAACATCATGATGGCTCATTTTTTCAAGTTTGCATATATGCGCAACTTCGGGAGGCCCCAACGTATGCAGCTTAAGCTTTGGATATAATTCTTTGAGCTGTTTAAAAATGCCGGTATAAAAATTCAATCCTAATTCGGGATGGTGGCCGCCTTGTAATAATAATTGATCCCCTCCCCAACGGAAAGTTTCTTCAATTTTTCTTTTATACGTGTTGATATCAGTTATATAAGCATCGGGATGTCCGGGAATGCGATAAAAATTACAAAACTTACAATTCGCGATGCATACATTGGTGGTATTTACATTTCGATCGATCTGCCAGGTTACTTTTCCATGAGGCACTTGTTTTTTCCTCATTTCATTTGCTATATACATAAGTTCAGTAAGTGGGGCGTGTTCAAAAAGGAATACGCCCTCCTCAATGCTGAGAAATTCCCCATCTAACGCTTTAGTATATAGGCTTGCACTATTCATTGTATTTATTTATCTTTTTCTTCGACAAATTTAATACAGCATAAGCTGACTACCATATTTTGTGTAAAGGCACACAATCTTTTGTACATTTAATAACGAAATTTATATCCTGGTGTTCATATTGCTACCATCTATATTACATCAGTGATGCATTTTGAGAAAAAACTGATTGCTAATGTGCTACCATAAAAACAACCTGGTTAACCTAATTACATTAAAATCGGCAAAGAATAAGCTTTTCATTTTTGCGATTATATGTATAATTCTTTTTTATTCCCCGGCCGTGAATGCACAGGAGGAATTTATCCCTTCGCCTTCCAGGCTGCTTACAATCATTCCTTTTTCTACTTTTACCGGAGGTGTTGTCATAGTAAAAGCTCAATTGGGAGATTATCCGGATTCCCTGAATTTTATACTTGATACCGGCAGCGGTGGCATTTCACTTGACTCCATGACCTGTGTTCGTTTAAAAATCAAGACTGAGCCATCTGATAAAACTATTCGTGGCATTGCCGGTATCCGCCAGGTAAATTTTGTATATAATCAACGGTTGCGCATCGGTGGGCTTAATGTTGACAGCCTTGATTTTCACGTTAGCGATTATGATATCCTGAGCAGCGTATATGGAGATAAAATTGATGGAATCATCGGTTTTAGTTTTTTTTCACGCTATATCCTGAAGATCGATTACGATACTAACAAAGTGTACGTATATTCAAAAGGCTATATGAAATATCCGAGAGGAGGATATTTATTCAGGCCGATATTGATAAATCTCCCTATTCAAACCGCCAGGATCAGAGAAGCAACCAGTGATATTAACTCAAGATTTTATTTTGATACGGGAGCAGGGTTATGTCTTTTACTTTCTTCAGATTTTGTCAACGATAGCAGTTTGCTGAGCTCTAAAAAAAAACCGGTGCCTACTCAGGCAGAGGGGTTGGGTGGTAAAACAAACATGATGCTAACCACATTCAAAGAATTGAGGTTAGGCCCCTACCGGTTCCGGAATATCCCCACATTTATTTTTGATGACGATTATAATGTAACCTCTTACCCATATCTCGGTGGCCTTATAGGAAATGATGTATTGCGCAGGTTCAATATTTACTTGAATTACGAACGCAGGGATTTTTATCTTGTGCCCAACACACATTACCGTGATCCTTTTGATTATTCATATACAGGGCTTGGTATTTATTGGGTAGATGGGGAAATCAGGGTTGGCGATATTATGAAAGGTTCGCCTGCAGAAAAAGCCGGTTTTAAGGTCGATGATGTTATTCTTGCCGTAAATAACAATTTTAGCGGCAACCTGCAGGCATACAAAACCATGCTACAAAATATCGGCGAAAAAGTTCGATTTGTTGTGAGAAGATCTGGGCAGTTGACAGAACTCTCGCTCAAAGTAAAAAGTATTTTATAAAAATCTTTGCTGTCTGATTCATTAACTCTTCTTTACTTTGCAATTCTTTTAAATGAATCAGCAAAGATGATAAATTTTGAAAAATTTGAATTGAGCAATGGATTGAAAGTGCTCGTACACCACGATGCCTCTACGCCGATGGCGGTTTTAAATGTGATCTATGATGTTGGCGCCAAAGATGAAAACCCACAAAAAACAGGATTCGCACATTTGTTTGAACACCTCATGTTTGGTGGCTCAATAAATATTGCTGATTTTGAAACCCCACTTCAATTAGCAGGAGGCGAAAACAATGCATTTACAACAAATGACCTCACCAATTATTATAGCCAGTTGCCTGCCGAAAATATCGAAACGGCTTTTTGGCTGGAGAGCGATCGCATGTTATCACTTGCCTTTAGCGAAAAAAACCTAGAAGTTCAACGTAAGGTAGTTGCTGAAGAATTTAAAGAACATTATATCAATAAACCGTATGCAGATGTATGGTTCAAAATGCGTGAGCTTGCATACACGGTACATCCATATCGATGGATGACGATTGGTAAAGAACTAAGTCATATCGAACATGCAGAATTACCCGATGTTAAAAATTTTTTCTTCAAACATTATCGACCGGTAAACGCTGTGCTCGTTGCTGCAGGAAATATTAAAGTCGACGCTGTTCATCAACTTGCCGAAAAATGGTTTGCGGGTATACCTGCGGGTGAAAAATACATCCGGCAGTTGCCGGTAGAACCAAAACAAAATGCCCCGCGCAAACTTGAAGTGAGGGCAGATGTCCCGCTCGATGCATTATATAAATGCTATCATATGGCTTCAAGGACAGATAACAATTATTACACAACCGATTTAATTACAGAGGTACTGGGTGGTGGTAGTTCTTCAAGGCTACATCAGGCCTTGGTGAAAGAACAAAAATTATTTAGCAATATAGATTGTTACCATACCGGTTCTGTTGATGCCGGGCTCGTAGTAATAGAAGGCAAGCTTATTAAAGGTATCGCCATGGAAGCGGCAGACAAAGCAATAGAAGAAGAGCTGGTTAAAATAAAAGCAGAAAAAATAAACGATAAGGAACTTACAAAAGTGAAAAACAAAACAGAATCTGCAATATTGTTTGAAGATATGAGCGTAATGAACCGCGCAACCAATCTTGCCATGTACGAATTGCTGGGCGATGCCAATATGATGAATACAGAATTAGAAAAATATCAGGCTGTTACTGCTGAAAACATGTTATCGATTAGTCAGCAGGTCCTTGATCAAAATAATAGCAACACAATTTTTTATTATAGCAATAATTAATGCTTTTCCGGATAAAAAAAGAGAATTGGATTATGTTGAACAGAAAAAAAGCTCCAAAAATTACAGACGCGGTAGAATTTCACCTGGCATTACCACCATATAAAAAATATACATTAAAGAATAAGGTAGAAGTATATGCAATAGACCTGGGAACGCTGGATACATTAATGATCAATTGGGTTTTTTTTGCAGGCAATTCTTATGAAGAAAAAAACCTGGTTGCTGCAACCGCAAACCATCTTTTAAAAAACGGTACCAGTAAAAAAAATGCCTTCGCAATTAATGAGCATTTCGAATATTATGGCGCTTATCTTAATCGCAGTTGTCAGAATGAAACTGCCGAGATAACGCTTCATTGCTTAAATAAACATGTACATGAATTATTGCCGGCAGTTGCTGAAATAATTATAGATTCAACAATCCCCGCTGACGAATTGGAAATCTACAAAAAAAATATGCAGCAGCGCCTGAAGGTGAGCCTGATGAAAAATGATTTTGTAGCTGGCCGATTGATAGATGCTTATTTATTTGGCATTAACCATCCATATGGCAAATACAGCTCGCTGGAAGATTATGCCTCATTACAACAGGAAGAAATAAAAAACTTTTACC
>Ga0207059_1152_pt1 | contig 12482 bp, 7 predicted proteins | sample Alteio_BWMinCont_32_FD_153273 | JGI IMG/M metagenome (GOLD analysis project Ga0207059, IMG submission 153273) | Enriched cells from forest soil in Barre Woods Harvard Forest LTER site, Petersham, Massachusetts, United States -... | ecosystem: Environmental > Terrestrial > Soil > Temperate forest >...
TAAAATGATAAAGCGCAATAATGGTTCATATTATGCATTGGCCGATGAAGGCCTCTTCCAATATGAAAATAATCAATTTAAAAAAATAAAACTCGTTGATGATACTGGCAAGGATGCTGGCGGCTTTTTTGTAACGGCAATGGAAATAAAAAATAAATTATTTATCATCACCGATCAATATGTACAGTCCATTGGAGGTCCCAGCCGGCTTATTGTATATGATTCTTCAACTAATAAAGTAGCAATAAATAAATCTTTGCTTTTCTATTTCATTATCCAATCTCCACAAGGAGATATCCTGGTATCCACCAGCGAGGGCATAAAAAAAATAGATGAAAATGCATTGCGGCAAAATAAGATCCAGTTGGTCAATCCCCCATCCATGTATCGCGGGGCTGAAAAATTTCTCAGTACCTATATGTATTTCGACCAGCAACAAAACTTATGGCTTTGTACATTACAAGGGGTATGTAAAATAGACAAGCTTGGCCAGGTTAATTTATTCACGGTTGAAAATGGGTTGCCGGTAAATATCCAGACATCAGTTTTCCAGGATAAAGAAAATATTATGTGGTTTACGAATGAACAAACCGGGATTAGCAAACTCACTAATCTGCATTTTGAATACTATCCTCAAATTAAACCGGGATTTTTTACAAGCGATATTTACACAAACAGCCATACCGATAGTGTATGGTTCATGAATGCATCTCAGAACAAACTGCTGCTCCAATACGGCAATGCATCTAAAGAGTTTTTGCTTGGGCCAAATTCAAGTAAACCACCGTTCAAACGTTTTACAGTAAATGAAAATAAAAATTACATCACCGATTTATTCAATATTTATCAATGCGATATTTCTGACAAGAAAAAAGCAAAGCTCATTACTCGGTATGCAGATACCACCCAAAATATCAATCTTGCTTTTAGTTACGTAATGCCCGATGGCCATGGCAATCTTATTACATCGTCCGAAAATATTACGGTAGTTCTGCAAAACAAAAAAACAATAACTTATCCGTTAGGATATCTTTCAGATGAATTCGCGATCACGCCTGATAATCTTCTTTGGACAATAACCCGGGACAAAAAATTATTTCAGTTCCGCATTCATCCCGATAACCCGGATCATTACCTGGAATTGGTTAAAATATATGGCAAAGAATTACCCGCCATGAGCCCACGCTCGATTACGGTTGATAAAAATGGAAATGTTTGGATAGGCACAAGGGACAATGGATTGATTTGTTTATTTTTTGATGGGTTAACCCTTCGCTCGTGGAAACATGTTACTATACAGGACGGCTTATCCGACAATTTTATTTCTTATCTCCACACGGATGAGGACAACACGATCTGGGCCTGCTCGCCGGTAGGATTGGATAAAATTCAAATGAAGGATGGAAAAATTTCTATTGAGAATATCACCCTAAGCAATAATATATACCTGCATATTGTCAAAATACAAACCACCAAACAGGGAGTACATTGGGTGATGACAGAATCAGGCGTAATAAAAATTACTCCTGCTAAAACAATATCATCCGATTTTCAACCAAAAATTATTTTAAGAGAAATAAATGAAAGCAAAAACAAAATTGATCAGTCTGCCGGGCTTTCTTATTTTTCTTACAAAAAAAATAATATCAGTTTTTCCCTCGCAGTGCCGAGTTTTATAGACGAAAAACAAACCCGGTTCAGTTATGTGTTGGAAGGCAGCAGCAATAAATCCTGGAGCGAGCCTTCCGACCAGGCTGTTATCAATTTTGTTAACCTAGCGCCCGGGAAATATAAACTGAAAGCAAAAGCGATGTTTGTAAATCATCGTTATCCCGATTCTGAAATTTCTTATTCATTTATAATTCATCCGCCATGGTGGCAAACCTGGTGGTTCCGTCTTGGGTTGGCTATTTTTATGACAATAATATTAGTCCTGCTTATCCGGAATTATTATCAGCGCAAATATCACCGGCAAAGAATGATCCTTGAAAAACAACAGGCCGTGGAAAAAGAAAGGACAAGGATCGCTACCGATATGCACGATGATTTGGGAGCGGGCTTATCGACCATCCGCTTTTTAAGTGAAAAAGTAAAACGAAATACATTTAGCCAGGTGACGAAGGACGATATCGAAAAAATGCAATCCGCTTCCAATGAGCTCATCGACAAAATGAATGAGATCATCTGGTCGATGAATGAAAAAAATGATTCATTGGAAGACCTGATTTTTTATACCCGATCTTATGCCATGGAATATTGTGAAGACAATAATATTATTTGTAATATGCACTTGCCCGAAAACATCCCTGCTTTTTTTGTAAGCGGTGAAATAAGAAGAAATGTTTTTTTAACGGTAAAAGAAAGCCTGCATAATATCATAAAACATGCTTGCGCGAAAAATGTAGATATCATCATAGAAACTGCTGAAAGCCTCGACATCATTATTAAAGACGATGGGATTGGTTTACAGGAAAATCATAAAACCTCCGGCGGTAATGGTTTTCGCAACATGCGCAAAAGAATTGAATCGATTGGTGGGGACATGACTATTCAAAATGGAAATGGGATCAAAATAATTTTAAAAGTTCCCTTAAGCTGATTGGTATAGTTTATTCTTGTAAGCATATTGTAAATAAATTCTCTATAACCTTCATTCTATTGTCGCCATTTTATAGCATGACTATATTTATAATATGAAACCCATTAAGATTTGTATTGTAGAAGATTTGAAAGAAATACGTGAAGGGATGGTAAGCCTGCTTTCTCTTGATGAGCGTTTTGAAATGTTGAAGGCTTTCTCCGATGCAGAAACTGCCACAAGAGAATTACCACAATGGCAGCCCGACGTAGTGATCATGGATATCAATTTGCCAGGCATGAATGGCATTGAATGCATAAAAAAAGTAAAACCATCCTGCCCGGATACACAGTTCATCATGTTCACTATTTATGAAAACGATGAAAAAGTTTTTGAAGCGTTGGTAGCTGGGGCTTCCGGCTATCTGCTTAAAAAAACATCGCTATTAAAAATTGTTGAATCCTTAATTGAATTGCACGAAGGTGGTGCGCCTATGAGCATGCAAATTGCGCGAAAAGTAATTGAAAGAATGCGCAGCGCCGAAACAAAAACTGCAAATGATGAACTTACTGCGCGCGAAAATGAAGTGCTGCAATGTCTTTCTAAAGGATGGCTCTATAAAGAAATTGCTTCCAAATTGAATATAACCATTGGCACTGTTCGACAGCATATTCATAATATATATGAAAAGTTGCACGTTCAAAATCGTACGGAGGCATTAAACAAAGCATTTAAGAAATAAAATTTTTTTGATAGTATGTGCGGCTGATCGATGAATGGAATGGCATATTATCCATGGTAAGTTTTTATTCTATTCAGTATCCTATAAAAATAGCGACTATGATTATATATCAGCATCATCAGCAAACTAAATATGAAAATCACTTTCTGCTATTTATTTTTTCTTACCTCTTTATTGTCAATCCACGTTTTTGGGCAACAGCCTTCGAAGCAACCTTCGAAGGAGGAGATTGATGCATTAATCAGCAAAGCACGAAAAATGGTTGACTCGCTGGCAAAAGCCCAGAAAACAAATAATCCTGGTAATACTGATACCAGGCAAGTTTCGCCACGTGCAAATATAGCCGGCGGATTTTCAAAACCCGACTCTTCCAAATATTCGCCCCCACCAAAAAACGAAGGGTTGCTCGGCAGCCTGCCTAAACAAAAACTTTCAACCGAAGAATTAAAAACTTTTATTACAGGTGTTGATAAAAAATTGACCGCTTTGCTCACCAATGAAGGAGTTCAGTTACCGGCCGTAGAACAATTAGACGCAGGCACTGTGTGCCAGTCTGCAATCATAGATTTGTTGCAGGGAGGTGATGAACAAGCCGCATGGTTGGCAATAAAAGCGATTGAAAAAGCTCCCGGTAATATTCTTGTGCTGAATAATTGTGGCGCTATTTTAAATGGCTGCGGTTTTCAGCCTGTTGCTGTCCCTGTTTTAGAAACAGCTTTGGAAAAATCTCCTGGCAACAGTACTGTTCAAAATAATTTAGGCCAGTCGTACGTCGCATTAGGTGATGTGCAAAAAGCAACTTCCTATCTTCAGCAATGCATCCGGAAATCACCGGAACATCCACACGCTAATTTTTCGCTCGCATGCATTTATCACTCGAGAGGAGATGATGCTTCGGCATTAAACTATGTAGAAAATTCTTTGCGCGGATCATTTTCTGATGGAGCCTGGCACCTGCTTTTCAAATTAAAAAAAGACGCGAAACTGATGGACTATATCAAGGATCGTTATAAGCAACCGGCATATTTTGATGAAGATAAATATCACCTGCCGCTCCAATGTGAAAATGTAGCGGATATACCGATAAAAAGGGCTGAATTCAAAGCCTATCATCAAATGGTTGAATCTGCAAAAAGACAATTAAATGAAATAGCCAATGAAGAAATGGCGGAGGGGAAAAAAACGATGCAGGAAAATGTCCGTAATTATCATCCAGGTAATAATATTGGAAATACTCCATTTAATGAGTTGGGAAGCGCCATGCTGCTGGATATCGATCATAAAATGACTGATGATGGTGGCCCGGAAATAGCAAAAAAACAACAAGAGTATAAAAAGGAAATAGAAAGGCTTAATGACGAGTATACAAAAAAAGCAAGGGATCTCGATAATTGTGTTTCCGAAACCAGCCTTGCAAATGACTATATGGAAAAAATGGCATTTGCTACTACAGAATATCAAAAAGCTTATCTGCGGGTTTATAATGATTACTATACGGATAATATATTTTGGGGATCTTTTGCTTATCCCGATAAGCATATACAAAAAGGATTTTTCCTTCGGTATGCAGCCAGTCTGCTAAGCGTTTATCTCCAGCTCGGAGAAACTCATTTTTTACAACCATCGGGTTGCGGACCTGTCCAGGAATTGAAAAAAGATACGGAAGCAGTGGAACTCCCAAAACTTGATTGCCCTATTAATATTGACTGGAAATGCGTGGTGGGGAGTTTTCATCTCGATTGCGAAAAAATAAAATTCAGTACTAAAGCAGGCTTGCTTTTGAATGCAGAACATTCATTCCAAAATCATCGCACGACTATCATGATCGGTGCTGGTATTGATTTGAAATTTGGAAAAAAATCTGTTGGTAATATAGAAGGCGAATTTGGCGCTACAGGCAAAATGCAATACTTCATCACGTTCGATGGCACAAGGCCCGTTGACCAGGGATTGATATGGAAGGCAAACGTGTCTTATAGCCAGGAGATAACCAATGATTATGGTTTCAAGAATATTACAACAACCGATATGGATTATGGTGCCGGCAGTACGTTGAGCCTGGCCAACGGATGGACATTTGAAGGAAAGTTATATAAGGACCTGGATAAATTATTTGGGACCACTCCAGAAAAACAGGAAAACAAAAATGTAAAAGTTTATAAATAAATCAGTCAATGCGCAAGATATTATTATTTATTTTTCTTTTTTACTACGCAGCAATTATTTCCGCGCAAAGCCCTTGCAATGATGAAGCGATCATGAGCATGAAGGGAGGCTGGAAAAAGAAAAGCGATGCTAATATGAATGGCGGCAAGGATATAACGGAGATCAATAAGCGCCTTGATAATATCAGCGAACTTTTCAAAAGCGCATATCCTGAACCGAAGGGCAACGAAGCGGGCTGGTACAGGACCATGAGTGATAATTCGATAATGAGCAATGGGCCTGTTGCTTACAATTTTAATTCATTATATCAGCACTGGTATTGCAATGTGCATCTGAAAAAAATGCTGCTTTCCGATGAAACGGGTACCTGGGCTTTTGTGTATGTAAATCATTACGGCTGGTTCATGTCGAGCCAATACGACATGCTCAATATAAAGGTAGATGGCAATCCGGTATACACACTTCCCATAAAAAAAGGGATCTGGAAAAATTATACGCTTTATCGTACAAGTTCAGGCGGCGAAAAAAGCAATTGTATTATTTTATCACGCAATGGCCAGGTGCCATGGAAACCAGTTAGCCAGCAGCAATATCTTGAAGCCACTCTCGTACAATTGAAAGACCAAAGAATGAAAACATCAGACGGCTACACTATCCAGGAAAATAATCTCAGGAAATCAATGGCCGATACTAAAAACAACAAAAATTTAAAAGATGCCGATAAAGAAAAAATGATTGTGTTCTTTCAAAAGCAACTAGATGATATGGAAAAAACAAAAGATGAGCATATCGGAAGAATGAATAAAGGTTGGGATGATAAGATCAATGCCATAGAGAATTACATGAAACAGACAGATGCCGCAACACTTCAAGGCCCCGCCATCATCGACCATCATGTAATAGATGATTTTAAAGGAAAATTTCCAACTGAAGAACAGGGAGGACGCATGCTGGTGACTGCTGATCCCGGATATTTCAATACGAAATTGCCGCATGCTGCACCGCAGTTTATTGTGCTGCTTTGGACATGGGACAATATAGCCCCTGGGTTGGATTTTAAAAAACAATTTGAAGATAATTTCCCCGTCGAAAAATTGCAAGCCATGTTGGATAAATAAATTTTTTTATGAAGCCATTTTTATTATGCGCGACTGCAATGCTCTTTGTGATGAGCAGCACATTTTCGCAAAAACAAAAATTTGATATCGCCACTTTTATCTCTCCCAGGGGATGGCAGCAAATTGATTCAAATGGTATAATCCTTTTGCAACAATCCAGGGTGAAGAATGGCCTTACAAGTTTTTGCCAGATTTATTTATTCCCCAGCCAGGCAAGCAGTGGTAATACCGCAACGGATTTTATGACGGAATGGAATTACCGGGTGGTGAGATCGACAGGGACAAAGGAAATCCCGAAAACAGCTACCGAAAAAACTGCGGATGGTTGGATGCAGACTACCGGATATGCCAATATAACGCAGCAGGGAATAACTTATACCTGTATGCTTGTTTCGCTTTCGGGTTTTGGCAAAGAAATGAGCGTTGCAGTAAATGTGGCCGGACAGGATTATATGGATGAAGTACAATTATTTTTTAAAAATCTTGATCTCCACCCTCCCGCTGTTACGGGAAATCCTTATGTCAATGAAAAGCAGCCGGAAACTTCAGCAGGCACAACAGCCGGGTCACTCGCCGATTATGTATATACCATCCCGCCCGGTTGGGCCTTGAAACAATATCCCGACGGGATCGTGCTCAGCTCATCACCTGCCCGCGGGGTCAATGAAAACTGCCTTCTAACGTTATGGCCTATGCGAAATGCAGGCAATAATTTATGGAACGATGCGTACAGCATTTTTTCAGAAATCTACAAAGGGTATGAGCCCAGGAGCGATGGTATGACGCAAAATTCTTTGATAAGAGGTGTTTCTCCGCAGGGATGGGAATATTGCATCATTAAAAGATCTATCGGTATGCGCGGTTATGCCACTTTGTTCGGGTTTGTTTTTGTAGCAAAATTGGGCAACCAGTTGGCGCCGATATCCGGCATGTCCAAAGACCCAATGGTAAGCGCATGTTTCGGCGAATTGATCGCGGATGTATGGCCAAAATTTTTTTACAGCCTTCAATTCAAAAACTGGAAAACAACCGGGCCGGGAATAACAAAAAATATTATCGGCGATTGGATCTCTGCCACCGCATCTGCAGCGAGCAATTTTACTTTTGCACCAAATGGGCGATATGGTGGCGCAGCAGCTTCGCAATATTATAACAGGACATCCGGTAACGAAGTAGTGGCAACCACACAGGCTTATTTTGGCGACGGTTCTTATTCTATTATTGGGAATCAGATAACGCTTGTTAAGGATACACAAAAAAATCAACCTGAAAAGGGATGGATCAGGCTGGAAGAAGAAAGTAAAGATGAAGGAAGGACATGGACCGAAAAATTATATCTCCTCCGGACAAGTACAGTAGACGGTAAGGAATATGAACTTTATTTTAAGAGGAACAAATAAAATATATAACTCATCACAATTTTTTGTCATCGGTTGTGCTGATCCTGGAGTATAACTAACATTATATTGACAAGGACTATCGAAGACAGTAGTTTTGAAAAATTTAATCTTTAAAATAATGCATCCCCATTTTTCCCCTAAACGCTTTTGCTATCTGTTGATGATTTTAGCATCGCTATCCGGCTGCAAAAAAGCAGTTTCATTAATAACTAATAATCTTCCTCCTCCTCCGCCCACTGCTGTTGATAGTTCAGGTACAGGTTTTGACACGATACCTCCTGCAGTTACACCAGTTGGCACAGCGGTTGGTAACATAATAACAAAAACCATCGGTGCCTCTGGTGGATCGATAACAAGTGATGATGGCAGAGTTCAATTGACCATCCCACCAGGAGCATTAAGCGCTAATACAAATATTTCCATACAGGCAGTTACGAATACATGTCCCGCAGGCATTGGACTTGCTTACGACCTTCTTCCCAACGGGACAAAATTTTCTACTCCCGCGTCACTTACATTTAATTATGCTGACAGTGATGTTGATGGCACCGACCCACTTCTTATATACACTGCATTCCAGGACAGCATAGGCCAATGGGAAATTGTTGACTCAGATAAGGAAGTGGATACAACAGCCAAAACCGTGAGCTTTGATATCAGTCATTTCACCATCTTCACTCCTTTGCCGGGAGTGAAATTAACGACCAGGCCTACTGAGTTACATGCAAGTGATGAAGCGAATGCGGATGTCAGGCTATGGGTCTCATCTAAAAAAATTCATACTCTGCTTGTGCCTGCACGGCCATTTAAGAGCAGCCAGGTAAGTGATTGGGCAGTAAATGGAACTCTCGGTGGCAATAATGATGACGGGATTATTATCGCTGACGCCCCAGCCGGCCAGGCAACATATACCGCTCCAAAAAGTATCGACGCCAATCGATATGTAACGATTTCAGCAGTAGTTGATGAACCCCGAACCATTCGTGTCAGGCCAAGTAAAGTCATCCAATTTGAAAAACATACGTATTCGTCCCGTATTAAACTTATCGGCGAAATAATTTTCGATGTAAGGGTTTATTTCACGCAAACAGGGCTAAGCACGGTGCTCCCTGATGTTTATCATGATGCTACGACATTCGCGGTATATGTAAAAGATAACCAGGTAACTATTCCCGAAGCAGAACTTGTCAATCAGGATCCGACCGTTACGCCTTCCTCAGATGGTGACATGGAAAATGGGCCGGGCTATATTTGGATACCTGATCATACCGGGCTTATAAATATTACTGCTGTGACAGGATTTGCTGTTGGCGCAAGTGACGGACAACCAGGGTTGGCCATCCTAACCTTGACCACCGCAGGAACGGTTGACCCTCAATATACAATAAATGACGGCTTTAGCACACGTTCAATTGGTGGTGATCCAAATCCCGGATGGCCGGGACCTTATTTATCCATCACGCTTAAAGATTCGATACAGGGCTCGGAGGCTAGGCCCGGTGTGGGATATTCGGTAACACCAAGACATTAAATTATTATCATGCTCCCTCCGGGAAAATTTTTATGAAAGAAATATTTAGCCTGTTCGCGATTATTGTCGTTTAGCAGGAAGGCCGATTAAACACGATTACATCATACGAGCATTGCTACTAACGGTGAACATTGTACGATTTTTACGGATACAGGTAAGTTGCCTGCCACTATCGACGAAGGGATATGAACCTTATTATAAAAGAAAGAAATAAAATGTTTTAGTTCATTCCCAAAGTTTATTCGCAGTGGCTGCAGGAGCTTCGGATATAACTAACATTATATTGACAAGGACTTTCGAAGACAGTAGCTTTGAAATTTAATCTTTAAAATAATGCATCGCCATTTTTCCCCTAAACGCTTTTGCCTTCTGTTGATGATTGTGGGATCATTATCCGGCTGTAAAAAGGCAATTTCAATAATAACAAATAATCTTCCTCCTCCTGATACTACGGGTACAAATACAACAGATACTATACCACCAGCAGTTACACCTGTCGGCACGCCTATCGGAAACAAGGTAACAAAAACCATTGGCGCCGGTGGAGGATCTCTTACAAGCGATGATGGCAGAGTTCAATTGACCATCCCACCAGGAGCATTAAGCGCTAATACGGATATTTCCATACAAGCAGTTACGAATAATTGTCCTGCTGGCATTGGTGTCGCCTATAATTTTTTGCCCAATGGAACAAAATTTTCTACGCCTGCGTCACTTACATTTAATTATACTGATAGTGATGTCAATGGCACGGACCCACTTCTTTTATTTACTGCGTTCCAGGATAGTATCGGGCAATGGGAAGTTATTGATTCAGATAAAGAAGTCGACTCAGTTGGTAAGACAGTCAGTTTTGATATCAGCCATTTTACCATCATGTCTCTTGGGCCGGGAGTGTATATTTCACCTACGTTGAGTGAGTTGAGCGCAAACCAGGAATCCTCACTAAAAGTTAATCGATGGCTCGCATCTAAAAAGAATAGTACTATACTGGTTCCTGCCCAGCCTTATACTGTTAGTCAGGTTAGTGATTGGGCAGTGAATGGAGTGCTTGGAGGTAGCGTCGAAGACGGAACTATTATAGCGGACGGCCCCGGAGCCTTAGCAACTTATACAGCTCCGGAAAGCATTGATCAGAATCGAACAGTGCAAGTTTCAGTTAAGGTAAATGAACCGCAAACCATTCGGCAAAGGCCTGGCAAAGTAATCGTATTTCAAGATCATATCTATAACCTTACGCTCAAACTTATCGGTAACATAAGCTTTCAGGTAGATATTTATTTAACACAGACCGGCCTAAGCGGCATTCTTCCTGATGTATACCATGATGCGGCTTCCATGGTGGTCAATGTAAAAAATAATATCGTGGATATTCCCGAAGCGAATATTACCAATCAGGCACCAACTGTGACTCCTTCTTCCGATGGCGATCAACAAAACGGCCCGGGTTATACCTGGATACCGGATCAAACAGGATACATAAATATTGAAAGCGCAATTGGATTAGTTTCTCCCGCCTCCAACGGTACGCCCACACAGGTAACTGTTATTCTTACCGGCGGAGGAACAGTTGAGCCCCAATACACCATACATGATCCAGTGAATGGCACATATTCGTTTGGCGGAGATGCAAGCACTCCATGGCCGCCAGGCGTTGTATTTGTTCTTAGAGATTCAACCCAGATTTATAACATTAAACCAGGCTGGGGATATAGTGTGACACCAATACATTAATTGAAATTTTATAAACCTTAATAGAACTTCAATGAAAAAAACTTTTTTACTCCTGATCGCATTCAGTCAGGGATAATTGAATGCAAAAACATTTGAACCCATTTCAAACGCACAAAAAAAATATGATTATCATTATTACGAAGAGCAGTCATTCTTCGTCTAATTTAGAAGTCAATATACAATCAAACCATTTAAAACAACTTATGAAAAAAATCTATTTACTATTTGTAGTTATCGCCCCCTTGATTGGATTCAGTCAATTTGCTATTGGTGTAAAGGCCGGGCTCAATTTTTCTAATATCAGCAACGCATCTGCTATCAATGCGAGTAGCCAAACAGGATTTCATGCAGGTGGATTTCTTGGTTTTGGTAAATTGATCGGCTCACGCACTGAACTTCTTTATTCACGACAGGGATATAACTATGCTTCCGATTCAACAAAAGGATCGGTGAAACATGAATATATCGACCTCGCGCAATTTTTTACAATTAATATCACCAAATATGTTCAAATACAATTGGGCATGCAGATGGGTTACCTGCTTCATGCAAAAGTAGATAGCAGCCAATCTACAGGCAATGCAACCGCCGATAATATCCTAAAGTATTACAACCGGTTCGACTATGCGTACGGAGGTGGTTTGGAAATCCATCCCATAGCAGGATTGTTGATCGGGGCGCGTTATATGGTCAGCTTATCCGATTTATATAATACTTCGAATTTTTCGGGAGGTTCATATTCTCCCGGCATCAATTTCAAAAATAACCTGGTGCAGATTTTTATAGGATACAAATTTTAAAACCTGTCTGAATATTATTCAAGACATGGATAATTATGATTGGCTCAATAAATCATAATTATCCGTGTTACCTGCGTTCCATCTTGCACTGTATTCAATTTCCGGTCTGCTATAATCATCAATTCGAAATTTCTTACATTTAATAAACTAATCGCTTTTATGCGAATGCGTTTTATAAATATTGCTTTCGCAATCCTGCTACTTGCATCAACCCATATTACCCATGCACAAAAATTTAATCCTCATTATAATTTCAAACAACTAAATGTTGAAAATGGGCTTGTCGATAATATCGTATATCATTTCCTGAATGACAGTCGAGGCTATATGTGGCTGGGAAGCCGCAACGGCATTACATTATATGATGGTATACGAACCGTCAATTTTAAACATAATGATCAAAACAAAAAATC
>Ga0207059_1123_pt3 | contig 12472 bp, 10 predicted proteins | sample Alteio_BWMinCont_32_FD_153273 | JGI IMG/M metagenome (GOLD analysis project Ga0207059, IMG submission 153273) | Enriched cells from forest soil in Barre Woods Harvard Forest LTER site, Petersham, Massachusetts, United States -... | ecosystem: Environmental > Terrestrial > Soil > Temperate forest >...
GCTCAAAGAACAAACCAATGTGCTCAAGAAACGGCTCAAAAAAGAGTCGCTCGACAAAATTTTGCCCGATGCCTTTGCAGTTGTCCGCGAGGCCGCTAGCCGGGCTGTTGGCCAGCGACACTTCGACGTGCAACTGATTGGTGGCATGGTGCTGCACGAAGGTAACGTTGCCGAAATGAAGACGGGTGAAGGTAAAACCCTGATGTCCACCGCACCGGTGTACCTGAATGCTCTAACTGAAAAAGGCGTGCACGTGGTAACGGTGAACGATTATTTGGCGCAGCGTGACGCTGGCTGGATGGGCCAGGTCTACCACTTTATGGGCATGACTACTGGCGTTATTTTGGCTGATCATTCCTACATTTATGATCCTTCTTTTGTGAACGAAGAACACGAGGATGAGCGTTTCCGCCACCTGAAGCCAGCAACTCGCCAAGAAGCCTACGCAGCCGATGTAACGTACGGCACCAATAACGAATACGGTTTTGACTACTTGCGCGACAACATGGTGCGCGAAGTTGATCAGTTGCGCCAACGCCCACTCCACTATGCCATCGTCGACGAAGTTGACTCAATTTTGATTGACGAAGCTCGCACGCCGCTCATTATCTCAGCACCGTCCGCTACCAGCGGTAATGCCTACGCCCAGTTTGCTAAAGTCGTGCGCCAGCTCAAAAAAGACACACACTACGAAACCGACGAAAAACGTAAAACAGTGATTTTGACCGATGCTGGCGTCGAAAAACTCGAAAAAGCCCTCGGCATTAGCAATCTGTACGCCGCCGAAAACATCCGTACTATTTATCACTTACAGCAAGCATTGCGTGCTCAGGCGCTGTTTAAGCGCGACAAAGATTACGTGGTCAGCAAAGATGGCGAAGTCGTGATTGTCGATGAATTTACTGGTCGTTTGCTGCCCGGTCGCCGTTATAACGAAGGTTTGCACCAGGGCATTGAAGCCAAAGAAGGCGTCGAAGTCCAGCAGGAATCAATGACGCTGGCGACAATTTCGTTCCAGAATTACTTCCGTTTGTACGAAAAACTTGGCGGCATGACCGGCACAGCACTCACCGAAGCCGAAGAGTTTCACCAGATCTACAAGGTTGACGTCGTCGATGTACCCTCGAACCGTAAGCTAGCACGCAACGACCGCCCAGATCGTATTTATCGTACCGAAACCGGTAAGTTCAAAGCCATTGCCCGTGAAGTGAAAGTGTTGCATGAAAAAGGTCAGCCAGTTCTGATTGGTACGGTATCGATCGAAAAGAATGAGGCGCTCAGTAGTTTGCTTGCCAAGGCCAATATTCCACACCAAATCTTAAATGCCAAAAACAACGAACGCGAAGCTTCGATTGTTGCCAAAGCTGGCGAAAGGGGTGCCGTTACATTGGCAACCAACATCGCCGGTCGTGGTACTGACATCGTGCTGGGCGAAGGCGTCAAAGACCTTGGAGGTTTGTTTGTACTTGGGAGCGAGCGTCACGAATCGCGTCGTATCGACAACCAGTTGCGTGGCCGATCTGGCCGTCAGGGCGACCCAGGCATTACCCAGTTCTTTGTCAGCACCGAAGACGACTTGATGCGTATCTTTGGCGGTGACCGTATTTCGTCAATCATGGAACGCTTGAAGGTTGACGACCAAACACCTATTGAAAACCGCCTAATTTCCAAATCACTTGAAGGCGCTCAGAAGAAAGTCGAAGGTTTCCACTTCGATCAGCGTAAAAACGTCGTGCAGTACGATGACGTCATGAACCGTCATCGTAAGGCAACCTACGCCATGCGCCGTGAAATTCTAAACCAGCCGAATATTTCCAAGCGAATTAGTGTATTCCTCGAAGACGAAGTGAAGGCCTTGGCTCATTCGCCACTACTGGCAACCGATGAATTTGAAGACGCCATCCGCGAAGTCTTTCCGTTCGACGAAGCGACTTTCGACCGCATTTTTGACACCGAAGCCGACAAGTTCGAGCCGGTGCTGCTCGCTGCAGTCAAAGAATTGTACGAGGGCCGTGAAGCTGCCTTTACACCCGATATTATGCGCAAAGTTGAACGCGATATCTACCTGCAAATCTTAGATGACCTCTGGATGCAGCACTTGGAAAACATGGATCACTTGCGTGAAGGTATCCACTGGATGAGTGTTGGCCAGCAAGATCCATTAGTCGAATATCGTCGTCGTGGTCAGCAATTATTCGATAGCATGCAGCATGATTTGCGTCACAGTGTGCTACGTACTTTGTTTCACTCTGAACCGGTTGCTTTGGATGCGCTCGATGAGCCTACCGAAACCGAGTTTACTCGTGCCGCTCGCGGTTCAATCAGCAACGCCAGCCAAATTCAAAACGGCCAGGAAGAGTTCGACGAAGGTGACTTTAACACCAAAAAAGCCGAATCTCAGGCTAAGAAACAGACTGCCGAAAAGATTAAAAAAGCTCGTAAAGTCGAGCGTCAGCGAAAAACCAAGGCGAAAGCGCGTAAGCGAAAATAGCCTCGGCTAGCCCAACCTATGAAGCACACTGTTACGGAAGTTAGTTTAAAAAATGGCGCCAAAGGCTTGCTGATTCATGTTCCCGACGCGTCGGTTATGACGTTTGATCTGAATTTTCGAGCTGGCGAATATTTAGTTGACCCAAAAAAGTGGGAAGTTGCCCACCTCATGGAGCACGTGCTACTTGGCGCCAACGAAATGATTCCTAAGGCACGTGATTTTCAGGCCGAACTCGAAAAAAATGGTGCCTATAGCAATGCTTCAACGGGGGTCTACGACATCATTTACGAAGCCGAATGTGCCGATTTTGAATGGGATCGCGTGCTTGGTTTGTTGTTAATATCAATCACCAAGCCGTTATTTTTGGAAGAAGAATTCCGAGCCGAATTTGGCAATGTGCAAGAAGAAATGGTGGCTCGTGCCAATAATCACTTCCGCCGTCTTTCGCTAGAGATGCGTCGAGCATTGGGCATGATTGTCCGCACCGATACCGAACGTATCGAACTAATGGATAACGTGACCGTGGAAGATGTTCGCGAGCACTACAAAGCAACGCATCACACACAAAACCTACGCTTTGTGATTGCCGGTAATCTGAACCGCAAACGTCGCGCAACCATCGAAAGTATCTTTGAAAACATCGAACTGCCACAAAAAGGCAAACGCTTTGCGCTGCCAAAAGAATTGCCAAAACGCTTAAAAAAACCAGTCTATGTTCACAATGATACCGTCGAAAATATGTATTTCTACATCGACACCTTCATGCCACGCCGCATGAGCGACCCAGAAACCGATGCGCTCAACTTAGTGAACACTATGCTGACCGAAACACTGTATTCCAAGATTTTAGGAACGGCGCGCGAACGCGGCCTGGTGTATGGTATGAGTTCGGGCTTGAGCCAAACGCGCGATTCTAGCAACTGGTGGTTTGGAGCACAAGTATCTGATAAAAATGCGCCGGCACTCTTCAAAATTGTGGTTGATGAACTCAGCAAAGTAATGGTTGGTGGTATAGCCGAATCAGAAATCGAAGCCGCCAAACAGTACGCACTCGGTCGCTTCCAGCGCAGCGCCCAAACGGTCGGTGGTACGGCCAATGGCTACACCGGCCGCTACTTCTTTGATGGCATTATCGAAGATTATTACCGCATTCCAGAGCGCATTAAGGCAATCGATAAAGAACAGATTGTAAAGATTGCGCAACAGTTATTTAATGAAAAAATCTGGGGTTTTGGCGTCTTAGGCGATTGCGGCGAGCAGTTTGCCGAAGATTTACGTCAACAGCTAGCCCCTCTGTGGACCGCGAAGGACTAAATTATGTGCGGAATTATCCATATAACGGAAGATTCCTTTACAGAGGTCTAGAGTATGAATATTGAGCAAGCGGTAGAGCTACAAAAACAGATCGCAGAGGCTGCCGAGCGCATGCAGCTGTCCAAACTAGAAGCCGACTATGCTGGCCTAAAGAAAGCCAGCGAGCAGCCCGACTTTTGGCAAGATAATCTAGTCGCTCAGGAAGTTATGAAACAGCTTTCCAAGCTCGAAGTTCGCATGCTCCCTTGGCAAGAACTGCAAAAAAATATTGCCGACGCCGTCGAACTATTGAATTTGCACGACGCCAGTATGCAGGCTGAATTATCTGAGCAAATCGAACAAGTTGCCAACAAATTTGCGGCACTCAAAGAACAATTAAAACTCACCGGCCCGTACGATGATTATGATGCTATCATGAGTATTCATGCTGGGGCGGGCGGTACAGACGCTCAAGATTGGGCCGAAATGCTGTACCGCATGTATATCCGCTATGCCGAAAAATCTGGCTGGAAAGTTGCCCTGATTGAAGAATCGACCGGTGAAGAAGCGGGTATCAAAAGTGTCACCTTCGAAATTGCTGGTTCGTTTGCATTTGGTAAATTAAAAGGTGAGCATGGTGTACACCGCTTGGTTCGTTTAAGCCCATTCAATGCCGAGTCGCGCGAAACTAGCTTCGCAAAAGTTGAAGTATTGCCCAAGATAGATAAACCAACCGATGTTGCCATGGATGATAAAGACTTACGTGTCGACGTCTATCGCAGTGGTGGCCATGGTGGCCAAAGCGTCAACACAACCGATAGCGCCGTTCGAGTAACGCACCTACCAACAGGCATTGTGGTGGCTATCCAAAACGAGCGTTCGCAATTACAAAACAAAGAAATCGCCATGACCATTCTGCGCTCCAAACTAGCGCAACTCCAGCAAGAACAACACGCCGAACAGCTCAGCGACATCAAAGGCCCCGATGCCGCGAACGAGTTCGGCAGCCAAATCCGCAACTACGTCCTACACCCCTATAAACAGGTCAAAGACCTGCGCTCAAAATATGAGACCAGCGACCCCGACGCTGTCCTCGATGGCAACCTCGACGACCTCATAAATGCCTATCTCGAATTCTCGCTCGGCCAAACTAACTAATTGAGGGGCAGACTGTTCGAGCCTTGTATTTACATATGCCACAGTGTATAAGTACTTGCAATAGGTAGCTTCGGGAGAAATAACTATGAGTGATATAGAGATGGGCTTGTCAGACTTACCAGATAGGCAAATAAGGACTGAAGTAGCGTATTTAAGCACTAGCTTGATGTCGGGAGACTGGGATCCTGGCATGGTGCTTGAAGAGACTTCCGATTTGTTGGCTAGTTTAGGGCATGACGACGAGGAAGTTGGCGGACATTTTGTGAGCTCAGAAGCTATGCTCAGCCGAGACACGGCCATGCCTGGAATTATTGGTTTGGTAACTGCCGGTATTGTATCGAAAGAAGTATCTAAAGGATTAGCGCCACGCCAGAACGTCGAGGATTTAATGGCCGATGATGGGCTGGGGCAGGATAAAATTGACGAAATTGCACATGTAAAACAAGTGGGTGATTTACTCAAGATATTTTTATACGGGTTGTCCCAGGAAGGTTATCCATTAGGTGAGGCAAAGAAACACGCCAGGAATGAAATAACGGCTACCTTGGATTATTTAGGTGCCCGCGGGTCATACACTGCGGTCGACACAGTAATATATCTAGAAAAAGTTCTAAAGGCCGCCAGGCTAACAACTCCAACGACTCGTGCCAAAAGGGTTGTCAGAACAATTCGAGCAATCAGTACCTACGGTGGCAATATCTACCAACGCTAGCAGGCCAAAGTAGCAAGGAAACCCGAGGGTCTCGCCCTTATATCTGTTAATTTGAGTAATTTGTAAAATTGGGGTGCAGGCGTTGACATGCAGGCAATGCAGGCACTATAATGCAGGCACTATGAAGACGACTACGAAAAAAATGACGACACAACTGACTGTTCGGGGGGTAGATTTTCTTACCAGGCAAGCACTAACAAGCAAGGCTGCGCATGAGGGTATAAGTGTGAACGCCTTGGTACTTGCCATAGTTCGCCAGAGCACTGGTACAGATACGCAGAGTGGCAGGCTGGCTCGTCTTCAAGCAACGCTTCGGAAATATCCGATGCCAAAGGGTGAAGCCGATAAAATTGATGAGGCTCTAAAAATACACGACCAACTATCACTCGAAAAGCAGGAACGAGATCGAAAAAATGGCGTCTTTGGTACTTGATACCTCGGCGGTAACGGCCCTGGCAAAGGCTAATCCTGAAATATTGCAGATCGTCGACAGTAATGAATTCGACATCATAATTATTCCTCTAGCAACAGATGCTGAACTGCGGTTTGGCTATCAAAACGGCAGCCAAGAGTCAACTAATCTTGTACGTTACGAGCAGATGAAGCGGGACATGCTGGCAGAAATTACACTGCCTGATTTAGAGACTTCAAAATTGTATGCTCAGCTAGCAACCTGGTGTACCCAACACGGCATTGCTACTTCCAATAATGACCTCTGGATTGCGGCCACTGCAATACAAAATGGTGCACAACTCCTAACGCTTGACACTGACTTCTCCCGCTTACCCCAAGTACGCCTCGCCAAGATTTGAAAGTAGCACCGGTCTTTTGTTGCCGATGATGCTCAGCAAGGGTGCGCCGTTTATGCTAAAATAAAGCTAATGATTCTTCTCGACAGGGTAACAAAGACATATAGCAAGAATTTGGGGACGGCGCTTGATCGGATAAGTCTGCATGTCGAACCAAAGGAGTTTGTAATTGTAGTGGGGCAGAGCGGCGCTGGCAAAACTACGCTGTTACGGTTGCTGACGCGCGAAGAACGCCCAACCAGCGGTAAAATTATCATCGGTGGTATTGATTACGATAAGTTGAAGGACAAAGACATTCCACTCTTGCGGCGTAAAATTGGCGTGGTGTTTCAGGATTTCAAATTATTACCAAACAAAACTGTCTACGAAAACGTCGCCTTTGCGTTGGAAATCGTCGGCGTTAGCCACAAAGAAATCCAGCACACCGTACCAAAAGTTCTGGATATTGTGAACCTAACCGGCAAAGAAAAGCGCATGCCCCAAGAACTGTCTGGTGGCGAACGTCAGCGGGTGGCAATTGCCAGGGCTATTGTGCGCCAACCCAAAATCCTGATTGCCGATGAGCCTACCGGCAACCTAGACCCAAAACACGCCTGGGATGTCATTAAAGTCTTAGAAAAAATTAACCGCTATGGCACCACGGTATTACTGACCACACACAATGCAGAAGTCGTGAACAAGCTAAAGCGGAGGGTTGTAACCATCCAAAATGGTCGTATTGCCAGTGACCGCGCAAACGCAAGCTACGCGCAGGAATAGTACAATGAGACGAAAATATACCACCCTTTGGCGCATTATCCATACCGGCATCGTAAACTTTATTCGCAATGCCAGCTTGGCAATTGCCGCTATGGCCGTGATGATCGTAACGTTAACCATCGTGCTATTTTCGTTGATTGCCAACGCTACATTCGCTAACACTATCAACCAAATCACTAGCAAAATCGATATTTCGGTCTACCTAAAAGACACCGTGACTCCAGCGCAATCTTCGCAGCTGGTGGCACAGCTCCAAAAACTGCCGAACACTCAGTCGGTGACGTATTTATCAAAAGACCAAGTACTTAAGAATTTCATACAACAGAATGCTAACAACCAACAGCTGCAATCTGCAGCCGACGCAACATCCAATCCGTTGCCGGCAACCATTCGCATCAAGCCGCGTGACCTCAATAAAATTAACGACATCAAAGCATTCTTGGATAAGCCAGCGGTCACGGCACTAGAATCCGAGCCAACTTCGTACAATGGCAGCCTAAAGCAGGCGATTGACAATATTACTCATGCCACGAACGTGCTGCGAGAAATTGGCATCATTGCTGTCATAGTATTCGCGGTCGTTTCGGCGCTGATAATCTTTAACACTATTCAAATGGCAATCTTCAATCGTCGTGACGAAATTCAGATCATGCGCTTGTTGGGCGCAAGCACCAGTTATATTCGGGGACCATTTATTGTCGAAAGTGCGATTTATGGGCTGCTGTCAGCGGTGATTTCGGTGTTAATTGTAAACTCGATTTTTGTGGCGGCATCGTCCACATTGCAGGCAACAACCTTTGGACTGCTCGATATCGGCTACGCCGTAACCTATTTTGATCATCGATTCTGGAAGTTTTTGGGAATGCAGCTTATGGTTGGTATACTTATTGGTACTGTATCTTCTGTCATTGCCACACGACGGTATCTCAAATTTAAGATTAAATAGCACGTGTCTGTCTAGAACGGCACATTGCGAGCGAATCACTCCAGTCCGCACTCGCCGTACCCTAGGGTATGGCTCCCTTGCGGGCTTCATGCTTCACTTACACTACATCGTTCTAGGCAGACACTTAACGGTGGAGCCAAGTTCAGCAACTGGTGTCCGGAACGAGAAGGTGGGGGATTTACAAAGTTTATGACCAGTCGTATAATAAGCGTCAGCAGGAAAAAGACAAAAACCATGCTCAAAACCTCACAAAAACATCAAAAGCTTATTCGTCGCCTCCGTAGCACGCCGGTGTTATTTGTGCTGAGCGTTTTATTGGTGGCCGGTTCGTTATCACACGGTTTTGGAGTATTTGCGGCGACTTGTAGCAATACCACTGATTGTCAGCAGCAGATTGATGGATTGAACGCTCAAAATTCTCAGGCTCAGAGTACGCTGAGTACGCTTGAATCGCAAGCAGGTAGTTATCAGGCTGCGGTGAGTGCGCTCCAGTCCCAAATTAATATGATCCAAGGTCGAATAGCCGATAATCAAGCGCAGCAGGCTTCGTTGCAAACGCAGATTATTGCTGCCCAAACGCAGCTTGATCAGCAGAAGTCAGTTTTGGCGAATGATTTGAAGACAACGTACATTAATGGCCAGTTAACACCCGTGGAAATGCTAGCTACTAGCAACAATATCAGTGATTACATCGACAAGCAGCAAGCCTATTCGGTCGTCCAGGATAAAATTCAAGATACGCTAACGCAGATTGCAACCCTGCAAGCCCAACTAAAAGGCCAGAAAGATCAGGTCGATCAGCTTTTGGCGACCCTGGGAACGCAACAGACGCAAGTTACGGCTGCGCAGAATGAGCAAGCAAGCTTGCTTTCCTACAACGAATCGCAGCAAGCCAGTTTTAACCAGCAGATTAGTGATAATAAATCGGCATTAACGCAGCTGTATGCGCAGCAAGCGGCCATCATTGCAGCTTCCTTTGGTGGTGGCTTCCATTATGGCGGTACCGGCGGTTATCCGTATGCCGATGCAGTCTGTCTTAACACTAGTGGTGATTGTGGCCCCTCTGGTGGTTACCCCTATGGACCATACGCCTGGGGCTATCCGCCGGACAATCAGTATGACGGCGCGGGCTGGGCCTATCGTAACTGTACGGGCTATGCATTCTGGCGTTTGGCTCAAACAAGTGGAGTTACTTTAACAGCTGGTTTGTTCCCGAATGTAATGGCGAGCGGTGGCCGTATTGGTTACTCACTTCCTGACTTCAGAAAATTGGGCTACGTCGTCGATAAAGATCCCAATGGCGCCAATGTGTTGGCGGTGAATACCGGTGGTAATTTTGGCCATATCATGTACGTTGAAGCAGTGGACGGTAATGGCCAGGCGATCATTAGCCAGTATAACGCTGGCGAGGATGGACGGTTTTCTACCGGCACGCTGACAAATACTAGCGGCGTCTACTTCGTGCACATACGATAACCTGAGACGAAGCTTATCTTCTCGAAAAAAACGATTAGCATGATCGGCCGTAGCCTGTATACTTAGTGCTAATGCAAGTGAAAAAGGGTGAGAACGAAATAGGGGAAATGTCTGCTGTTGTGCCGATTGTGGCCACGAAGCCCCATGGTTCGCGGGCTGGCAAGCTGATTGCTGGCGGCTTGGCACTGGTGGTGGTTTTTGGGCTTGGGGTAAACGTCGGCAATGGCCGTATCTCTATTGCCAGCCAGCCTCACGAACAGAGTGGCTTACCGACAAAACTCGACTATTCTAGTGTTAATGATGTTTACAACGCAATCAAGGAAAACTACAACGGCACGCTAACGGCGACACAGATGACAGATGGTCTCAAGCATGGCTTGGCCGAAGCCACAAAAGATCCATATACTGAATATTTCACGGCTGCCGAAGCCAAATCGTTTAACGACGAGTTAAATAATTCGTTTAGTGGTATTGGCGCCGAGCTTGGCCAGGACAGTGACGGTAATTTGCAGGTTATTGCGCCCATTAGTGGTTTCCCAGCCGACAAAGCAGGGCTAAAAGCGCAAGATTTGATTGCAAGTATTGATGGCACGAGCACGAGTGGCATGAGCGTTGATGCTGCCGTCAACAAAATCCGCGGTAAAGCAGGCACCAAAGTAACGCTTGATATCGTGCGCGATAAAACGCAGGCTCTAACGCTGACCATTACACGCCAGAATATCCAGGTACCAAGCGTAACAACCAAAACGCTCGATAACAACATTGGTTACATGCAAATTAGCACCTTTGCCGATGACACCGCCAAGCTAGCTCAAGCTGCCGCTGACAAATTTAAGCAGCAAAATGTGAAGGGTATTGTGCTCGATCTGCGCGATGATCCAGGTGGCTTACTTGATGCCGCAGTCAGCGTTTCTAGCCTGTGGGTTCCGCAAAACAAGCTGATTGTAGAAGAAAAAGGTACGATTGGTGATGTCACACACGATGCAACTGGTGGCGACGAACTCAACGGTATTCCAACAGTTGTCTTAGTAGATGCTGGATCGGCTAGTGCTAGCGAAATCACTGCTGGTGCGTTGCATGACAATAATGTTGCACGTATCATCGGTGTCAAAAGCTACGGCAAAGGCGTTGTGCAGCAGCTTATGAATTTCCCCGATGGCAGCGAACTCAAGGTTACGGTTGCCAGCTGGTATCGTCCAAACGGTTCAAGCATCAACCATAAGGGCATTACACCCGACCAAATTGTCACCGTCAGCGATGCCGATGCCAAAGCCAAAAACGACACGCAGCTCAAAGCTGCCGAAGATTACCTAAACAAATAATCGTATATTGTCTATTTTGCTTGCCAAGGGAGGGGCAGATAGGGTAGGATTAAGAGCATATAAGAGAGGTGTGTTGAGCGTGGCAGACAAGCGGCCGACGAAGTATGTATTTGTAACAGGTGGTGTGCTTTCTGGCCTCGGAAAAGGCATCACAGCCGCCTCGCTTGGTAATCTCTTAAAGGCCCGCGGACTTAAAGTTAACCTCCAGAAGTGTGATCCGTATCTCAACGTCGATGCAGGACTCCTTAACCCTCGTGAACACGGCGAATGTTTCGTTACTAAAGACGGCGCCGAAACTGATTTAGACCTTGGCCACTACGAACGTTTTATCGATAACGAACTCACCAGCTCCAGTAGTTTGATGAGCGGCCGTGTGCTGTTACAGCTTATTCAAGACGAGCGCGCTGGCAAGTTCGAAGGCGAAGACGTCCAAATTATTCCCCACGTTACTGGCGCAATTCAGGATTGGATTATTAAAGCGGGCGAAGGTTTTGACGTACATATCGTTGAAATCGGTGGTACGGTGGGCGACTACGAATCACTGAGCTTTATCGAAGCGATTCGCGAACTTGGCGTTCGTGTTGGCCTGGAAAATTGCGCCTACATTCATGTAGTCTATCTGCCGTATCTTGGCGCGAGCAACGAAACCAAGACCAAGCCAGCCCAAAATTCTGTTCGCGAATTGCGTGGCCTAGGCATTGCTCCTGATATTTTGGTCGGCCGCTCCGAGCAGCCCGCTAACGATGGCGTCAAGAAAAAATTAAGCCTATTTAGTGGTGTGGCCGAAGACGCTATCGCACTATTGCCAAATGCCTCAACTATCTACCAGGTGCCATTGACGCTCGAAGATAGCGGTATTGCCGATGTAATTGTAAACCGACTTGGCCTCGAAGCTTCCAAGCCCGATTTGACAGATTGGCGCAGCGTTGTAGAGCGTGCCACCAAAGCCCACGACAAGACCGTAAAAGTCGCCTTTGTCGCCAAATACATGGATAACACCGATACCTACATGTCGGTCTTCGAGGCGCTCAAATCTGCCGCTTGGCACAATGATGTTTCAATCGAGATTACCTGGATCGACGCCAGTCAGTTCGATGATACTGATGCCGACATCACAAAAGAACTTGCAAAGTATGACGGCATTGTGGTTCCTGGCGGTTTTGGGCAGCGTGGCCTAGAAGGCAAGATCAAAGCCGCCCAGTATGCACTAACCAGCAAAACACCATACCTTGGTCTCTGTCTGGGCTTGCAGATGGCAGTAATTGCCGCAGCACGCAACGCCGGGATATCCGACGCAACCACGTTTGAACTAAATCCAGAGAGCAAAAACCTGATTATCGACACCATGCACGATCAAAAGGATAAGTTGCAAACCGGTGGCACCATGCGCCTGGGTGATTATGATTGCCAACTCGAAGCCGGCAGCCTAGCAGCAACTGCCTACGGCACCACAAAGATTGTCGAGCGTCACCGTCACCGCGGCGAATGCAACAATGCTTACCGCGA
>Ga0207059_1153_pt1 | contig 12422 bp, 8 predicted proteins | sample Alteio_BWMinCont_32_FD_153273 | JGI IMG/M metagenome (GOLD analysis project Ga0207059, IMG submission 153273) | Enriched cells from forest soil in Barre Woods Harvard Forest LTER site, Petersham, Massachusetts, United States -... | ecosystem: Environmental > Terrestrial > Soil > Temperate forest >...
TTTACTCGGTGAATTAGGTATTTATCCAGGCCATACGCAACTTTTGACCGCGCTCAAGCCAGGTTCCGTGCGACTCATAAAACCGGATGGCTCAGAGGAAATGCTGTACATTTCGGGTGGAATACTGGAAGTACAGCCGGATTTAATTACGCTTTTGGCGGATACCGCTATTAGAGCGGCTGATTTGGACGAAATGGCAGCATTAGAGGCTAAGCAACGGGTAGAGCATGCTTTGACGGAAAAACAAGCGGATATCGATTATGCAAAAGCGACAGCAGAGCTAGCTCAAGCTGTTGCACAATTGCAAGTCATTGCTAAGTTAAAGCGAAGAGCGACAGGAAAACGTTAAAGAGCACCTTTAGAAATTAAAAATGCAATTGATAGCGCTGTCCTTAAATAATTGCTGTCTTTTGAGAAAAAAGTCCACGGGCTCGCTAAGTACATGTTGACTAGAGAAGCCTATAGCCATGCAATCGAGCAAATTATTGGGTCCAGGGTTACCTGGAAAATTACTTGACGTCATTATTTTAGCAGCCGGACATGGTAAGCGCATGCATTCCAATCTACCTAAGGTACTCCATGAGCTGGCTGGTAAGCCATTGTTACAGTATGTGGTAGAGACAGTTAGCCAGTTGAGTCCGCACGCTATTTATGCTGTTTATGGAAATGGGGGTGGACAAGTCCCGCATCGTCTAGCTCACTTACCCGTTACATGGGTCAGACAAAAAGAGCTTTTAGGAACTGGCCACGCAGTTGCACAAGCGATACCGCACGTGACGCTAGATGATAACCAGGTGCTTATTTTACTGGGCGACACCCCCTTAATCAGTGTCACTACACTGAAAAAATTGATCCAGCAAACCAAGTCCAGTGAAGTTGGTTTAGTCACTGTGACAACACAGCATCCCTTTGGATTGGGTCGTATTGTACGTAATGAACAAGGGAAAGTTATCAAAATTATTGAAGAAAAAGAAGCAACTTTAAAACAAAAAAAAATACAAGAAGTGAATAGTGGTATCTTTTATGTACCAGCAAAATTATTAAAACATTGGCTACCTAAGCTTAAAAAAATGAATGCACAGGGCGAGTACTATTTAACGGATATTGTTGAAATGGCAGTGGAAGCAAAGATAAATGTAGTAACAGTCTCCTCACAGATTAAAGGTGAAATGCAGGGAGTCAACGATAGGGTACAGCTTGCTAAGCTGGAGCGCCATTATCAACAACAACAAGCAGAAAAATTGATGCTGAAAGGGGTTACTTTACGCGATCCAAGTCGTTTTGATTTGCGTGGTAAAATAACGGTAGAGAAAGATGTCATCATTGATATTAACGTTGTTATCGAAGGTAAAAATGTAGTGGGTGAAAATTGCTTTATAGGACCCAATACTACATTAAAAAATGTCACCATCGGTGCTGGGGTAGAAATAAAAGGTTACTGTATGATCGAAGACGCAGTTATCGGTGATAATTGTGTCATTGGTCCTTTTGCACGAATTCGACCAGGCACAAAATTGAAAAGTAAAGTCCATGTTGGAAATTTTGTAGAAGTTAAAAATAGTCAAATTCAGTCTGAAACAAAGATCAATCACCATAGCTATATCGGGGATACAACGATTGGGAAAAGTGTTATCGTGGGTGCAGGCACCATTACCTGTAATTTCAATGGGAGTGAAAAGCATCAAACGGTCATTGAAGATGATGTATTTATCGGCTCCAATACGGCGCTGATAGCGCCAATTCGGGTCGGTAAGAGAGCGACTATAGGAGCTGGATCTGTGTTAACTAGAGACGTTCCTGCGGAAAAGCTAACACTCAGCCGTGCAGAAACACAAACCATTGCTACTTGGAAACGTCCAACTGAGAGAAAAAAACCTAAGCTTCCTGCGTCTTAAGGGGGGCAATCCCCCATTTTTAGTGTCAGATAAAGCTTAAATTGCCTAGCGCGATGAGGATTTTCAAGGAAAGAACCGCGATTCTCTCCTTGAATGACTGCGCGGAAGCTTTGATTTTGCCAGTCATGTGATCAGGCATACCGCTCGCTGTGAGTGAAAAAGATTCGCATCTTCATGTACGAGCGGTATATCAGGATTGAATATTTTATAGGATTTTATTTTTTAGCAATGGCTAGCAATTTTTCTAAAATAAGTGCAGTGGCATCCTGTTGTTTAGCTGTTTTAAATGAATTTTTCATGCATTGTAAATTTTCGTAACAATGTAAGATCGTTTTTAGCAATTGTCCATCAGAAAATTCTTTGTCGTACAAAACCGTACTAAGCCCCTGTTTTTCAAAATACTTAGCGTTTTCAATTTGGTCACCGCGACTTGCCTGTATTGATAAGGGGAGTAAAATATGTGGCTTTTTTAGGGCTATAAGCTCGTACACAGAAGTAGCGCCAGCGCGACTAACCACTAAATCTGCGCAAGCAAGTACATCAGCTAATTCTGCTCGTATATATTCAAATTGTCGATAAAATGGAACTGCTGAAAAATGTAGATCCAATTTACCCTTGCCACACAGATGGATTATCTGAAAATTTTTTGTCAAAGTCTTCATTAAGCGACGAATTGAGTCGTTAATGATGGCAGAGCCCAATCCTCCTGCCATGATGAGTAATACGGGCTTTTCTGCTACAAAGCCTAAGCATTGTAAACCATTGGCTCGAACACCATGATATAAGGACTCGCGAATGGGCATTCCCGTCACCAAAACTTTGTTGCTGTTTTTGTAATGCTGGGCTGTTTCAGAAAACGTGACACAAATCAGTTTAGCAAAAGGAAAACTTAAACGATTAGCCAGTCCTGGTGTTAAATCAGATTCGTGGATCACAACAGGAATACGGCTGATCCACGCGGCTATCACGACAGGGAGTGAAACGAATCCACCCTTAGAAAAAACAATTTGTGGCTGTACTCGCAGACATATGAAAAAACTTTGAAGAATTCCAAAAAACAATTGAAAAGGAGTGAGAAAGTTTTTCCAGGACCAATAACGGCGAAGTTTGCCAGTCACAATTGCATAGTAAGGAATATTAAGTGAGGCGATTAAGGACAGTTCAATACCATGAGTAGAACCTACATAAAAAATATTAACGCCTTTGGCTTGCAGTGCTTGAATCAAAGGGAGACTGGGGGTTACGTGACCAGCCGAACCACCGCCGGTAAATATTATTTTGATTGCTTTTTCCACGATGATGTCAATGTAGCGGCTCGAAGTCTAATTTACCTGCGATATGAATATCATGTGGCGTATCTGGAGGTAAGATACCTTCCTTATTAAAACGTTCCCACAAACTAAACAGGAATTGCGATCGTACTCCCGCACGTGAACTAATGTGGTTCAAATCTACATAATATTCAACTGTGAATTCTAAAAGTATTTGATCAATTTCTTTAAAATAGACCTCTGGTTTTGGATTGCTGAGTATCTTGGGGATAGTCGACAATACCTCCAGGATAGTGTCCCTAATATAGTAGGGATTGTCTTTGCGATTAGACCTCACTTTCACGAGGGCGCGTATCACACTATCGCGATGTGTCCAATTAATAAAATTTTTACTGAAGATATCTGCATTAGGGACCAATAACTCCTGTCTATCATCCGTAGTGACTGTAATGGATCGAGCGCCTATATGAGAAACTTGCCCATCATAGTTACCTATGGTGACCCAATCACCAACTTTCACGGGCCGTTCCAACAACAAAAAAATACCTATAAAAAAATTGTTAAATAGATCGCGTAACCCTAAACCAACACCGAGTGAAAACAGGCCTAAAATAACTGAAATATTTGCCCAAGTTAATCCTAAAATATTTAATCCAATGGTAATTCCGACAGCAATAAGTGTATATTGCGTGAAAATTGCTAAACTATTGCGAAGTCCTAGGTCTTTGGTGTGTACAAATAACCAGCGGTAGGCAAATTCACGTGACCAATGTGCAATCCATATTAAAATAACGATGATAGCCACCAATTGGACTACAGTAAAACCGGTAACTGTCACGTTGGAAGAAATAGCGAACAACTTAGTATTTAGTAATTTAGTAGCATTGAAATTAATGAGAGGAGTGCGGTCTCCCCATCCGCAAAGTTTGAATAACCCTATAGCAGATACTACGATGAGTATGAGCTTTAAAAGCTGGTAAAGGGGTTTTAATAAAGCTTGACTCCATAGCCAGCCGTTTCTAAAACGACGGATGCATTGCTCGGAACCCCAACGGATTAGCTCATCCAAGAGGCCTCGAAGCAAAAGGTAGGCGGTGAGTGCTATTAAGAACAAGCCTTGATAGTGCGCAATAGCCCACGCCAATTCAACGTAGCCGACTAGCCCAATCAATGCATTGGTCAGCAAGCTAAAAGGAATTAAAAAACTCAACCAACGAATGATCCGCTTTAAATAAGCAGGTTTATTTTCTACATAAGGTTCTAGTAACGTCGGAACAACTTCCCAGCCTTTCATTAACACTAATGCCACTATGAGAAGGAATAGCATAAACAGACGGCCAAAGAGATCTTGAAGTTCATAGGTCACAGGTAACTGATTAACTAAAATGGTGACCAAGGTGATGATAGCGCCGATGAGTAAGGTCGTGCGCAAACGATAATACAATTTTACATCATGCCCACTTTCATCCGTGGTATTTTCCAATAGCAAGATATGCGCCAATTGGATGACAATACTGAATCCTAAACAAACCACACCCATGCTCAAAATTAAGGAAAAGAACTTGAATGGTATATTTAACAGGAATAGTAAACCTATTATAGTGGCTAGTAGCATGATACCAGTAAGATGTCGTTGCAATAATTGCAATACGACGATAACAGTTTGCGCTGAAAAAAATCCTCGACTGCGCTGTTGTAAACGCACTCGATCTACAGCCAAAAAACGACGTAATTTTAGCCAAACAGAAAACCATACGAGAAATCCTAGCAATCCAACTAACCATTGCCAGCCAGATACTAGCGCGAATCTACTAACGACAGGATCGTAGAGGCTGGACAGCTTTACTAAGGCTAAGGCAGGAATTTTGACAGCAATTTTCCCTAACACAAGCCAAGCGTTTAAATTCCAACCAGGTAGTCCTTGTCGGTTTGCCAATTGTAATTTTAATTGTTTAGCGGTGAAGTCTTGTTGTATTTTAGCGCGATTGATCAATTGTTTAGTTTTTGCAAATAGAGCCTGATAGCTGGAAGCCATTTCTTTTAATTGTACTAATCTTTCTTGATTCTGTTCGGAATTTAGGCCATTTTCTTCTAAATTTTTACTAGCAAGTTGTATGTAACTTTGTAAAAATATAAGTTTATTTTTTAATAAATTATTCAAAATTTGAATACGTTCATACAAACCTTCAAGCTGATGTTGTAGATTACTTAAAATACTGAGAGAGAGTTTTTGATTAAAAGTAAAATCTAAATTTTGCAGATTATTGGATATTTTTGCTATATCAAGTTCTGTTTCGAGCAGATTATTTTTTTCTTCTGCTTCAAATATAGTAAATTCAATTTGACTGAAGAAGGCATTGCGTAGGAAGTTTGTAGTGTCCGATTTTTTTAATTTTTCGCTCCATTTGCTTAGGCTAGACATCCATTTGTTCTGTTCTTGCTCTAAATGAATCGCTAATTTGTCAATGGATTGTTCCCGAGCAATCTGCTGCTGTAGCTGATACTTTTCAAGTAAATCCTTTTTCCAATCTGCAGAAAAAGTAAGTATCTGCTGTACTAGGTCGTGGGATTGCATCAAGACCTTACTGCGCTTTTGCTGAAAACTAAGTAAGCGACGTCGTGCATCGAGATATTCTTGTAATTTTTTTTGCTGTTCCTGATTGAGCGAAGAACCGGAGCGATCAGCAAGTCGCCACTGTTCTGGTGCATTCTGAATGGCATCTTGAATAAGGTTGGCAGATTGCTGAGTCGTCTTCAGCGTTAAATTGATGCTGTCCAGATCTGCTTTGGCCATTGCTATCATTAGATCAAGACGTTCTAATGATTCCAAAGTGACAGCTTGCGCAGGAGTTTTTTTCTGTTCAGCTTGTAAGCCTTGCAATTTTTTTTCTAACAGAGCGCCGCGCGTTTGCTCAGCGATCAATTGCTGCTGTGCAGAAATCAGCAAAGGTGAGTCATCTGCTAGTGCAGCAAATGTACTAAAACCATTCAGTAAAATAACTATCAGTAAAATAACTAATAGAATAACTCGTTTAAGCAAACTATCTCTCTCATGGTAAAGATAAAGGTAAAGGTTGTTCGCCGCCGGTATTCATGTGCACCTTATTAGATGGAGTTTTCCACTTCATCCAAACATACACAGGTACGCTGCTGAGTAGTAGTAACGTGCCATAGAAAACCGTCTCCTTGCCAGAGCCTATAATAGCCCAAAAAGAATAAGCACCTGCTAAAATAGCGATAATTGCTGAACCTAAAATATTATTACCATTGCCAAGACCCGGATATTTTAAAAAAATAATCAATGCAGCCATAGTAGTTAAAAAATAGGGAATCAATGAAGCTAAGGTAGCTAGCAGGATAATGACTGTGAACTGTTTAACCAACGAGTGACTCAGTGTCATTAATAAAAGTAACGTAACTAAAAGGCTGGAAATAACCAAACCTACAATAGGTGTATTGTTAGCAGATTTTTTCTTAAAAATACTAGGAAAAAGAACATCTTCTGCAGCAGCTAATGGAATTTGCCCCTGGAGCAAAATCCAGCCATTTAAAGCTCCTAGACAGGAAATAACAGCTCCTACGACAATGATGACACTACCCACGGGTCCAAAAAGCAACCGAGCGACATCTGCATAGGGCGCATTGGAATGTGCGAGCTGGTCTGCTGGCACAATCCCCATTACAGCGATGCCACTGCAAATGTAAATGATAGCTGCAATCGAGACACCCAGGACAGTGGCTCGTGAAATATTACGACCAGGATTATGTATATGGCCTGCAGGAACTGAAGCAGACTCCAAACCGATGAAAGACCATAATGTCAACGTTGCTGCGCTGCTGAAAGCGGAAAAATTTGACTGACCACTTAGATTAAAATTAGTCAAATAGTAAGGATTGATATAAAAAATACCCACTAATGCAATGAGTAGTAACGGAATAAGTTTCAGGATGGTAGTCAGCAGCTGAAAAATGCCAGCGTGGCGAACGCCTAGGCAATTAATGAGTGTTACCGACCAAACCAAAGCAATGCTAACCCAGGTTGAGAACATAGCACTCTTTGCCAACGAAGGTAAAAAAAAGCCCAAATATCCTGTGAGAGCAATGGCTATTGCCGCATTGCCTACCCAAACTGCAATCCAATAGTTATAAGCCATCTGAAATCCAGCAAAGTCGCCAAACGCCTCCCGGCAATAGGCATAGGGCCCTCCGATTCGTGGTATGATAGTGCCAAGCTTAGCAAATACCAGTGCTATTAACAAAGCGCCCACGGCGGTGGCTATCCAAGATAATAGGCTAATACTTCCAAACGTAGCGAGGGAAGCCGGCAATAAAAAAACACCGGAACCGATCATGTTGCCGGCCACTAGGGCTGTTAACGTCCACAATCCTAATTTTTGTCGTTTTTCTTGCTTAAGCATACCTACAGGTTGACCTCTAATTTTGATTGGGACGAAGCGATATGCCATTATACCTCCTTCCTTCTATTGCGAAAAATTTTTATGTTAAAATCGCCTGGGTTGTATGTTGTTGCTACCCCTATTGGTAATCTTGGCGATATCAGCGCACGTGCTATAGAAACGTTGCGTAATGTCGACTGTATCGCGGCGGAGGACACGCGTCACTCGCGTAAATTATTAGAGCACTTTGCGATTCATACACCCATTGTTTCCTTGCATGATCACAATGAACCTAAATGTAGTGAGTTACTGCTAAGACAATTGCAACAAAATAAAACGATCGCCTTGATCTGTGATGCGGGTACCCCTTTAATTAGTGATCCAGGGTATAAATTTATTCGCAAAGCGCGTCAACACAAGATTTTTGTTACTCCTATTCCAGGTCCCTGTGCATGCATCACAGCGTTAAGTGTCTCAGGGATGGATTGCCGTCGATTTGTTTTTGAAGGATTTTTGCCTGAAAAAAAGATTGCTCGCCAAAAAAAACTGAAAAATTTATTACACGAAGTACGAACTCTGGTTTTTTACGAGGCTCCTCATCGAATACTAGATTTTCTGGAGGATTTGCTACAGATATTTGGTCCTGCGCGAAAGATCGTAATAGCCAGAGAGTTAACAAAGGCCTTTGAAACGATTTTGGAGGGAAGTGTGGAGCAGTTAAGAACTTGGCTGGATGCAGATAAAAATCAACAACGTGGCGAATTTGTGGTGTTAGTCAAGGGTAGTGAACAAGTGGTTTCACCTGCAGCGCTAGAAACAAAACGAATTTTAGAACTGTTATTAGAGGAGTTGCCTATTAAACAGGCTGCAAGCTTGACTGCTAGGATCACACATGAAAAAAAAAATAAACTTTATGCACAAGCTTTAGCATTAACGGGAAAAACCGCATGATAACAGACGCTTTAGAAATTATTCAACGAGGATCGGAGGAAATACTTGTAATTAGTGAGTTAGAGAAAAAATTAAAACAAGGAAGGCCTTTACGGATTAAGGCGGGATTTGATCCTACCGCGCCGGATTTACATTTAGGGCATACAATACTTTTCAACAAAATGCGTCAATTCCAAGATTTAGGTCATGAAGTTGTGTTTTTGATTGGTGATTTTACAGGATTGATCGGAGATCCTTCGGGCAATAGTGTAATACGTCCACCATTAACTGCGAGTGAAGTGCAGATTAATGCAAAAACTTATAAACATCAATTTAGTAAGATTTTGGATGCTAGGATAACGCAACTGCGTTTTAATTCAAAGTGGTTAGCTAAGCTGTCCGCCAGTGAACTGATTGGGCTTACTGCCTGCTACACGGTTGCTAGAATGTTGGAACGTGAGGATTTTCATCAGCGTTATCATAGGCACCAATCGATTGCGCTGCATGAATTTATATATCCTTTGTTACAGGGTTATGATTCCGTGGTATTAAAAACAGATATTGAACTTGGCGGTAGCGATCAAAAATTTAATTTATTAATGGGAAGAGAATTACAAAAACATTTTCAGCAAGTGCCGCAAGTCGTTGTCATGATGCCGTTGTTAGAAGGATTAGACGGTGTGAAAAAAATGTCTAAATCACTAAATAACTATATAGGAATTAATGAACCAGCTGCTGAAATGTTTGGCAAGATTATGTCAATTTCTGACAAACTTATGTGGCGTTATTTTGAATTACTTTCTCTGGATAAGACGTTGACAGATATTAAACGTATGCGAAAAAAGACGGAGGAAGGAGAAAACCCGCGTCATTTTAAGGTTGAACTTGCATTAGAAATAGTGCAGCGATTTCACAGTAAAATAGCTGCCAAAGGAGCTTTAGAAGAATTTGAACGTCGATTTAAGACAGGTGCTATTCCAACAGATATTAAAACTGTTACTTTACATATTGATGTAGAAGCTATACCTATTGCCAATTTATTGAAACAAGCTGGATTAGCGGTGAGTACTTCAGAGGCTTTGCGATCCATTACTGAGGGAGCTGTTAAAATAGATGCAATAAAAATTGAAGATAGAAAATTGATGATCCGGAGCGGGACAACACATATTTATCAAATTGGTAAAAGACGGTTTGCTGAGATCACTGTACTGCGAAACACACTGTGCATAGCTCGCAAACAATGCGATTAACGCACTGAATCTTTTTTTTCAATGAACTATTGCCATCAGTATGAATTACAACGCGGGCTCAATCGATTAACATGTAAACAATTTCTGCAATTTATTCTATCTGAAAAATGTAGTTTATATTTGCTGTCGCTTATGGTAAATATGCCAATTTGATCAGGCATACCGCTCGCTGTGAGTTAAAAAGATTCGCATCTTCACGTACGAGCGGTATATCCCGGACGTGATGTATACAATCGGGATGCGTAATTGATTATGGGATTATGTAAGATGAGCCGGAAGATACATAAGTGGATTTTTTTGCAAACGCTGTTTCAATTTTTACTTCCTCAACGTAGTTTATCTCGCCTTGCTGGTTGGATCGCTTGCTGCGAGCTACCTTGGATAAAGGATAGATTAATTAAAAATTTTATACGGTATTACCAGGTAGATATGAGTTTGGCTGTAAAAGAAGATCGGTGTGAGTATCGTCATTTTAATGAATTTTTTACGCGCGCTCTAAAACTCGAGAATCGCCCGATCGCCACTGAATCAACGGCAATTGTTTCTCCTATTGATGGCTATGTCAGTCAATTCGGCGGCATACAGGAAGGCCAGCTGATTCAAGCGAAGGGAATTAACTATAGTTTATTAGCTTTATTGGGTGGATATAAGGAGCTCGCTTTACAGTTTCAGCAGGGAAATTTTGCTACATTTTATCTGTCACCCAAAGATTATCACCGTGTGCACAATGCTTGTGATGGCCAGTTAGAGGAGATGATTTATGTACCTGGCCGGTTATTTTCGGTCAATCCGAAGACGACAGAGCATCTTCCGGGTTTGTTTACACGTAATGAGCGCGTTATCTGTCTTTTTGAGACATCGGTTGGTCCCATGGCGATAATACTCGTTGGAGCAATGTTGGTCGCCAGCATTAGTACCGTTTGGGAAGGTATGATCACACCAACTACCTCGCGATCGATCCGTCGTTGGTGTTATACGAAGAATACAATCTTTCTCCCAAAGGGTGAAGAATTAGGACGCTTTCAATTGGGATCAACCGTCATCCTGTTATTTTCTTCTGACTGTATCAAGTGGTCTCATGAGTTAAGTATTGGAAAACGTGTTCAATTTGGTCAATACATAGGAAAATACGTCAGTACATCGCGCAATATAAGCCCATGAAGCTCACGCTGCGTCTGCGCATGGGCTTAATAGATTAGAGCGTTGGCTTGGTTTCATTCAGGTATAGCGCTCATGGCAGTTAATAAATAGCTTGGTATTTTTTTTAAAATCGGTTTAAATAAGCGAAACTACTTGCGCTTGTTGATATGTTTTCCGGTCCGTTGGCCTTGTATGACGTGCATAAAACTTTTGAAGAAAACTTCCGAAGACCTGCTTTTCCTCCAATAAATGTCCCTATTCGCCAACGGCCTCCAAAGACGCAGTGGATCCACTGTTTGGGGTTTACCATAGCTTCTGGTATTGGTGCAGCTGCGTGTGCTGTCACTACAGGCAAAGGAATAGCGTTGCTAGCAAGTCTTGGAGTCGATGTATTGACATACAAAACCATTCGGCGACAAGCGCATCCTAGTCACCCTTTGCCCAATATTGTCTATATTGATCGTGAATCGTTATTTAGTGAATCAGATTTAGATAAATTGCTTGTGACGCGAAGACAAGCCCCTTCGAGCAGCGATAAAATTGCCATTAGTAATTCCTTTGGTAACGGCTGCTTAGGACCAGAAACTCTTATCCAGGATATTGCGTTTGCAAAGAACAGCTTATCTGAAGGCCAAATTCTAATAGTGTCTGTTTATGGTGAAGGAGAAACGCCGGCTGCACTTGCAATGGAGTTTGCTGAAACAGCTTGGTTTGCTAAGCAGGCAGGGGCTAATGTTGTGGAGCTCAATTTTTCGTGTCCCAACCTATCAAAACAAGGAGATTCGATCTATTGGGATGCAGAAGCTGTCCATCGTATTATTTCTCATGTAATCCGTCGAATTGGTGATACTCCTATCATCATCAAGCTGGGGTTATTACCGGCTATAGAGTCCCTTGATAAAATTTTGATAGAAATAGCGCGGGCTGGTGCTCGTGGCGTGAGCGCGATCAATGCGATTAGCATGCGCGTCGTCGATCAATCACGGCAGCCTGCTTTTGGAAAACGAATCTTGAGTGGTGTTTCTGGATATCCCATTCGCTTATTGGCGTTACAGTTCATAAAAAAAATAGTGCAGATTAATCAAGAACAAAAATTAAACCTAGCCATTCTTGGGATGGGAGGCATTACTTCATTTGAACATTTTAAGGAATTTTTTGACATCGGTGTAGATATCGCACTTTCAGCAACTGGCCTGATGTGGAATCCATATCTTGCTCTTCAATACCATCGACAAATGCAATGTTAAAATCGCTAATACCAACACAATTGCGCTTAGAAACTGGCGAAAGTTTTGATGGATTTTCGCCACAAAAGCAAATGAATAATCAAACGGGTGAAGTGATTTTTAATACCGGTATGGTCGGTTATGTGGAATCTCTTACTGATCCTTCTTATGCTAGCCAGATACTTTGTTTTACCTATCCGCTGATAGGAAATTATGGTGTTTCTGCGAGAGATACGTGGGAATCTGCAAAGATTCAAGTAAAGGGTGTAATCATGTCAGAGCTTGCGCCATTTTACTCAAATTATTCCGCTAA
>Ga0207059_1155_pt1 | contig 12282 bp, 12 predicted proteins | sample Alteio_BWMinCont_32_FD_153273 | JGI IMG/M metagenome (GOLD analysis project Ga0207059, IMG submission 153273) | Enriched cells from forest soil in Barre Woods Harvard Forest LTER site, Petersham, Massachusetts, United States -... | ecosystem: Environmental > Terrestrial > Soil > Temperate forest >...
CCATTATTTCAGAAGGATCAAATCAGTTCAAATTTCAATCCCATGTGTTGTTGGGCCGTATGTAACGGTGAATGCGACCTTGCGTTTGCTTGACAATTCAATCCGTATCAACACGGCGAATGGGGATAATGGATATGAACATAATAATGATAGTGGGATATTAACCGATGACGATCGTTTTACAGGAACGAAAACGCCATTTGTTGCCATTGCAACAAGCTCTGCACAAAACGATAGTGGTGTTTTCGAATTGAACTTCCGCGATGAGCGTTATCTGCCTTTTGAAGGTGCCGGCGCGATCAGCAAATGGAAATTAGAATTGAATGGGAAATATTTGCAGGATGATGGGACTATTCTCGATATTTCACAATTTGATTTTGATACTATTTCGGATATCATCATCCATCTTCATTACACATCCCGCGAAGATGCCGGGCAATTCAGGCAAGGCGCATTGGCACATGTGCAGGAATATTTTCAGAACATAATTGCAAGTGTACAGCCACCGCTGATGCAACTTTTCAGCGCCAGGCATGATTTCCCGACGGAATGGTATCGTTTCCTTCATCCTGTAAATAATACCGACGACCAGGCCCTTACACTTAATCTTGATAAAACGCGTTTCCCATTCTTCACACAAAAGAAAATTATATCAATAACTTCTGTTGAATTAGCAGCCGAGAGTAATTTATCAACCATCAATAATACACAATTGATTTCTCCTGACCCGACTACTGATTCATTGAATTTGATCCAGGATGGAAAGTTTGGGAATTTATTACATGCTTCAAAAGTATATACCGGGAGTAGCGCCGGCATATGGATAATTAAAAACCCAAATCCCAACCCACCATTGACTGATGATATGATCAATGATTTGTTTGTGATCATACATTATGAACTGGGATAAATGGGATGGATATGTTTGAGGAATAGCACACGGATTTATTATGATGATTTTTTCGAGGCGTCAGACGGCTATAAAAGCATGTTAAATTTTCGCATTCATTCATAGCCGTCTGACGCCTCGCAAAAAAATCTAACAAATCATAATCATCATAATAAATCCGTGTGCATATAAACCTTCCATAACAGCAAGCCCAAAACCTGCGTATCTTTATTATATCAGCATTGAAAAGAAAAATCACCATTATTTAACCGGTCAATGATCTATACTGATATCCTAAAAAATATCGCCAAACATATTTCATTAAACGAAGAAGAAACTTCCTATTTTATTTCCTTATTGCGTTTTAAAGAAATACCGGGAAAAGAATATCTTTTAAAAGAAGCTGAGGCTTGTAAATTTATTAATTATGTCCAATCCGGCGCCCTGCGGGCATTTCATATTGATCAGCAAGGGCGCGAATCAACAATCATGTTTGCAATAAATGATTGGTGGATAACAGATATGTATTGTTTTGTGATGGAGCTTCCCGCCATGCAATATATTATTGCTATTGAAGCAAGCAGTGTTTTTCAATTAAGAAAAGATGATTTGGAAATGCTTTATCTGAAAGTCCCCAAGTTTGAACGATTTTTCAGGATCATTATGCAGAATGCTTATATCAGGGAGCAATTACGCGTATTGCAAAACTTATCCTTAACAGCGGAAGCGCGCTATGATATTTTTATAGAAAAATATTCCCAGTTAATCCCGCATATATCACAGAAACAAATTGCCTCTTATTTAGGGATCACGCCTGAATTTTTAAGCGCGATCAGAAAAAATAAATTAAAAAAGAATATTTCTTAAGGTATATTAAGTGTTCCAAGACAGCCAGTTTGTTTCTTTGCAGTAAATAAAAAAACTCATGCTGATTTTAATTGCAGGGCCTTACCGGAGTGGGACCAATGATAATCCACAATTAATGAAAAAAAATTTGCAGCGGCTGGAATCGGTAGCGCTCCCTTTATTTCGGTTAGGCCATACACCAATGATTGGCGAGTGGGTAGCTTTACCCTTGCTTGAACTTGCCGGTTCAACAAAACCCGGAGATGCAGCGTATGAAGAAATTTTATATCCGGTTGCAAAAAGATTACTGGAAAAATGCGATGCCATATTACGGCTTGAAGGAGAATCCAAAGGTGCTGATGAAGATGTAAGGATCGGCAAAGAGCGGGGATTAAAAATTTATTATCGGGTGGAAGATGTGCCACATGCTGAATGATAGGAAGGGCAAAGGTGGAAGGCCAAGGGGCAAAGGTTGGGGCTTTCAAAACCTTTGCCCCTTGGCCTTCCGCCTTTGCATAGGCGTCAGACGGCTAAAAAAGCATGCTAAATTTTTCGCATTCATTCATAGCCGTCTGACGCCTAGCGATGCTGAATGATAGAAAGGATAAAGGCAGAAGGTCAAAGGTTGGGGCTTTCAAAACCTTTGCCCCTTGACCTTCTGCCTTTGTATAGGCGTCAGACGGCTAAAGAAGCATGTTAAATTTTTCGCATTCATTCATAGCCGTCTGACGCCTGGCGAGAATCATTTTATTAGCTCAGGATTCCATTTTTCGCGAATGCGAATATTTCCTGTATTGATAATTGGTCGATAAGAAAATTGGAATAATGCCATTTCTGAATAATGAAATTTTCATCGATCAGGAAATCTGCCGGCATGCGCATTAAATTCGAATTTGCTTGATAGCTCCGTATAAACCCTTCGCGAGTTGCCAGTTCAAGCCGTTCAGCGGCGATATTTTTTTCGATGATATTATTTATTTTCTGCGGCGAGTTTTCAACATCATACAAATCATACAATTTTGCTGCCGGATCGGGCAATATGGTAATTGGGAATGGATGTTTTTTTACATAGGGATGGATATCTGCCGCAGATGATTCAAATACGGCAATCATTTTTAAACCGGTAGCCAGCCATTTCCCATGTTCCTGTATGAGTTCGTGCATTCTAAGATTCGCAAATACACAGGATCCGTTTCTATAAAATGATAATAATATTTTGTTTCCTTTAAAATCGGAAAGCTGAAATGTTTTGCCATTAATATCAATAGCACTAAAATCTTTTGCTAAAATGGGCCGTTCAATCATCTACTTGTTTTAATCCGTTAATAAATGAATTTTTTTATTTTTGCTCATAATTGGGGCAGCAAAATGTTTCTATTTTCTGTAAGACATATGCGTCAAAATTGCAAAATGCGAAAAATGTGATTACCTGCGGGCGCCAATTATTATACGGTAGGAGAAGAAAAATAAAATACCTTTAACCATCTATTGAGTTATCGAATATATATGCTGAAAACCGCTGCCATTACGTTATTATTACATGAAACCAATATTGCTAATCCTTGACGACTGGGAAGGAAAAATCGCTGCGTCATCCTGCTGGGACAGGTTAAAAGAATTTGTAACAATCAACTATTTGCGCGAACCGATTTCTTCTGTCAATGAATCGGAGTTATCCAATGTTAGCTTTCTCATGGCAATCCGCGAACGCACTGCACTGACAGAAGAAGTATTTGCGAAACTCCCACAATTGAAGTTGATCCTGCAAACCGGCGGACATGCATATCATATTGATACTGCTGCTGCGCGTAGGCGCAATATTATTATTGCACTTGGCCGTCATGTTAAAGCGCCACAGGTTTCAGTCCCTGAACTGACATTTGCGATGATGCTGTCTATTTTACATTTGCTTCCACAAGCGCAGGTTGCCATGCATGAAGGACAATGGCCGACATTGATTGGCCGTACTTTGTCGGGCCGGCGACTTGGGATTTTAGGGATGGGCAGGCATGGGTCCCGCGTTGCTCATATTGCGAAAACTGCTTTTGCTATGGATGTTGTAGCCTGGGAGCGGCTAGGCAGTAGCGTTAGTAGGCCCGATGGCATTCCCAGGTTGAACCTGGAAGAATTATTGCAAACCAGTGATGTGGTCAGTATCCACCTTCGTCTTTCTCCGGAATCGACCGGGCTAATAAATGCTGCGCGTTTGCAAAAAATGAAACCGCGCTCAATCCTTATCAACACATCGCGTGGCGCAATTGTGGATGAATCGGCACTCGCAGAAGTTTTACGTAACGGCCCACTAGCCGGCGCCGGTATCGACACATTTGTGCATGAGCCATTGTCGCCGGATTCCCCATTGCGGTTGCTCAACAACGTTATACTCACCCCTCATATTGGATGGACGGTTGAAGAAGTGTTTGAAGAATTTGCACAGATAGCCTGCACACAGCTTCTTCAATACTTGGAAGGAATGCTTGATGCTGCAGAGCTGATTAAATAAAAGGGAGAAGGGGAAATGGGGATGGCACGCGGGTTTATTATGATGATTATGATTTGTTAGGATCATATCTGCTCCTATCATAATCATCATAATAAACCCGCGTGCCATGCAAATATGGAAAATGAAGAAATGTGGAGATGTGAGAATTCTGATCATCGATCAACCCTCAGCATTTTCATATTTCCACATTTCCACATTTGGTTTAAAACAATAATCTAACCCCAACCCCCATCTCCCAACTATTTCCACAAGCCCCATTGAATTGTGTTGACGGTGTTTGCCCATTGGCTAAATACAGTTGATCTATTCCCTTGCCTGTTTTCCAATATGAATAATTTCCGGAAAAAAATATTGAGAATGTCGTATCAAAATTATATCTCAGTTTTATGCCCGGCTCAATGCCAAAACCATTTGCCCGGTCTTCAAAGCTAAGCGGGTGTTGAAATTGCTGGATTAAATTCCAGTTTGCCTTACCGGAATATTTTACCTGGGAATATAAAAACGACGGCTCAATAGAAATTTTTTTAGCAACGAAAATTTCTGCATGAAACCCTCCGGCTATACCTTTCCATGAAGTTGCATACGAACTTTTTAATCCCGGGTATGTGGATTGATTTAATAAGAATAATGATTGCGCATGAATTCTATAACCGAAATATAGAGTGATGAAATTTTTTTTCTTGATAAGAAACTTATATCCTAATAGTGCCTGTATCGAAATGATATCGCCATGCCCGGCATTAAACGAACCATAATATGATTTATCAGTCCGGTTGTCGCCCTGGTAATCGGTATCCGTAACATTGCCGGAGCGGATAAATGTTTTTAAAAAATTTGATTTGATAAGAAATGATTTCCAGAATTTCCAGGTAATATCGGCGCTGATAGCAGGGCCGGCAATTTTTTTCCATATCAATTCTGAATAAATATTTGGGTTGGCACCGCGGATATCGCCGGCAATCGACCAGCGAAAATTTTCTTGCTGATATGCGGGCATAATGGAAATACTGAACCTGTTTTCTTTTACGTCGTCTTGTTTTTGTTGGGCATTGGCAAAGCCGCTCATCATAATAAATGCCCCGCTAAAAAAGCATAAGTAGAAAAATTTCGTTGGGGAATATGGCAGGCATCCAACCATTACACGCATTTCTATAATGAATGTAACAATATCGGCTATCATCTTTCCATTATATCCTTGAAAATTTAAAAACCTGTTCTATTTTTTTGTCAAATTAATTGTGTGAACGAATCAATATTTTCCTAATTTTAAAAAAGAAAGACGGCAGTATCCATTAGCGAGGTAACTGCGTGAGAAAACGATCAAAAATCAAATCTGCGAGAAAAACCGTCATTCAATATTCTACTATACATTACGCTTGATTAAGCCTGCAGGAAATCCTGATATAATCATCAATTAATTATTTTACCATGGTAAAAAATTTCTTCAAGGTTGCTTTTCGCAATCTTTTCAGACAAAGAGGATACAGCCTGCTTAATTTATTGGGTCTATCGCTTGGTATTGCCTGCGGCCTCTTGCTTACGCTTCATATCAAAGAAGAATTAAGTTACGATAAGAACTTTCCCAAACATGATCTTATTTACCGGTTTGTTAGTACCGAATGGTCGAAATCATCGCCGTCATTGGCTGCTGAGATGCTTAAATATTTCCCGGAAATAAAAAGTATCGCACGTTTTTCAGATGCAGGCCGGGATATTGTCAATTCCGATCCTGAACATAGGGCAGAATGCAGTGGATATTTTGCCGACTCTACTGCCATCCAGGTTTTCGACCTGAAAGCCGTAGTAGGAGATCCCGTTCGTGCATTGGGCGAACCATATTGTATGGTGATCACCAGAAGTATGGCTGAAAAATTTTTTGGCAAGAAGGACCCGATCGGCCAGCAACTCACTTTCAATAATAAAGATAAAGTTTGGGTAAAAGCTGTCATTGAAGATTTGCCGTCGAATTCACATTTAAAATTTGATTACCTCTTTTCAATGACAACATTTTATAAGTTGGTCCCGGTAAATTGGTTGAATAACCGGGGTTGGATGTTTGGCTGGACGTATATTTTATTCAATAGCAAAGAAGATGTAAATAAAACAAAACAAAAATTGAAAGATTTTTGGTTTGCTTATAATGGGACAGATGCAAATAAAGCTGAAGTGTTGGAAAGTTATAATTCATTACGGTTGCAACCGCTGACGGATATTCATTTGCGATCAAACCTGATCCAGGAAATGGGCCCTAACAGCAGTATCGTTTATATATATATTTTTATTGCTGTAGAAGTATTGATCCTGCTCATTGCCTGCGTAAACTTTATCAATCTCTTTACCACACAGGCTTTACGGCGATTAAAAGAAGTTTCGATAAGAAAAGTGCTCGGTGCAAAAAAGATACAGTTGATCATGCAATTCCTGGGCGAAGCTTTTATTTTGACGGTACTCGCCGGGCTTATAGCTGTGTTGATTTATTGGATTGCACTTCCCTTTTATAATAATGTGGCAGGCAGAAATGTAAGCGCTACTGAAATATTTCAACCCATTAATCTTGCAATTATAATCGGGATTGTATTTTTTACAGGATTGCTGTCTGGCATATTCCCTGCATTATTTATATCCGGTTTTCAGCCGGCTGTTTCGTTGAAATCATCAAAACTGCCTCATTCATCGGCTGGGATTTTACGAAAGGCACTGGTTGTTTTTCAATTTGTCGTGGCGGGTTTCCTCATCATTTCAACAGTATTGATCTATCAGCAAATGAAATTATTCAGAGATAAACAATTAGGTTTTGATAAAGACCAGGTGATGATCGTAAAACTATATGGAAACTTTAGAGATAAAGTGCTTAAGCAGCCTGATGTGGTGCAAAACGAAATGCTGAGCAACCCGGATATACTATCCATGGGCAAATCTTCTAATCTTATTGGAGATGATTTGAGCGTGGAATCCGTAACGCCAATTAATCCGCCTGCCGGTAAAGAATATCCCAATGTGCGTGTTTTCAGGATTGATGAGAATTATTTAAATGTTTTAAATATAAAATTAAAAGCGGGCAGGAATTTTTCAAGGCAGTTTAATGACTCTGCTTCTTTTATCATCAATGAAAAAGCTGCACAAATGCTTGAGTTGAGAAACCCTTTGGGTAGTTCTATCGTAAATAATACCAGCAACCTTCAGGGCAAAGTTGTAGGCATTATTAAGGATTTTAATTTCGCGTCATTGCATAACCAGATTGAGCCATTGGTTTTGGAATATAAACCTGATTGGACAGGAAATTTGCTGTTGAAAATTAAAGCCGGGAAAACCGCATCCGCAATAAATTTCGTGAAAGCAGAAATAGAAAAAATGGCTCCGGGGACTTTGGTGAGTTATGGTTTTTTGGATGACAGGATTTCAGGCATGTATAAAAAAGAAGATAGTATGAGCCAGGTGCTAAAAGTTTTTTCTATATTAGCGATTATTATTTCCTGTCTCGGTTTGTTCGGTTTGTCTGCTTTTGCATCTGAAATACGCACCAAAGAAATCGGCATACGCAAAGTAATAGGCGCTAATACAATCAATCTTATTCAATTGCTTTCAAAAGATTTTATAGTATTAGTATTGATCGGGAACCTTTTAGCCTGGCCTATTGCGTGGTATGCAGTCAATAAATGGCTGAATGAATTCACGTATAAGATTACAATTGGCTGGGAAGTATTTGTCGGTTCCGCAATAATAACTTTTATAATAGCGTTTTTCACGATCGGGTACCATTGTATCATGACAGCAAGACGAAGCCCAGTCAGGAGTTTAAGGACCGAATAGGGTAAACTGTTTTAGGGTAAATTATATGCCACATGGAAATAAATATCAAGAGAGATAATAACAACTATTTGCTTGAACAAAGCAGGATTAAGTGGGAGCTATTTGCAAGAAAAAATGTACGGATTTTTAGCGTTTACGCATTGGTGGGAATTTTTTGTATCGGGTTTGGCGTATTTACGCATCGTCGGGTCGGCACATTTTGGCATTTTTCAACTTGTGTAGGGTTAAGCCTGATTTTATTATCATCGTTCTATTTTTATCATTTGATCCGCAATAGGGTAAAATTTATTTCCAGGACAAAAGACCATATTGCCGCATTTGAAAAGCAAAAAAACCCGGCTGAAATAACATTGAACGATTCCCGCATCACTTACCGGGACATTGAATCGTATTGGGAATTAAAATGGACTTCCTTCTCTCAATATAAATTATATAAAAATTATTTATTTTTAATGACTGATGATTCGTTTCCCGGTGCCATAAGCATTCGGAAAAATGAATTGTCGCAAAAGGAATTTGCTATTTTATATAAATTTATAGCGACCAAGCTCCTCGAAAAAGAATAGCATGGTTTGAATTGATAATGATGAAAAAAACTGCTCCGCCTGGGACAATCATTAAAATCAGTTTGTTGACCGCTTCAGTCATTATTTTTTTTGAAGCGCTTAACTTATCTGTTATATATGATTATGTGAAGTTGGATTATTACATGGCATTTATCGCTATCTTTTTTTTATACATTGGATTTTTATTGGCAAAGGGAAAATCAGCTCAGCAGGCGCCGCCAAAAGCAAATTTATTTTCCAGCCTTACAAATAAAGAACTCGATATCGTCAAATTAATTGCAGAAGGTAAGAGCAATAAAGAAATTGCGGCTATGCATTTCATTGAGCTGAGTACGGTAAAAACTCATATCAATAATATTTACAGTAAGCTTTCGGTCAGCAGCCGCAAAGAAGCGCGTTCAAAATATTACGAAGCTGTTCAATGATCCCGGCTGTCCTACACACTCAGCATAATTTTCAAAAAATCCATCCTTTCTCCACCCTTATTTTTTTGCTTTTTGATGGTAGTTAGTTGAAATTCGTGTTTGTCGATCAATCAAATTTATTTTATGCGATCCTATCAACGATCTGGTTTGTATACAGGCATTGTCAGCAGCCTATGGCTATTAGGAAGTTTTAGTATTGTTGTTTGGTTGAATGCACATATTTTCCATTTGGATATCCCGGCAACACAGGTTCGTGCTTATGGAGGGCTGTTCAGCATTTTAATATTGGTCATCGGAATTTATCTCGGCTTGAAGGCAGTGAAGAAAGAAAGTGCCATGCATATTACTTATGGTCAGGCAGTGAAAACCGGTATCCTGATTTCTGTTATCACGGGGATTATCGTTGCGCTATTTGGATTTTTATATTGCACAGTCATCAATCCCGGTTATGCTGATTTTATGGTGAGCGAAACTCAAAAAGCTATGATGCGCGCTCATGCCAGTGCTAATGAAATCAATGATAAATTAATTTCGGTAAAAAAACAATTTAGTACCGGTAGCCAGGTTATGCAGGCTCTTGTCGGGCAAATTGTGGTGGGCAGTATTTCTTCATTGATCATCGGTCTTTTTATTCGGTCAAAAACAAAATAATACAATACAGATATGAAACACATCAGACCATTATTTTTTTTATTATGTCTAACGACAGGTTTTTTTTCTATGACAAATGCACAAAATGCAACAGCAACAACTGAGCTCTCGAAATTTTCATGGTTAATGGGCGATTGGGTAGGCGAGGGATCCGGTCAACCTGGACAGGGTGAAGGTTCTTTTAGTTTTAAAACCGATCTTGATAACCATATCATCATTCGAAAAAATCATACCAGTTATCCTGCAACAACAGGTAAACCTGCTTTTGTGCATGATGATATGCTGATAATTTTTTCTGACGAGCCTGGCAGTTTTTCAAAAGCAATTTATATGGATAATGAAGATCATGTGCTTCATTATTCGATACAATTTTCGGCAGATCAAAAGACAATTGTCTTTCTAAGCGAAGCAAGAGCCAATATGCCGGTTTTCCGTCTTTCCTATGCGCTTGCGGATGCAGATAATGTTCTTATTAAATTCGAAATCGCCAGGCCAGATCAGCCGGGGTCATTCAATACTTATTTAAGTGGAAAAGCACATAAGGCGAAATAGATATTTTATTTTTAAAAAATCCTAGCTGACAGGCGTGGGACGGCTTTAACAGCAGGTTATCTTTTTGATTTCATCTATAGCCGTCCGACGCCCTCCGGAACTCTCAACACATTTTAGCGTAATTCAAAACCCAGGTTTAAAAGATTTTGTGAAGATGTTAGAAATATATTTATCAAATAAAAGTCTACTAATTTGGTAGACTAAATAGAAGATATTAATTTTATCCCGTCAACAATCAAAAGGTCATGTGGCCGAGTGGTCAGGCACGGGTCTGCAAAACCTTCCACGGCGGTTCGAATCCGCCCGTGACCTCTGTTATTTTTTTCTTCTGCTGTTGTAATTATTCTCCATTTTTTAACAATGATTTTATTCTCCAATTGATTTATCATTTGTAATTTTTTTGTCCTTTTTTTTGTTCAACATCTTTTTCACTTTTTTCTTTTTTTACATTTTCATCTTTTCTTTTTCTGTGATTATTTTTCTGTAAGGCGTCAGCTAAGAACCCAAAGAAGGGATAAACCGTAGTTTTCAGGGATTTTCTATAATTTTAGCCGTTGCGGGTCGAATGCCTTCGATTGTTATCAACAGTGCACTATATATCATTAAAATATGATCCTGATGGAAAAAATATATCTCAGTGATTCCGGGCCCAAAGTATCGCCGGCGGTCTATGGTTTTTATAGGTGGAATGAAGTAAGCCATCCCGCTAAAAAGATGGAAAAAATCATCAACCTTTGTCTCGAATTAGGCATCAATACATTTGATCATGCCGATATTTATGGCGCATATCAATGCGAAGAATTATTTGGGAAAGTAATCGCCAAGAAATCTTTCAAACGGGAAGATATTGTTTTATTCAGCAAGTGCGGACTGGTTTTGCCACACCCGGATATCAAAAATGTGCGTGTAAAACATTATGATACTTCGCGCGCACATATCTTAAAAAGTGTCGACAATTCCTTGCGGAAATTAAAAACAAATTATATCGATATATTCTTATTGGATCATCTCGACCCTTTATCCAACCTCGAAGAAACTGCGGTTACGCTAAAGCAATTGCAGGACAGTGGCAAAGTAAAAAATATCGGTGTGGTTAATTTTTCAGTCTTTCAACATCAATTACTTGCTTCATATCTGCGCATACCCATCGTGACCAATCATATCGAACTCAATTTATTAAATACATCAGCGCTCGAAAATGGGCAGCTTGATTATATCAAGCAAAGATATATGCGGCCATTGGCTTCTGCCCCGCTCGCGAGTGGCAGAATTGCAAAAGGGAAAGATCCGCAGGCAACAAAAGTTCGTAAGGCCTTAAAAAAAATCTCAAAAAAATATAATGCGGATATTGAATCCATTGCTGTAGCCTGGGTAATAAAATTAGGCGCCCTGCCATTGATCGGGACTACTGATGAACAACGGATAAAAAGCATCGTTAGCGCTTTCAACATTGATTTAGATCACCAGGATTGGTACGAATTGTATGGAGCTTCGCGGAAATCTAAAATCTGAAGTCTGAGGTCTGAAGTCAGAAATCTGACCTCTGACTTCGGATTTCGATTTTTTCTTTTTTCGTTCCGCCAGAATACCTACCTTGCACGATTAATTAAACGTTTAATTAATTTTAGCCATTGATGAAAGAGTTAACTGACAAGCAATTACAGCTACTGGAAGTTGCTGAAGGCTTGTTTTCCAAGAAAGGTTTTGATGGTACTTCGGTCCGTGATATTGCTGAAGAAGCTGGCGTCAACACGGCGATGATCTCTTATTATTTCGGGTCGAAGGAAAAATTAATGGAAGCAATTTTTGAGCTGAGGGCAATAACTGTGCGGACAAGAATAGAAAACCTGCTCAAAGATGATTCAATTTCCCCGCTCGATAAAATGTATGCCATGATAGATGATTATGTTGAGCGGATTTTTCAGCGGCAACAGTTTTATAAAATCATGATCTGCGAACAGGTCATCAATAAAAACCCTTTGATCATTGATATGGTATATAAATTGAAAACAAGTACTTCAGCAACCATCAATGAATTAA
>Ga0207059_1156_pt1 | contig 12198 bp, 6 predicted proteins | sample Alteio_BWMinCont_32_FD_153273 | JGI IMG/M metagenome (GOLD analysis project Ga0207059, IMG submission 153273) | Enriched cells from forest soil in Barre Woods Harvard Forest LTER site, Petersham, Massachusetts, United States -... | ecosystem: Environmental > Terrestrial > Soil > Temperate forest >...
TAAAATTTCCAATTATTGCATTGGATAAAAATGAAAAAGTATTGAGTGATGCTTCGGCAACTGTAGAAATTATAAAGCATGAATACAAAACAGTGATGACCAAAAACGGAAATTATTTCCGATATGAATCACAAAAGGAAGATAAGCTGGTTGAATCAAATACAGTTTCTGTTTCCGGAGAAAATACTACGTATTCATTTACGCCTCATGCACCGGGCGATTATGAATTGAGAGTTTCAATTCCCGGCGCTAACAGTTATACGAGTAAATCTTTTTATAGTTATGGTTACTGGGGCGGAGAAAATTCTTCGTTCGAAGTAAATAATGAGGGCCATATTGATATCCAGCTCAACAAATCTTCTTTTGAGACAGATGAAACGGTGAAAGCATTATTTAAAACACCTTTCGATGGCCGGATGCTGGTAACTATGGAGACAAATAAAATAATTTCTTATCAATATGTAAATGTAGATAAACGCACAGCATCGCTGGATTTAAAATTGACTGCTGATGAAGTCCCTAACGTTTATATCACAGCGACATTAATAAAGCCACATGATGTTTCCGATATCCCACTCACCGTCGCACATGGATTTGAAAATGTGAAAGTGGAAGAAAAAGGAAGAAAAATTGACGTCGAGATTGTTGCACAAAAAGCTGTCCGCTCGCGAACACGCCAGCAGGTTACCGTAAAAGCATCACCCAATAGTATGGTTACTTTAGCTGCAGTTGATAATGGCGTATTGCAAGTCTCCGATTTTTCAACGCCGGACCCGTACAATTATTTTTATGCAAAACGTGCGTTGGAAGTAAATGCATTTGATATCTATCCATTATTATTCCCCGAAATAAAAGCGAGGTTAAGCAGTACTGGCGGCGATACGGAATCCGATATGACGAAGCGCGTGAACCCCATGCCGGCCAAGCGTTTCAAGATACTCTCCTATTGGAGCGGGATCAGGAAAGCCGATGGCAGTGGTGAAGCTTCATTCGAATTTGATATCCCGCAATTTTCCGGCGAAGTGCGTTTAATGGCGGTTGCATACAAAAATGAAAGTTTCGGTTCAACTGAATCAAAAATGACCGTAGCAGACCCGATTGTATTAAGCACTGCGCTACCAAGATTTTTAAGCCCGAAAGATACCATTACCGTTCCTGTTACCATTACCAATACTACGTCGAAATCAGCGACTGCACAGGCTCAAATAAAAACAAGCGGCCCTATCCGGGTGGTTGGGAATGCACAGGCTTCTGTTGATCTCTCTCCCAATAGCGAAAATCGCATATTGTTCAGCGTTATAGCTGATCCGATGATCGGTACGGGAAAAGTATCGGTTGACGTAAATAGCATGGGAGAAAAATTTTCCGATGAAACAGAAATGAGCGTAAGGCCTGCGTCTTCACTGCAAAAAATTACGGGTAGCGGATCGATAAATGCCGGTACGTCTCAAACTTTGCCAATGAGCAGTACTGATTTTATCCCGTCAAGCATCAGCAATGAATTAATCGTGAGCAGGTCGCCGGCGATAGAGCTCGCAAAATACCTGGATTATCTCATTCAATATCCTTATGGTTGCACCGAGCAAGCTGTATCATCGGCTTTCCCTCAATTATATTATGGGGATATGGCTGATATGATGCATCGCAACAAATCCGCCCAAACAAGCGCCAATGCTAATATCCAGGAAGCGATACGCAAAATAAAAATGCGGCAATTATATAATGGTGCCGTTACGTTATGGGATAATGAAGGGACTGAAAACTGGTGGGTCACAATTTATGCCGCACACTTTTTATTGGAAGCACAAAAAGCAGGATATGATGTTGATAAAAGTTTAATCGAAACCATGCTCAACTATATCAACAATCAATTAAAAAATAAAAAAACGATCACGTACTATTATAACAGGAATCAAAATAAAAAAATAGTCCCTAAAGAAGTAATTTATGGATTATATGTGTTAGCGTTGGCAGGCAGGCCAAATGTGAGCGTGATGAATTATTATAAATCGAATCCGGATTTATTAAGCCTCGATTGTAAATATTTATTATCGGCCGCTTATGCATTGTCCGGCGATAGGAACAGTTACAAACAATTTTTGCCAACGCAGTTTGAAGGAGAAATATCATTGGCGCAAAGTGGGGGCAGTTTTTATTCTGATATCCGTGACGAATCTATTTCACTGGATGTTTTGATTGATGTGGACCCCGGCAATTCTCAAATACCATTGATGGCAAAACATGTTTCTGATAAACTGAAACAACGATATTGGTTCAGCACGCAGGAAATCGCATTTAGTTTTCTTGCGCTTGGGAAAATTGCAAGAGAAGCAGCCAAATCAACCGTCACTGTTGATATAAAAGTAAATGGGAAAACTATTGCCACGGCTAATGGAAATGATGTTAAGCTTACCACGCAGCAATTAAAAGAAGGCAATGTGGAAATCGCCACCAAAGGCACTGGCCGCTTATATTATTTCTGGCAACAGGAAGGTATCAGTGCAAGCGGCACTTATAAAGAAGAAGATAGTTATCTCAAAGTCCGCAAACATTTTTACGATAGATATGGACGATTGATTTCAGGAACCACGTTCAAACAAAATGACCTGGTCATTATACAAATCACGCTTGAAAAATCGTATAGCACGGATATCGACAATGTTGTAATCACCGATCTTTTGCCTGCAGGTTTTGAAATTGAAAATCCGCGCACAAAAGAAATCCCCGGAATGGATTGGATAAAAGATGGGTTTAGTCCTACGGCTATGGATGTCCGTGATGACAGGATCAATTTATTCGTAGATGCCCACGAACGCAAGCAAACCTACTACTACGCAGTGCGCGCCGTATCACCCGGCATTTACCGCATGGGGCCTGTAAGCGCAGATGCTATGTATAATGGAGAATATCATTCGTATAATGGAGCGGGAGTGGTGAGAGTTGTTGATAGATGAGGAGAGATAGATAATAAGGAATAAGAAATGAGGAATAAAAAATAAGAAAGGGGTTGATAAAATATAAAAAAGTGTATATTTTTTTCTTTCGCCAAAATAATACAGCTCTTTATATTTTATCAACCCCTTTCTTATTTCTTATTCCTCATTCCTCATTTCTTATTCCTTATTTTATTTCTCATTTCCGCAACCTCATTCTAATCTCCCTATCTCTCCATACATCACCCTAAAACAATTCCAAGCCGTCCGTTCATTCGGAGTTTTAGCAGGTTGGTAAAAGCCGCGGAGAAAAAATTCTGTCCTGCTCCAGGTTGTTTCCATGATGCCAAAAAAACGGTCTTTCATTTCAGGAGTTGCAGTTTGCCTGAATGAAACCATGTCATTAATTTGTGTGATCGCAATTTGCGGATCTCTCCACGGGCATGTGATGACGCGCAAACCTTTCATCGCAAAATATACTGCGGTTTTATCGGCGCGTTCATAATGCCAGTCGCATATCACTACATCTTTTGGTATCATATCAATTGCGCGATACGTATTGTTGTAGCTCGCTTCCCATTCGCCGAGCCCGGTTGTTTTGCCATCGATCAACCTGTCGCCCCAAATCCATAATTCTCTTCCTTTTTGTGCAAGATGATCATGGATGGCGCGCACTTCGCCGGCAAATAATTCGGCTTTGTCCCTACCGCCACATCTTGGGCATTTATCTTCTCCAATATAAAATACTTCATCCATGCCTGCATGAAAAGCATTCGCCTCCAAAACATCACAGAGCTCATCCATGACATCAAAAATTACTTTATGCAGGTCGGGATGTAATGGGCAATAACTTTTACAATATAAATTATCTGCATTAGGCCATACATATTTTTCGGGCATGGCGATCCATGGCGTTTCATCAAACTGCGGGTATTGCTGCAATAATTTGTTTAATCGCTTGGCCCAGGATTGATGCCCAAGAAAATTAACATGCGGGATAATGCGGATATTATTTTTTTGGCAAACTTTTACAATTCTTTTTACCTCAGCAGTTGATAATGCAAAACTATCTGCCAGCTCAGGATGTGTTTTAAATTGATATGAGTAATCGATCTGCAAAATCAATGTATTCACTTTTCGGGATGACAATTCCTTATCAATAAAATTTACAAAAGAATCTAATTGCGGTGGCCTTGGTGCATTTATACAGAAACCGCGTACCGGCAACAGGCTATCTAATTTGTTTTGCGCTTTTATTGTATTGCAAAACGATACAAAAAAAATAAGGGTTGCTAGGAATATTGCTGGGCTTTTTCTCATGGCAATAAATTTAAGTAAGAAAAGATATTTCTATTTCGAACGTTTTTTATTTTGAGTAATAAGTTACGAAGGCGAAACCTCACTTCAACCCGTACTTATTCATATATCTTTCATATAACTGCGTCTGTTTATTTTCCAGGCTAACCTCACGGCCTTGTATAAACGCATGTGTAATGATGCTGCTGCGCATATCGAGTATATCTCCTTTGCTGATGACAATATTCGCATCTTTCCCGGCTTCAATTGAACCTGTTCGGTCGTCAATCCCCAATATCTTTGCGCTGTTCAATGTAATTGCCTGCAAAGCTTGTTCCTTGGTAAGCCCGTAAGCTGCTGCTGTGCCGGCATTAAACATCAGGTTGCGGAAACGGCTCTCTTCATGTGTGTCATTCAATGCAAAAAGAACATCGGCATGTTGCAATTGCGCCGCTGTTTTATAAGGCTGGTCAACATCATCATCTTCTGTTGCCGGCAAAGCATGTTCTTCATCCAAAATAACGGCGATATTATTTTGTTTAAGAAGATTGGCGATCAGGAAACTTTCGCTTCCGCCAACAATCACTACATCAAACCCAAATTCTTTAACAAAATCAATAGCGATGAGCATTTGCTTAACCTGGTTGCCATGTACAAACAGTTTTTGTTTTTTATCAAACAAACCTCTTACCGATTCAAATTTAAGATTGCTTTCTTTATGTAAACTTTCCTGCAAATATGCTTTTGCCTGGCGGAAAAAAGATTTTATCTCCTGTATTTTATTTAATGATTCTTTGGTAGGATCAACTGCTGGTGGTGATCCCGGCACACGGCTGGGCCTCGCAATGAAAGTCGGCATATTCAAATGTATCGCTGCATCCATTTTATATGCAGCATCTTCCCAATTCCATGCATCGAGTTGCACGATGCTGGACGAGCCGCTGATCGTGCCACCTTGCGGAGTAATGCCTGCAAGCAAAATACCATTTGCTTTTAGCGTGTTGATGATTTTCGAATCAGTATTATAAGCAACGATCGAGCGGATGCCCGGGTTCAAATCGCCCAATTCCTGAAAATCATTACTCCCGCGCACACTGGCTGCAATTTCTTTCAATCCTAAATCTGTAACGGGAAGGATGAGTCCGGGATAAATTTGTTGCCCGTTTGCCTGGATCACTTTTACATTATCTGCCGGGACAGGGATATTTTGTCCAACCTGTACAATTTTCCCGTTTTCAATTTTAATCGTCCCGTTTTCAATCACCTGGCCATTGCCTACATGGATTGTTCCATTGGTAATAAACAGTAAACCTTTATACTCCTTTGCAGGATAAATATCATCTTGCGCATGAGCTGCAAAACAAAAAAGCGAAACTGATAGTATGCTTAATAATTTTTTCATGGTAAATAGTTTAGTTGTTGGTATTTATCCCATCATCATCACTAATATCAATGGTGATCAAACCATCATGGTGGGCATGATCACCGCAGCTAAATATCATCTCATAACTTGGTGTGGCCGGCGAAACAGGGCTACCGGATTTTTTTTCGCCAAGCATTTTTTGAATGAGCCGGTTTCTTTCTTCCAAAATATTTTTTCGCAAAAGCACATCTCTTTCTGCATCATAATATACAATCCCATCTATAATTGTCTTTACTGATTTTGCATAAATACTTAATGGATGATCGCTCCATAAAACGAGGTCCGCTTCTTTACCAACTTTGATACTCCCAACCCGGTTGTCAACGTGCATGGCTTTGGCAGGATTTATGGTAACCATCTTCAATGCATCTTCTTCACTGATGCCGCCATATTTTACAGTCTTGGCTGCTTCCTGGTTCAATCGCCGCGCCATTTCTGCATCGTCGGAATTGATACAAACATTTAATCCCATTTTTTGCATGATGGCTGCGTTGTACGCAATAGCATCCTGCACTTCCACTTTATACGCCCACCAGTCGGAGAATGTAGAAACATTCGATCCATGAGCTTTGATTTTGTCGGCCACCTTATAACCCTCCAGTATATGCGTAAAAGTATTTACCCGGAACCCGAACCTTTCGGCCACTCTTATCAAAGCAGTAACTTCACTTTGTACATAAGAATGGCAGGTGATGAACCGTTGTTTATTTAATATTTCTACTAATGCATCGAGCTCCAGGTCGCGCCGGACAGGGCTTGCATCCTTATTGTTTTTTTCTGCCTTCATCGCAGCTTCATAATCTTTTGCACGCTGGAAAGCATCTACCAGCAATGCCTCAACGCCCATACGCGTGTCGGGAAAACGATTATTGTTTGGCGCGGTGGTACGTTTTACATTCTCACCCAATGCAAATTTTATAAATGGGTCCCAGTTTTTAAATTTTAGTTCTTCATCGCTTACGCCCCACCGTAATTTGATCAATTGTGTTTGGCCGCCAATAGTATTGGCAGAGCCATGCAGGATATGTGCGGCAGTGACACCACCACTCAATTCGCGATAAATGCTGATATCATCCGGATTAAGAATGTCGCCGATACGAACTTCAGATGTTACCGATTGTGCACCTTCATTAAATGATGATGAAGCTGCAATATGCGAATGCTCGTCAATGATGCCCGGAGTTAAATGTTTGCCTGTCCCATCTATAACAGTCGCACTGGCATCGCTGATATTTTTTCCAACCTGTGCAATTTTCCCATTCTTTATCAGTACATCTGTATTCTCCAGCCTGCCTTCTTTTTCATTCGTCCATACCGTTGCATTTTTGATAAGCAAATTTTCGGGCTTAGGTAATTCTGTCCATCCATATCCATCAAAAGGATATACAACTTTTCCTACAAGAGGAGTTGTTTTTTTCTTACTGCTGTCTATTGCAGGCAGGCCAGCTTTAATTAAAGTAGCCGTCCATTCAACATGTTCTCCCGAACTATCTTCACCATTTCCATTCCATGTATTCCCGCTAACGGCAGCGCTTAACCGAAATAGAGCTCCTCCGTTTGCTGTTGGCTCTTTTCCGCGAACTGCTGTCGGTGGCCCATTACGGATAGTGCTTGTATCAGCAGTTGGCGCTTTATGAACTCCGGCTAGCGGAGAAAAACTCAGGTTCACCAGTTTGCCGTCATAACTGAACTTGGTGCTGATCGTATCGTTGCTGATTATACTGGCTTTGTTTTCACTCTGAACATCGAGCGTATACGTTAATTGTCCGCCCGGTTTATTAATAACGAGATTGTATGTGCCTTTGATCGAATTCCATTCTTCTTCATTCACTCCATATTTTTCGCCTTGCACCCAGTTTTCAATGATTGATGTTTTTTCATTGAAGACAGGACCGGTAGTAATTAAAAAATTTGCAAGCTTGCCTGCATCAAGGCTTCCCACTTTATCAAAAATTTTTAATAAGGTTGCAGGTGTTTTTGTCAATGCATCAAAAGCCTTTGCTTCACTAAGCCCATTATCAAATGCTTTTCGCAGGTTTGCAGAAAATTGTTTTACATCGTGCAGGTCGCTGGTAGTTAGGCAAAACATGATATTCGCTTTTTCGAATGCGGCAGGATTGGTTGGCGCCAATTCCCAATGTTTCATATCGGCCAGCGAAACAAATCTTGCATCATTAGGATCTTCCACATCCAAAGCCTGTGGAAAATTTAATGGCAAAATAAATGTGGCATTGATAGCCTGTATTTCATTGATGCGCTGGTATTCATTACCACCTGCTTTAATGATATAGTGAACACCGAATTCGTTTGCTATCCGGTTTGCGCGCAAATCATTCCATTTATCATTTGCTTCAAAAATTTGTGGGAGTTGCTGATTATCCAGCCAGGCTTGCAGGCTCAGGTTTACACCTTCATGAGCGGGCAAAGATTTATACCAATGCGCATCGAGATAAGTTTGCCGTAATAATGCAATCGTCCCCATCAATGAGCTTGGATAGCTTTGCGCAGAAATCCCTTTGCTAAACGAATAATGCGCCGATGCTTTTTCTTTTACGATCACTAAATTTTCTTTCTGGTTTGCGAGTGTGACTACGGTGCCAGTCCCTCTTGCGATGCCATCTTTTTCATGTGTGAGCACAGTCCCAAAACCAATATCGCGCAAAGGTTTTGCCTTGGAATCATCCGTAGCAAAAATTTTAGACGCATCGGTTTCCGGTTTGATGGCCTGGTTCCATCCATATGCGCCTTTTGTAGTTGAATTGAATTGTGTGGTCCCCGAATAAAAGCTGCCGCCGACAGACTGGCGTTGCGGGATAGCAATACCATAATCGCTATAGATATCGATAAAAGATGGATAAATATATTTTCCCGAACAATCAGCCGTAACGGCATTTGCAGGGACTTGTACATTATTGCCTACCGCGATGATTTTGCCATCCTTTATAAGCAAAGTAGCGTCATTCAACGTGGTTTGTCCGTCTTTGACAATCGTTGCGTGCACAAAAGCAAATATTTTTTCCCGTGGGTCGGCGAGGCCGTTCACTGGGTAAGTATCCTGCGATCGTACCGAGCATGCACATGTCAGCAGGCCTGCAACAAGGAAAAAAAACTTTTCCCGCAAGTATATCGAGAAGATTCTCATGCAAGTAGTTTTAGTGGTTAAAAATGAATTCCGAATTTACTGAAATGAAGTAATTTCGGCTTTACAATTTTATAAACGGCAATATTTTGTCAAGCATTTCCGCCTATATCGATCATACCTTATTGAGGCCAGCCTGTACGCAATCAGATATTAAGAAGATATGTGAGGAAGCTATCCAATATAAATTCGCTGCCGCTTGCATTCCGCCGTCGATGCTGAAACAATCAAAAGAATGGATAAATGGGTCGGCAGTAAAACTGGCAACAGTAATCGGTTTCCCATTTGGTTATTCGATGCCGGCAGTAAAATTTGCAGAAACCGCGCAGGCAATCCATGATGGCGCCGACGAGTTAGATATCGTTATAAATCTTATTGCGTTGAAAAGTGGCGACTGGAACTATCTCGAAAAAGAAATGGACACTATTATTCAATTAACGCATGCACATTCCAAAAAAGTAAAAATAATTATCGAAAGCGGGATATTGACTAACGAAGAAATCGTTCATTGTTGCCTGTTATATAGTAAGCTTGGCGCTGATTTTTTAAAAACTTCAACCGGCTATGCTGAAAAAGGTGCTACGGTTGAAGCGGTGAGATTGATGCGGGAAAATTTACCGGCAAACATTAATATAAAAGCATCCGGCGGCATAAAGACTTATAACTTTGCCAGGCAACTTATCGAAGCAGGTGCATCAAGGATTGGATGCAGTGCCAGTGTTGAAATTGTAAAAAGCGAACTAGCGCACGATTTACAGAATTAAAAAAGATTATCATGTAAATTGTAAAAACAAAAATCCGATGTTCCAGCGCTCTATATATTCTTCTAAAAATCACACTAAATCACGCAAATCATGGTTCTATCATTGAAGAAAATGCTTATCATAGGATTATTATTCTCCGGGAAATTGTTTGCGCAAACAGATTCGGCTTCCGTAGTGATCCATAAAGACCCGCGCGTTGATTTATTGGTTAAAAAGCAAATCCAGATCAATGAAGAAACAACCCGTGATAGCCGACGCAATGTGCCAGGCTATCGGATACAGGTTATTAATTCAAGTGATCGCAATAAAGTTTTTGCTGTCAAGACAAAAATATATCAACAATATCCCGAACTTAAACCTTACCTGATATACCAGCCGCCGAATTATAAATTACGAGTAGGGAATTTTAAAACAGCGGAAGAAGCGGATCAATACCTGCAGCAATTATCCAAACTTTTTCCTTCAGGCATATATGTTGTCCATGATATTATCGAAGTGAAACCGGAAAAATTGAATGACACAAATTAATCCGTGCAATTATGATTAAAGACAGGATTACCCAGCTCGCGCAACAATATGCACCAGCGTTTATTGATATACGTCATCATTTACATGCCCATCCTGAATTAAGCTATAAAGAATTTGAAACATCCGCATTCATCCAAAAAAAATTATCCGAATGGGATATCCCATTCACGATAAAAGCATCGACAGGAGTCGTAGGATTGATCAAAGGAAAAAATCCTGACAAACGAGTGATCGCATTGCGGGCAGATATGGATGCGCTGCCAATCAAAGAAGAAAATAATATCCCATATAAATCGCAGCACGATGGCGTCATGCATGCCTGTGGGCACGATGCGCATACAAGCATTTTATTGGGCGCATCAAAAATATTGAATGAATTAAAAGATGAATGGGAAGGCACGGTGAAATTAATTTTTCAGCCCGGCGAAGAAAAAAATCCCGGCGGCGCGAGCCTGTTGATCAAAGAAGGAGTATTGGAAGAACCAAAACCGGCAGCCATTTTCGGGTTGCATGTACACCCCGGTTTAGAAGTAGGGAAACTAAGTTTTCGTGGCGGGATGGTGATGGCCAGCGCGGATGAATTATATATTACGATCAGGGGAAAAGGCGGCCATGCTGCGGCACCGCATACTACTGTTGATACCATCCTAATAGCTTCGCATCTTGTCCTTGCATTGCAGCAGGTGATAAGCAGGAATAGAAACCCGTTTTCACCTTCAGTCTTATCGATCACTGCCGTGCAAGGTGGAAATACAACTAATGTAATCCCAAGCGAAGTAAAATTAATGGGCACTTTTCGCGCAATGGATGAAGCCTGGCGTTTTAAAGCGCATGAGCTTATCCGTAAGATAGCCGTTGATCTCGTGCATTCCATGGGCGCTGAAATTGACCTGCACATCGACATTGGTTACCCGGTAGTATACAATAACGAGCAATTAAATAATTTGGCGCGCCACAAAGCCGAAGAATTAATGGGGAAAGAAAATGTTTCAGAAACAGAAATACGCATGGGCTCCGAAGATTTTGGTTTTTATACGCAACTAATTCCCGGATGCTTTTATCGTTTAGGCGTAATGAATATTGAAAAAGGAATTACCTCCGGCGTACACACGCCCACTTTTAATATTGACGAATCTGCGATTGGGATTGGGATGAAGATGATGGCATGGTTGGGCGCAGAAGTAAAAATGTAAGATCAACACGCAGGGGATCTTATATTTATAATTATCCTTTTACAAAAAAATTGTTTACTCCATTTGTATTTGAAATTCAATGAGGGAAAATTGTTGATTGTAAAGTCCAAATATTATCTCCGCAATTTTATGTGTTGCTCCTACGGAGCAAAATTGAAAAATATATATTTTTTCTACCGACCTGTAGCCCCTCCGGGGCTTTTGAAAGTAATTGTTCACCGTAAATAACTTTAAATAAAAGGTGATATCACCAGAAAAATATTTACAAATACATTGAACTTTGCTTATCAAACAATTTTAAAATAGCAAGCTAATAACTTGCAACGCCGGCGGCATAGGTTAGGCATAGTAGCTGACTTATTTACTACTCAGAAGAAAACTAGGAAATTTATAATGCTCCGTGGGAGCAAAATGCTCGGTAGAAAAAGTAAATATGTATTGCTCCTACAGAGCAAAATTAAATTATATATTGATTTTCTACCGACCTGTAGCCCCTACGGGGCCTTTTGCAAATAATTGTTCACTGTAATAAATGAGCACAGAAACAAAACCCTATAAGTCAAATAACATTCAATAAAGGGTGACATCAACAAAAAAATATTTGCAAACACATTGAACTTTGCATATTAAACAATTTTCAAATAGCGATTATTAAGATTAACAACTCGTAATGCCGTGGCATAGGTTAGATATAGCAACTAGCTTTTTTACTTGTTAACCCACAAGAAAACTAGCAAATTTATAATGCTCCGTAGGAGCAAAATGTCGGTAGAAAAAAACAAAAAATCATTTATGCCCCGTAGGGGCATTACTCTCCATCATAAAAATAAAATCTTGGCCAATACGTATACCCAAATCCATCTTCAATGCATAGCTGCTGTAAAATTTCGTCAAGCAGTTATTGATTCAGCATGGAAAGAAA
>Ga0207059_1158_pt1 | contig 12077 bp, 9 predicted proteins | sample Alteio_BWMinCont_32_FD_153273 | JGI IMG/M metagenome (GOLD analysis project Ga0207059, IMG submission 153273) | Enriched cells from forest soil in Barre Woods Harvard Forest LTER site, Petersham, Massachusetts, United States -... | ecosystem: Environmental > Terrestrial > Soil > Temperate forest >...
GGTCGGCGCCGCTGGTCGGCTCGTCCAGAAAAAGGATCTCGGGGCGGTGGAGTAGGGAAGCGGCCATGGCGAGGCGCTGCTTGAACCCTCCCGGCAGCTGCGCGCTCGGCAGGCGCACGTAGGGCCCGAGCTTGAACTGGCTCAGGGCCCATGCAATCCGCTCGCGCCCCTTGTCGCCGGAGAGGCCGTAGGCCCGCGAGAAGAATGCGAGGTTCTCGCCGACCGACAGCTGCCCGTAGAGCGAGAACTTCTGGGCGACGTAGCCCAGGTGCTGGCGGGCCGCCGCGCTCGCCCGGCGCACGTCGACCCCCGCCACGGTCAGGGTGCCGCCGGACGGAGGCAGAAGCCCGCAGAGCATGCGGAAGGTCGTGGTCTTGCCGGCGCCGTTGGGGCCCAGGAGGCCGAATATCTCCCCCCGCTTGACGCTGAAGCTCGCGTGGTCGACCGCCACAAACTTGCCGAAGCGCCGGTCGAGGTCGCGGACCTCGACCATCGAGTCGTCGCGGGAGCCCGCCAGGGGCGCCTCCGCCTGAAGTTCCCCGGCCGGGGCGGGCCTCGGTCCCCTTGTCTGCTGCAGGAGCACCATGAACCCGTCCTCGAACCGGGCAGCGGTGGGCCGGGCCTCCACGCCCCCGAACCTGACCGAATCGGGGCCCCCGGAGTCGGCGCCTCCGACCAGGCGGACCTTCCCGCCCTCCGGGACGGCATCGACGACATCCGGCTCGGCGAGGAGGCGGGCCTGAAAATCGCGCGGCTTCATCCCGTCCGGCGGCTGGAGCAGGAACGTGCGCCCCTGCGCCAGGCTGGAAACCTCGGCCGGCGGCCCCTCCGCCAGCTTCTTTCCCTCGTTCAGGACGAGGACGCGCTCGCATGACTCCGCCTCGTCAAGGAAGCTGCTGCTGATGAGGACCGTCATCCCCCCCTTGACCAGATTGCGGATGATGTCCCACAGCTCCCGGCGGGAGAGGGGATCGACGCCCACCGTGGGCTCGTCCAGGAGCAGCAGCTCCGGGGACCGCACAAGGGTGCAGGCCAGGCCGAGCTTCTGCTTCATGCCCCCGGAGAGCTTTCCCGCAAGACGCCCCTGGAATGCCGCCAGCCCGGTCATCTCCATCAGGCGGGCATACTGGGCCTGCCGGTCGCCGGCCGTGACCCCGTGCAGGTCGGCGTACAGGTTGAGGTTTTCCAGTACCGTCAGGTCGTCGTACAACCCGAACTGCTGGGGCATGTACGAGATCCGCGACTGGATGGCCTGCGGGTCCCTTGCGGCGTCGATCCCGAGCACGCTCACCGTGCCGCCGTCGGCCACCATGAGGCCGGTCAGGAGGCGAATCAGGGTGGTCTTGCCGGCACCGTCCGGCCCCACCAAGGCGGCGAGCTCGCCCCGCGCGACGCGGAAGGAGACGCTGTCGAGCGCAAGCACCTTTTCGCCGGTCCCGCGGCGAAAGGACTTGCTGACGCAGTCCAGGCTCAATGCCGCTGGGGGTGCGGGCGTCGTCACCGCGATGAGGCGGTTGGGGAGTCCGCCGTCGGCTCCGCGGCCCGCGGCTCCCATCCTCCGCCCAGCGCCTTGTAGAGGGCTATGAGGTCGAGGGCGACCGCCTGGTCGCTCACCGCCAGCTGGTCCTCGGACTGGTAGAGCGAACGCTCGGCATCGAGGACATCGAGGTAGTTGACGCTTCCCGCGCCGTAGAGGCCGTTTGCCATGTCGAGCGAGCGGCGGTTGGCGGCCACCTCGCCGGCGAGCGCCCCGTGCCGGTTCTGCTCCTGCGCATACGTGACGACGGCATTCTCGGCCTCCTGGAATGAGTTGAGCACGGCCTTCTCGTACGTCGCCAGCGCCGCCTCCTGCACGGCGGTCTGGGCGCGCACCTCGGCGCGCACACGGCCGAAATCGAGCGCGCGCCACTGCAGCGTCGGGCCGAGCGACCAGAACAGGCTGCCCGGCTCGAACCATTTGCCGAGGCTGACGGCCTCCAGGCCGGCGTCCCCGTTGAGGGAGAGTTTCGGAAACCAGTCCGACTTCGCGAGGCCGATCCGGGCTGTCTCGGCCGCCAGCTGCCGCTCGGCGCGGCGCACGTCCGGGCGGCGGCTGAGAAGGTCGGACGGCAGCCCGATCGGGACCTCCGGGGGAGAGAGGGGCAGCGGCCTGGAGGGCGAGAGCTCGGCCACGAGCTCGCCCGGCTCCAGCCCGAGGAGGAACGCCAGGCCGTACATCGACCCCCGCACGGCGGCCTCCAGCGGCGGCGTCGCCGCCTGGATTCCCGAGAGCAGCGCCGCCGACCGCGTGACGTCGAGCTCGTTCGCGACCCCGGCCTCGAAGCGGGCCCTCGTGAGCTCCAGGGCCTCCGCCTGGAGCTTTTCGTCGCGGCGGGCGATCTCCAGCCGGAGCTGGCCTCCCCGCAGCTCCACATAGTTCCTGGCCACCTCCGCGAGGAGGCTCACCATCGCGTCGTTGCGCGACTCGATCGCTCCCTCCCATTCCGCCGTGGCCGCCTCGAGCGCGCGGCGCTTCGCGCCGAACAGGTCGACTTCCCACGAGGCGTCAAAGCCGGCCTGGTAGACGCTGTATTCGAAGGGGAAGTTCGGCGGCAGGGGCAGGGCGCCGATGAGGGGCTGGTTCTTGCTCTGCTTTGCCCTGGCGAAGGAGCCCGTCGCCTCGAGCGTCGGCCAGAGGTCCGACGCGCTCATCTGGCGCACCGCCCGGGCCTGCCTGAGCCGCGCCTCCGCCACGCGCAGATCGGGGTTCGACCGCGCCGCCCGCCCGATGAGCGAATCGAGCTCGGCGTCGTTGAACGAAGTCCACCATGCGGTTTGGGCGGCCGCTATGTCCGTCAGGCCGTTTGAGGGCTTCGAGCTCCATGCGGCCGGAGAGGGGACCGTCGGGGTTTGGTAGTCCGGGCCGACGGCGCAGCCTGCGGCGCCCAGGACGCCGGCTGCCACCGCGCCCTTTAGGTTCTTCTTCCAGGCCATGGGCTGGGCGCCTCCTGCTATGGCTGGCCCTGTGCGGCGGGGGCCAACTCCAGCGTCACGGTCGCCGGCATGCCCAGGCGCATCTCGTCCTGGGGATCCTTCACAAAAATCCGGATCTCGTAGACCAGGCCGGGTCGCAGCTCCACCGTCTGGACCGCCTTCGGCGTGAATTCGGCGACGGACGAGATGAAGCCGACCCAGCCGGGGAGCGTCCGGCCAGGAAAGCTGTCCGAGCTGATCGAAGCCCTCATGCCCGTGCGGATCCTTCCCAGGTCGGGCTCGGAGACATAGGCCCTGATCCATTTGGGGTCGGCGATGGCCAGGTCAAAGACGGGCCGTTGGGGGGATATCATTTCGCCGGGCTCCAGGAGCCTCGAGCGCACGACGGCATCGCACGGGGAAACAAGCTGCGCATCGGCAAGCTGCCGGCGCAGGAGGTCGAGCTCGGCCTGGTTGAAGCGAAGCTGCGCCTCGCCCTGGGCCACATCCTCCGCCCTCGGGCCGATCGTCGAAAGGTCGAGGGCCTTCTGGGCCACGTCCAGCCTGGCCTGGGCCGCATCCAGGGAGGCTTTTGCGCCGTCGATGTCCTGCTGGCTGACGGCCCGCCCCGTGGTGAGCCCTGCCAGGGTGGTAAGCCGCTTCCATTGCTGCTCGGCGTTGACCTGGTCCGCCCTGGCCAGCGCGACGTTCGCCTGGGCCTGCGCGGTCTCCTCCGGGCGGCTGCCGTTGTGCAGCTTTTGCACCGCGGCCTGCTGCGCCGCCACCTCGGCCTCGGCCGCCGCCTCCTGCGCCTTGAGCCGATCGGTCTCCAGCCGGGCCAGGACCTGCCCGCGGGTGACCTTGTCTCCCTCCTCGACCAGCACCTCCGAGATGCGCTCGCTGCCGTTGAACGCGAGCTCGACCTGGCGAAGGTCGACATTCCCAAAAAGGACAAGCTGGTTCGGATCCTTTTTCGAGGTTCCCCAATGGCGCCCGAGCAGGATGCATATCGCGAGGACGGTCAGGGCCACCAGGACCAGCAGGCCCGCGACCAGGGCCTTTTTGCCGCCAGAGGGGGCCCGATTCGCCGGAGGACCCGGGGCGCCAGGGGAAGGCTGCCCCTTCGGCGAGGCTGGCTGTTTGGGCGCGTCGCCTGGCGGTTTTATGGCACCGGCCGGAGCCTTCTCGCCACCGGGACGTGTCTCAGCCTTCTGGTCCATGTCAGGCTAGGAGACGGCTCCCCAGGCGCAAGGGACTGTCATGGGGGCGCAACTGCAGCATGGTAAGGATTATGCCCGAATTGCGACCGCTCCGAAATGGGGTGCATACCTGAGCCGTGACGCCGTTTCAGCCTGAGGTTTCTGACGGTCCGGGAGGTTCAAACCCCATTTACCCCCAACGCGGTTTGGCGCATGCTACAGGAAGGCCCCGGCGATCAACTCCTTCGCAGTTGTGCCAGGCTTGACCAGAGCCAAGCTCCATCACGAAATACCATCAACCATCCCATCCCCATGCCGCTCCTACCGCCCAAAGACAATTTTGCCGATCTCCGCGAGGTTGCGGAAAAACTCATCAAGGCGACGAAGGATGAAAACGTGAAACGCCTCGCAGAGGTCGTGGGAAGGCTCGCGTACCGCTGCGACCTGCTGGAGCGCGAAGTCGAGCGTCTCGAGCGCGCGGCAGGCTCCAAATAGGCCTGGGGACTGGCGGCGCCCCAGGCGCGGCCCGTTTCATCAGTTCTCCTCCGAGTGAGGTAGGATAGCGCCATAGGCTCTCGTTCGGCCGGGTTTTAACTCCCGTTCCCGCGTTGCTATGCAGTTTTCCGGCCCCGGATGACCACCTTATTGCATAGGCTTGCCTGCCCATTTTCCCTCCTCTGCGCGCTCGCAGCGCCGGGCGCCGGCTCGACCGCGGCGCCGTTTCCCGTGCAGATCTCGGTCGACGCGGGCCGGCCCATCGGCGAACTCAAACCCATCTGGCGGTTTTTCGGGGCGGACGAGCCGAATTACGCAACGATGAAAGACTGCCGGCAGCTGCTGAATGAGCTCGGCTCGCTGCGCCGTAATGCGGTGTATTTCCGCGCGCACAACCTCCTCTGCAGCGGCGACGGTACGCCAGCCTATAAATGGGGCAGCACCAACGCGTACACGGAGGACGGGCTCGGCCGGCCGCTGTACGACTGGACGATTCTCGACCGCATCTTCGACACCTACCGCGCCAGCGACGTTTGTCCCTACGTAGAGGTCGGCTTCATGCCGGAAGCCCTCTCCATACATCCCCGGCCGTACCAGCATGAATGGCGCCCCGGTCACGGCGACATAGGCACCGGATGGTCCTATCCGCCGACCGACTACGGCAAATGGTCCGAGCTTGTGTACCAATGGGCCAAGCACTGCGTCGAACGATACGGCGAAGCCGAAGTCTCCCGGTGGTATTGGGAGATTTGGAACGAGGCGAACCTCTCGGCGTACTGGCACGCCTCGCCGGAGGAGTTTCTCAAGCTGCACGATTACGCCGTCGCCGCGATCCGGCGCGCCCTGCCCACGGCCAGGGTGGGCGGACCCGACTGCGCCGGCAGCGGCGGAGCGTTCATGGAGCACTTTCTGGTGCACTGCGTCAGCGGCACCAACTATGCCACCGGCGAGCGCGGGACTCCGGTTGACTTCCTTTCGTTCCATGCGAAGGGCCAGCCGGAATATGCCGATGGGCACGTCCGCATGGGGATCGCCGCCCAGCTCAAGGGAATGGAGCGGGGCTTTGATCTCATCGCCGCCGTCCCGGAGCTCAGGCACAAGCCCATCGTGATCGGCGAATCCGACCCGGACGGCTGCGCTGCCTGCGTCGGGCCGCAGCTTGGCTACCGGACGGGAACCCTTTACGCCAGTTACACCACCGCCTGCCTCGCCCGCGAGCAGGACCTGGCCGACCAGCGCGGCGTCAACCTGGAAGGGGCGCTTACATGGGCCTTCGAGTTCGAGGACCAGCCCTTCTTCGCCGGGCAGCGGGTGCTCGCGTCGGCGGGAATCGATCTTCCCGTGCTCAACGTCTTTCGGATGTTCTCCCGATTGGGCCAAACCCGCGTTCTGGCGACGAGTTCGGGCCAGGTCCCGCTTCCAGCGATCGTGGAGCACGGGGTCCGGGAAACACCCGACGTAGGAGTCGTTGCCACCGCCGGCCCCGGCCGGCTCGATGTGATCGTCTGGCACTACCACGATGACGACGTGCCGGGGCCGGACGCCGCCGTCCAGCTCCAGGTCGGGGGACTTCCGGCAACCGCCACCGTCGTCGAACTGCGCCACTTCCGGATCGACAAAGACCACTCCGACGCCTTCGCCGCATGGCAGGGGATGGGCTCGCCGCCGGCTCCCAATGCGGCCCAGTACGCCGCACTGCGGCGGGCGGGAGAACTCACACCTCTCGCGGAGGCGCCGGAAACCGTTGCGGCAGCAGGCGGACGGGCGAGCCTCCGCTTTTTGCTCCCGCGGCAGGGCGTCTCGCTCTTGGAGTTTCGCTGGCCGGTGGCCACCGCCGCCAGCGCCGCGCCTGAGCCGGCCCACATTCTTATGATTCGTCGCCGAATTTGAATGCTGGTTTGGAGTGATCTTTGCTTCCATAGGTTACGGAAGTAAAGGTCACTCCATGGCGGACAGTGTGATCAGTAGTTTGGTCTGCTGGTTCTTGACAACAAGTAGGCTGTGGCTAATCTGCCATAAACAATCAGCCATACTGCCATGACTATTTTCGAGCTAGCAGACAAACCAGACTCAGAACAGATCGCCGCAATTGAAAAGGGCCTTCCGAGCCATTCCCTCAATCAGATCGCCAAGATGCTCGGGTTACCAAAACAAACAATCATTGTAGCACTGAAGTTTGCACAGCGCACGATTTCCGAACGTGAGAAGGCAAAGAAGCCATTCAAGCTCGAGGAGTCTGAGCGTCTGCTGCGAGTTCTGCGTGTCCATCGAATCGCTCGTGAGGTTTTCACAACAGATGCGGCAGTAGCCAAGTGGCTAAATATGCCCGACAGAAGTTTGGGAATGAAGACGCCTTTGGACATGCTCGCTACGGACATCGGGACAGCAAAAGTCGAAAATCTAGCCAATGCGATGATCCATGGCGTGCCAGCATGACGGTTTTTAGAATCGCATTAAAAAAGTTCGGCCCTACGGCAAAGGCGGCGTTCAATGGGAGCAGCGGGTATCTTACGGATGGGCGGTGGCATAGCCGCGGGCGCTACTTGGACTACGCTGCCGAGAGCCGCTCGCTGGCGACACTTGAGCGTCTCGTCCACTATAAGCGGTTCGACTGCTTAGAACCGCACGTCATTTACACGGTCGAGGTCCCCAATGATCAAATCGACACAGTGCTCTCACCTCCGCGAGGGTGGGATGGCGATGATCTGCTCGCCGCTGCCCAGGCAATTGGGAACAATTGGTGCGACAAAGCCGCAAGTCCCGCTTTACAAGTGCCCAGCGCCGTCACCATTGGTGAAAACAATCTGATGCTGAACAGTCGCCATCCGGCTTGGGACTGGAAGTGGGTGGTTTCCGCCGCAATACCGTTCGATTTTGACGCTCGCTTAGCCGAATTGCTGAAGCGTTAAAGTTCCACATTCAGATATTCGCCCGCGTGGTGTAAGTATCTGTCATTCTGCATATACCATTACTTAACATAATGTATATTGTGCGAAGTCCCTCGGAGTTTTTCCGATTTCGAGCTCAACAGGCCCGAACTCTGCCGACGCACAATATTGAGGCCCGACTATCCGCAGCACTCTTTCAAAATCACCCATCCTTTACCGCAGACAAACGGGCAAGCCGCAACGCCAAAATCGTTACCGGCGGGACCATTAGACGCTCCGCCGCCTATTGATCGTCACGTTGGCTCACGTCCTTGCCGCCAAGCAAATATCCAACGCCTCCACTGATTACGACCAAAAGATTTGTCGAAATCGCATCGCATTTGACGAAAAGCGCCACCAGCCACCCAACCGTCAGTGCGCTCAAGATGCTTCCAGCAAAAATTATTTTTGCGTAACTGTTCCTCGACTGACTCCAAGCCGCCCATTGTTTCGGCGTTTTCGGTGGAGCGACGGGCGGCGGTTCCGCCCTCGCGTATCCACCTGGCGAGCTTTCAGAATTTTCGGGAGGAGGAGGCATCGAATCAAGGCGGCGAGATAAGAAGCTGCAAGTGCACCAAGTTCATCGCCCCTACTTTGCTATGAGCCAATTGCATAAACACCGCCCGCCCCTCGATTGCCGCGATCTGCGCAGGTTCCCCAATCGTGCTTGGCACCGTCGAATTCCAGCCTCTGAACGTGATCGCCGTCCGATCCCCGGCCCCCGCCCAACTTGCTGTCGGCGCCTGCACAGTTGGATCGTTAACAAACAAAATCGTCAGCCTCGTTATCGTGTTCGCGGCATCCTCCTCCCGATCCCTGTTGTATAAAACGTCAATCAACGTCTCTTGGCCATCCGCGACCAGGAACGTCCGATCAAAAATCACCCTCCTTCCCCCAATCGTCATCATCCCGAAACCGAATCAGACCGATTCCAGCAAGGCGAGCTTAGACCGAAACCACGTACCACCCCGACCCATTCGGACACACCTATCGGACAAGGATGGGTCCCTCGCCCCGCTGCGCGGGGCGAGGGCCGATCCCTCCGGGGCGGGCGGACGTCCGCGCCGTTTCTACAGACCATCTAGCCTTTCGACTAAAACCTAACCCTGCCGCGCCGGGCCGTCCGGACTCCTATCGTCCGGTAGGCGCTTGATTCCCTATTTCGCGTAGACCTTTCGAGGCGCGGTTGCCGCAATGGAGGCGCGCTGATGAAGTTCGAAAGCCGAATCATCGTTGCGAACACCTCCCGATTACTAAGCGACCGTTCAGCCCCGGGGACGTTGTGCCGTTTTTTATATATTTCGGGCCTGTGCACGCCTCCAGAATACTTGCGGGTTAAGAACCCAGCACAGGCCACGTAGCGGCCAGCCGGGAACGCAGTTTCCTCTGACAAAGTTACTTGGCAAAGTGCAACGTTTTCGCGGCTCTCCGTTGACTTAGACCGGGGCGAAACCCTATTCCTCGCCACGTGGAAGAGGGCGCACCCATTGAGAACCTCGAGAAGTTCACGGAAATCTGCCACGGACTTCCGCTCCGCGGCGTGTCGAGTTTTGAGCACGCTCTCCTCCCGGGAATTGGCCGCGGCAATTACCTGAATGCGAGGAAGCTCCTGGCACTGGAGAAGAATACACTCACCATCATCCGCCGATATGGCGCGCCCTACCTGGCCCGCGAATACAGCGACCTCGAACTCCTGACCATTGCTCAACACCATGGCCTGAAGACACGCCTGATGGATTGGACATTGAATCCACTGGTCGCGCTGTATTTCGCCGTCTCCACGGGCAACCCCACCTTGGACGCTGCAATCTACGTCGTCACCAAACCTCCAATGCCCCTTTTGCGTCCGAACGAAAATCCATTCACAGTCGACGAGTCGCTGTGGGTGCTTCCCGCTCACGTCACCCCTCGCATTACCGCTCAACACGCGCTTTTTTCCATTCAGGCCAGTCCATTCGAGCACTTTACTCACAAGCATCTTCGCAAGCACCGCATACCAGCCCAACATCGTAACCGCTACGTAAGGCTCCTCAATAAGTGGGACATAAACGAGAAAAGCCTTTTCCCCGGCATCGACGGTCTCGCCGCAAACATCAACCGTTACGCACTTGCCAAGCTCGATCTCCCGATTTCCGGCACCGTCGGCACTCTTAACGTTAATTCCGATCCGCCCAACTGCAGTGCCTGACGATCTCTTCTCGACTCCCGTTTCAGCTCTCAAGATTTCAGCGATGGAGCCGACGGACCGCCATGTGGTCCAACTCGGCGCGCTTATTGCCAATTTCCAAAGCCTCGAATACATGCTACGCGCGCTCCTCGGAAAACTTCCTGGTGCTAAACCCCACCCAACGCCGTACGGCGTCGATATCTACACTTTCCCAGTAGGCACGAAGCTTCCTGTCAGTGACTTGACTAGCTATGCCTCGCTCAACGACTTGATTTCCGCATACAACTCGGCGTCCAAGAAATTTGATTTTGGTCCTTCTCTCGATCCTCGATTGGTCGGCCTGCGCGATGCGCTCGCCCACGGCCGCGTGTCCACGCCTCCTTCCAACAATGTCCCACGGCTGTTGAAGTTCACGCGCCCAAGAAATGGAACCGTGACTATCTCGTTCAACGAGATTATGGATGACGCATGGTTCAAGGTGCAACTCGAACTCATTTATGACGCTTTGATAGCGGTCCTCGGCACAATAAACGAAGCGGAGCGCCGTTGGCCAGAGACAAGGCCGAGCCCGACATGATTCCCGCTTCAGTAGTTCAGACCGCATTAGCCACCGGATGACGCCTCGCGCCCTCCGCCCGTTCGGGCTCGGGTCGGGCGCGTCGGCTGCTCGCTCCGCCAGGCGTCCTTCGCTCGCAACCACCGCGCGCGAACTCGGACGGAATTCAGACGCCGAGATGCTCATAGGCGCCCTCTCCTTCCACCAATACCCGGCGAAACGCCGTCTCTACCGCCTCCGGACTCGACAGCCTAGAATTGTAAGCGGCCCCGGCGAACAGCCATTCCCGAAGGTTCCCGAGTTCCGCCGCCTTCAGCTTGGATCCATTCACCTTCACGAGGCACGGGACAACTCCCAAACGCCTGCCTGTATCCCAATCCGCAACAACCCTCTTCAGCGAATCGCCATCGCGATTCTTCGATCGGGCGCAACATTCCCATTCAATGGGCACGACACCCGTTCGTGAACCACCGCCAGTCCCCGCCCCAGCCAGACAGACCGAGAATCTAATCCGATCCGCCTCAGGCGCTCGATCTTCAAGAAAGCACTGTTCGAACGCGCGAACAGCGGACCAGTAATCAAATACGTCCCACGCTATTGTATCAATCGCCTGAAACGGGCCCTCGCCCTGGTACACCACATTCAACCGCCACAGCTGCTCCTCGGAAAACAAAACCCCTCGGTAATCCACACGGGTGATCCGGAACCCCAGCTGCACTAACTGCCACCAAGCCCTCACCACACGCGACGGATGTCGCATGGCAAAGGGCCCGTTTGGCTTCTCGTTCACCCATTCAATCTTAGGCACGTGTCAGTAGTTATGTTAACTGCTGACACTCGAACCTTTGTATATTGTGCGTTATTGGCCGATGTGTGAAAGACCAAACGAGGCCGTCAGCCGCGCGGGGTCGCCAAGCCGCTTGATGCCACTGACGAAGCTAAACCAACGCCTCGTCTTCTTTCCTAGGCTCGAAGCCCAGCGCGTCCTCGGCGCCAGCGCTTAGATCCCCTGCCTGGGCCCTCGACAGCCCCAACTCCTGCAATGGAATTCGCGTGACCAGGGTGGTTCCTGCTCCCGGGACCGATTCAATGGTTAGTTTTCCGCCTACCATTTCTACCCTTTCCTTCATTCCGACGAGTCCGAGCCGGAGATTGCTCTTGGCGCCAAGAGTCTTGTCCACGTCAAATGACTTTCCGTCATCTTTGATCTCCATCAGAACCGAATCATCGACCCGCATAATGCTCATATTGACCTCGGTCGCCCTCGCATGCCGGACCACATTTGTTAATGCCTCCTGCGCCACCCTGTAGAGAACGGCCTGCTTTGCGTTTTCCAACGCGTCAATCTCCCCGAATTTCGTCAATTTAATGGTGATTTTCTTTTTCTTCGACAGGGCCCTGTTGTACGCATCGAGCGCCGGGATCAATCCGAGGTCGTCCAGTGCCGATGGCCGAAGGTTCCGGGCGAAACGGTGAACAGCAGTGGCGGAACTCGCCACCAGTCGTCGCGCCTTTGCGATTTTCCTCTTGATGCTGGATGCGTCGGTACCGGGCCGCAGATTCAAGGCTGCCAATTCTATTCCAATCCCGCTCAGCGTTTGCACAACCTCGTCGTGAAGATCACGGCTAATCGCCTTTCGCTCCTCTTCCTGGGCTGAAAGGACCTGGCGCGAAAGCTGCCTGAGCTTCTCCTGAATGCGCTGTGATTCGGAGAAAAGCTTGAGGTACCGATTCCGGCTCTTCTTGTTGCAGTAGAGCGCATAGCCAAGGCGCTTGTTGGT
>Ga0207059_1159_pt1 | contig 11908 bp, 9 predicted proteins | sample Alteio_BWMinCont_32_FD_153273 | JGI IMG/M metagenome (GOLD analysis project Ga0207059, IMG submission 153273) | Enriched cells from forest soil in Barre Woods Harvard Forest LTER site, Petersham, Massachusetts, United States -... | ecosystem: Environmental > Terrestrial > Soil > Temperate forest >...
TTTTCCACTAAGGCTTACCCGGCGTGCGAATATTGGTATGCGGTTTCGTTGCGTGCCAATCAAAAATATTCAGAAGCGATAGCAGCAATTACATCATTCCTTGATAAATATACTACGCTTGATGATTTGCTGATGAGTGCCGACAGGGAATTAGACAATCTTAAATATATCCAGGCACAATTGGCGAGAAAAAATAAAGATCGTTTTATCCTAACAGCAAAAAATAATAAGGATAACGCTTCTTCTTATGCTATGTCGGTTCAACATGGCGATACGGTTGTATTTACTTCGATCCATGTCAATCATACAACAACAAAAAATGCTGCTGATACATATACTAATGATTTATACATGGCGACTGACAGTGATATTGCACAATCATCCATGATAAAACTGCCTGCAGCTGATGACATACAAAATGGATTGGCCAGTTTTACGCAGGATGGTAAGACCATGTTTTTTACCCGTTGGACAAAAAAAGACGGGAAAACAAATTCGTCTATATATAGCTGTTATAAAACTGATGAAGGATGGTCGCAACCGTCTAAGCTTGCTTCGCCAATCAATGTAGATGGTTATAATAGCACGCAGCCATCCATCACAGAAAATAACTACCTGTTATTTTCATCCGACAGGCCGGGAGGCGTTGGGAATTATGATTTGTGGTATGCGGTTATGGATAGCAGCTTTCAGCCGATCACTGTCGGAAATCTTGGTGATGTAATTAATACAGCCGGCGACGATGAATCGCCTTACTATCATCAATTGAGTGGCACACTTGTTTTTTCAAGTAATGGCCGCACAGGTATGGGCGGATTCGATATTTATTATGCAAAGAATGAATCGAATTTTACGCATTGGGGACAACCGCAAAATCCCGGCTTCCCTATCAATTCAACAAAGGATGATCTTTATTATATCAGTACAGATAAGGATAATCTATGGAATACAGGCTGGTTAAGCTCTGACAGGTCAACAGCATGTTGCCTCGCTCTTTTTTCCGTACGCGAAGACAACAAACAATTTGTGACGGGATCGGTTAAAGATTGTAATACGGGCATGCCATTGGCGAATGTTCAATTAAATGTCACTGACCCGAAACACGACGGAAAATTGATCGGCCGGTTTAATACGGATAGCCTTGGCCGTTATAAGTTTGAATTGCATAATGCTTCCCGCTTCCAGGTACTTGCACAAAAGCAGGATTATGTTGCCAGAGAAAATGGGTATGCTGTTCATTTTGAAAACCTGGTTGACACTATAAATAATGATGAGGTTTGTCTTGTTCCGGTTCATCCTGATAAAAGCGTAAAAGATATGTTGAAATCACTGAGCCGCTCCAGGACCGTTGGTAATTTCGGATATAAAAAAGCATCTCTGCCACGCGCAGGTTTCGGCAACCTGGATTCATTGGTTAACCTGATGAAGAATAACCCGGCTATAAAGATCCAGGTAGAAGGATATACAGATGGGATAGGAGGCGAATCCTATAACAAGCGCCTCGCCCAATCCCGTGTTGACTTCTGTATCCGTTATCTCATTAAAAAAGGAATCAGCGCAAAACGACTGCGTGGTAAATCATTTGGTAAATGTTGCCCGATTGAACCGGAAACTATTAATGGCAAGGATAATCCTGCCGGCCGCGAAATAAATAGAAGGGTGGAGTATAAGTTGATAACAGAGTAGGAAAATGTAAAATGTAGAATATAAAATATCGAATGTAAAAGTTGGATGCGATTTTTTTATTAACCGAAATGCGGGATTTAAAATATAAACGAAGCCGCATCCAACTTTTACATTCGATATTTTATATTCTACATTTTACATTTTTCAGAGCACGTCACCATAGTGTCCTACACCTAAGTGTAGGACACCTACTATACAGGTTCAGAGAATGGGCAATTCAACATACGTCGCGTATTTCGACGAAAAATAAATTGTCTGATCGGCTTTTATATAATCGCTTTCTTTTGCTTCAAAAATATTCGGGACATACTTCTGCGGGTTGCGATCAATTACCGGGAACCAGGTACTCTGGACCTGTATCATGATACGATGGCCTTTTTTAAACGTGTGGTTGATTTGATGTAACCCAATCACAAATTCTTCTGGCTTATTTGGAGTGAGTGGCTGCGGGTCAGAAAAACTTTTCCTGAACCGCCCACGAAATGCTTCCATAGCAACAGACAATTGATAGTTGCTCATCAGCAAATTTTTTTGATCCATATCCGGATATATATCTATCAGTTTTACAATCCAATCTGCATCGGTGCCAGTAGTGCTTGCAAACAAATGCACGGTGATTGCACCGGTAACCGTTAAATCTTCTGTCAGCGAATCGGTAGTAAAACTCATAACATCCGGTCTCGTATAGACGAAGCGCTGATCTTCCACATGCCAAGGCCTCCAGCGACTGCCCGTGCCATACGTAGCTTCAATTGGAGGCATGCGATAGGGGACTGGTTTGTTTGGATCGCTGGTATAGGTTACCTGGCCTGTTGCTGCAACGGGTTTATTAAATGAGGCTGTGTGATTTTCCCCTGCATATAAATTTTTTATAACAGCTTCTTTGGGCGGCCACGTGTTATAAGTTTTCCATTGGTTAGTCCCTGTCTGAAAACAATATGCTTCTTCAAATTTTCCATCTCCTAATCCTTTAAGCCAATAATCAAACCATTTTTTTTGCAAATCCCTGAACCATTCGCTGGTATTACTTTCAAAACTAATTTTACCAAGGCTGTCACCTTTTCCGCGCGACCATTGCCCGTGATTCCATGGCCCTAATACAATATGATTACGATTGAAGCTATCTTTTTTTTCTAAATGTGCATACATGAGTTGCGGGCCATTAAGATCTTCCTGGTCATAATACCCACCAACATTCAACTGCGGGATTTGCGGATAGCGTACATAACTCAATGGAGAATTTTTTTGCCAGAAGCTATCATAGTTGGGATGATTAACAAAGTTGTTCCATGTCGGGATCTTACCATGAAAATATTTTTCATTTACATTTTTTAATGATCCCAGCTTCATATACCAATCAAACAAATCAAATTGCGGAAAAGGAAAATCGCTGTCGGTCGTATGATCGTATTCAATCTCATAACTATATTCCATCCCATAACTCAATCGAAAAGCGCCATTATGATGAAAGTCATCGCCCAAAAACAAATCGCTCATACATGCTTCTTCGGAAGAAGCTTTTAATGCGGGATGCGGATCAACGGCGCCGACAAGCGCTAACCAGCCCGGATATGAAATCCCGACAATGCCAGCTTTCCCATTATTGTTTGGGATATTTTTTATCAGCCAGTCGATAGTGTCCCAGGTATCTGTGCTTTCATCGATCGCTCCTTTTTGTGTAATATGAATGAGCGGTTGATGGATTTGCATTGATCCTTCACTCTTATATTTCCCTCGTATATCCTGGAAAATAAAAATATATCCATCTTTCGCCATATTGTAATAGCCAAAAGCAGTTGGGATCGCAAAAACAGTATTATCGTCTGGAAGATGGCTGCTGGCGCCGTATGGTGTACGTACTAGTAAAATGGGTAAGGACTGATTCGCGCTGACCGGAGTTAATATTACGGTGTACAATTTTATGCCATCACGCATGGGTATCATCATGCTGGTTTTTTTGTACTGTACATCATTTGCTGTTTGAGCGGGCAAAGTGAATGCAATGCTTAAGAATAAAAAAAATGAAATAATTTTTTTCATGGAATTTTTGTTTTGATATCATTTGGGGGATGGAACACGGATTGCTATGATAATTATGATTGGCACAGGTATCATAACAAATCATAATCATCATAAATAATCCGCGTACCATCAATTATTCATACACGCGTAACTTATTTTGCAGCAAAGAAAGTTCGCGCTGCAAATCTTTTACACGCTGCAATAAATGTGCAATTGCATCAATACCTTCAACATTAATATCAAGATCATAATGCAGATGGATAAATTGTTCGAGCTCCTGTAATTTATCATGTGCAATAAATCTCTTTTCTTCGATGCTGCTGACTTCTATCAGCCCATGGTCATGAAGCGAATTAATAAATGACAATTCAATATTATAAAATTCACAAAATTTGTCGGCAGCAATGAATTGTTCTGTTGACATAACAAAATTTTTATTTCATTTTTGACAATTCTCTGAATAATTCTTTTTGCTTTTCAGTCAGGTTAACAGGAATTTTTATCGAGTAGGTTATATATAAATCTCCGAATTCTCCTTCTTTTTTATATATGGGGAAGCCTTTTCCTTTCAATCTAATTTTAGTCCCATTCTGTGTTTCGGGCTGCACTTTTAATTTTAGTTTCCCGCTTAAGCTGTCGATAGTTAATTCTCCGCCCAATAGGGCAGTGTACAGATCTAAATCTACGGTTGTATATAAATCGTTGCCCGACCGTTTGAATTTTGCGTCATCAGCAAGTATAAATGTGATGTACAAATCACCCGCAGGCCCTCCATTAATCCCGGGGCCGCCATATCCTTTTAATTTAATTACCTGGCCATTTTCAACGCCTGCGGGAATTGTTATCCGGATATTTTTCGCGTTCACAGTAAGCATTTGTTGATGCATGTTATACGCGCTCGCGAGCGAAAGATGTAATTCCGCCTGGTAATCTTCGCCTCTGAATTTTACATTCCTGCTCCTTCCTCTTGATTCAGACCCGCCAAACATGGATTGAAAGAAATCAGAAAATTCTTCATTACCAAAATCTCCGGAAAATTCTCTCTCCTGGAAATTGCCGGCATGCGCCCTGGAATTTTGTTGCTGTTGCGCTTTTTCAAATTGCTCGGCATGCTGCCAGTTCTCGCCATACTGATCATATTTTTTCCTGTTTGCTGGATCGCTCAACACTTCATTCGCTTCATTGATCTGCTGAAATTTTTTATTCGCCTCCTTATCATTAGGATTTAAATCAGGATGATATTTTCTCGCCAGTTTCCGATATGCTTTTTTAATATCATCAGCTGAAGCATTTTTGTCGATCCCTAAAATTTTATAATAATCTATGTATGCCATGGTTTGATTCTTTTGTGCTACTAAGGTTGATGAATAGGTGTCCTACACCTAAGTGTAGGACACCTATCGTTTCCCTGCGATAAATTTACTACAATCACCCGACTAGCAGTATTTTTGGTGGATAAGAAAAATTTATGAAATATGTTCGGATGCCGATTGAGATTGAATCGCCGGAAAGTATCGGCTATGATATGATTGAATGCAACCTTGCCGAGAGTTCCGTAAGAGATATTAGTTTCAGAGAAATGGGTGTCAACCTGGATACATTAGTAATGGCGTATGGAGATCATATTGGCAAACCCGCGTTGAGAGAATTAATCGCCGACCCATATCAACATATTCATACCCGTGATGTGTTATTGACAGTTGGCGCTGCCGGCGCATTATTTATTATTCAGTCTTCATTGCTAACGTCCAATGACCATCTTATTGTGATAAGGCCCAACTATGCGACTAATATTGAAACTCCAAAAGCAATAGGTTGCGCAATTACTTATATCGATTTAGAGTTCGACAAAAATTATGAACTGGATATAACCGAAATAGAAAAATCGCTTCGGCCGAATACAAAATTGGTCAGCATTACTACGCCACAAAACCCAACAGGTGTATCTATTGAAGAAGAAAAAATAATTGCGCTATGCAAGCTCGCTGAAAAAAATAATTTCTTTTTATTGGTTGATGAAACTTATCGTGATCTTTCTTTTGTTGATCCATCTGCTTTGGCAGCTTCAGTGAGTGATCATGCAATCAGTGTATCTTCTGTTTCCAAAGCTTATGGGATACCGGGAATACGTTTGGGCTGGATTATCACCCGGAATACATCTTTGCAATATTTATTTCTCGCAGCAAAAGAGCAAATCCATATTTGCAATTCGGTTGTTGATGAAGAAATCTGTTATCAATACCTGTTAAAAAAAGAAAATTATTTTTATTCGATAAGACAAATGGTAAAAAATAATTTTACTGTTCTTGAAAATTGGATGGGCACACATAAATATCTTGAATGGGTAAAGCCATCAGGCGGAGTAGTAGCTTTTCCGCGATTTAAAAATGAAATCAATATCGACGTGGAAAAATTTTATGATAAACTTTTTCAAGAATATAAAACTTATGTAGGGCCTGGGCATTGGTTTGAACAAAGCAAGCGCCATTTCCGGCTTGGCTTTGGCTGGGAAAGAGAAAATATTTTTAAGAAAGGAATTGAGAATATTGATAGGGCGATCGAGAGTTAGAAGGTGGAAGGTCAAAGGTGAAGGGGCAAAGGGAAGTTTGACAGAGAGTTTAGGCATCGGACGGCTGTAGTGGAATCAAAAAAAATAACATGTTGTAACAGCCGTCCGATGCCTATTGTTTGCAGCCGGCTCAACTACCTTTGCCCCTTGACCTTCGCCCTTTGCCCTTCCCTACATAATCTGCTTAACAATATTACAAATCACTTTCGGCTTGCCAAGTGTATAATAATGCAGTACGGGCACACCAAATTTTATCAGTTGCTTACTTTGTTCGGCCAGCCATTCGGTCCCAACTATTTCCACTTCTTCATCAGTTTTGCATTTCATGATTTCGTTGGCGAGATCTTTGGGGAGATCGACATGAAATACTTTTGGCAGCAATGTTAATTGCTTTCTATTTGTAATTGGCTTAAGGCCGGGTATAATGGGCACTTCAATACCATGATCCCGGCAGGATTTTACGAAATCAAAATATTTCTGGTTATCAAAAAACATTTGTGTGGTGACATATTCGGCACCGGCATCAACTTTTGCTTTGAGGAACATCAGGTCGGTATCCAGATTAGGCGCTTCAAAATGTTTTTCAGGATATCCTGCCACGCCAATACAAAAATTTGTTTTCCCGCCATTTTTGATATCCTCTTCCAGGTATACGCCATGGTTCAGGTTTACCACCTGCTTGAGCAAATCAAGCGCATAACGATTACCGTCAGGCTCTGGTTCAAAAGAAGCTTCATTCCTGGCGGCATCGCCTCGCAAGACTAATACATTATCCACGCCGAGGAAATGGAGATCGATCAGTGCATCTTCGGTCTCACGACGGCCGAACCCGCCACAAATCAGGTGGGGCACGGCATCTATTCCATAGTGGTTCATAATGGCAGCACAAATGCCAACCGTACCGGGACGTTTGCGGACCTCCACCTTTTCAAATGTGCCATCGGATTTTTTCTTGAACATCGTCTCGCTCCGGTGATACGTGACATTTATAAAAGATGGTTTGAATTCCATCAATGGATCCAAATGATCATAAATAGAACTGATCGTCTTACCTTTTAACGGAGGTAATATTTCGAAAGAAACTGTAGTGCCTTTTGCCCGTTGCAGATGTTCGATAACCTTCATAATAGAAATTAAAACGACTTAAAATAATTAAACTGCCTGATTTTCCTCAGCATGTACAAACTTCTCATATCCAAAGCTGCTCTGACTGTGCAAGCATTTCAACCATTTTCGTTATTGGTTTGCAAACTTAATTCAATAGCAGTAGAACACAAACAGCTGTTAAAGTATTTTTCGAAAGTGCCCGATTCATTTTCTTCCTATATTTTTGCTTTAAATCAATTGTTTTGAGCCTTACTATCCATACAGAGGATCTCATCAAATCTTATCGCAACCGCACGGTTGTTGATCATGTATCGGTAAACGTTAAACAGGGCGAAATTGTTGGGCTGCTTGGTCCCAACGGTGCCGGTAAAACGACAACTTTTTATATGGTTGTCGGGCTCATAAAGCCCGATGAAGGAAAGGTATTCCTCGGCGAAGATGATATCACCAAATTGCCCATGTACAAAAGAGCGCAAATGGGGATTGGATATCTTCCACAAGAGGCATCGGTATTCCGAAAATTAAATGTTGAAGATAATATCAAAGCAATCCTTGAAATGACAAATCTCAAAAAACAGGAACAGCGCGATAAACTGGAAGCATTGCTTGATGAATTTCGTCTTCATCATGTTCGTAAAAATAATGGCGACTCATTAAGTGGAGGCGAGCGAAGAAGAACAGAAATTGCAAGAGCATTGGCTGTTGATCCAAAATTTATGTTATTGGATGAACCTTTTGCTGGTGTTGACCCGATTGCTGTTGAAGATATCCAAACTGTCGTTGCCCGCCTGAAATATAAAAATATCGGCATCCTCATCACCGATCACAATGTAAATGAAACGCTCTCTATTTGCGATAGAGCTTATTTGCTTATTGAAGGCAAAATTTTCAAACACGGTACGGCCGAAGAGCTTGCAGATGATGAACAGGTGCGCCGCTTGTATTTGGGAAAAAATTTCGAATTGAAGAGAAAAGATTATTTGCATGAAGAAGCAAAGAATGAAGCTACGCTGGATAATATCGTCCTTTCAATTGAAAATGCAATTGACGGGATGAAAAAAATTGAAACGGATAATGTAGATCACGAAAGAATTGCTGTTCCTATCGGTACGGCCACGTTGAACACATCAGCATTTTTCAATGAAGCAAATGAACTTGGCCTTGATTATTATGGGAGATTTTTAAATGATACAAAAAATGCATTGATGCAATACGCCGAAAAAAATAATAAGACGGAAATATTGGAAAGAGCAAAACAGTTAGGCGCCGAAGACAGGGATTTAAAATCAGATTTAAATATGTTATTGGTTTTATTGAAAGCTGAACAGGAATAAGGCTGATGATTGAACACTGCGCTACACGTTAGCCATTTATATCTACACTATCCTTCAAAAAGCTGTTATAACAGCCTCTTCACCGATTTTAAGGTTCGTACCGTATGCCCTGAACCTTGTACATTGATCTTTTATTCTTATTTTGCCTGCGGTGAAGTTACTCAGCCCTGCTATATCGCGGTTGGCCAGGCTTCGGTACTGGCAAATAGAGCAATGGGTCCAAAATCCTGTTGCTGTACAACGCGAAGTATTGCAACACCTCGTTACTTCGGCTCAATACACTGAATTTGGCCGAAAGTATAATTTCTCAAAACTTTTTTCGATAAAAGAATTTAAGAACGCAGTTCCTATTCATGAATATGATGACCTGAAACCGTATATCCAGCGCATCATGAACGGGGAAGAAAATATTTTATGGAATACGCCAATTAATTGGTTTGCTAAAAGCAGCGGCACGACAAGCGATAAAAGTAAGTTCATTCCCGTAAGTGAAGAAAGCCTGCAGGACTGCCATTACAAAGGAGCGAAAGATGTGCTGACGATGTATTATAATTTCAATCCCGATTCCGACTTGTTAACAGGAAAAGGATTGGTTATTGGCGGTAGCCATACGATATATCAGGTGAATGATGAAGTTCATTATGGTGACTTGAGTGCTGTGCTGTTGCAAAATTCTCCTTTCTGGGGAAATTGGATAAGGACTCCCGAACTCAATATTGCCCTGCTGGATGAATGGGAAAATAAGATTGAAAAGTTGGCGCATGGGACGATACATGAAAACGTGACTTCTATTTCAGGCGTGCCTACCTGGACGATGATCCTTATTAAACGCATCCTGGAAATAACAGGGAAAAATAATCTTGCTGAAGTGTGGCCTTCATTGGAATTATATATACATGGAGGAGTATCGTTTACCCCTTATCGTGAGCAATTCCATCAACTGATCGGGAAAAACATCAATTACCTGGATCTGTACAATGCGAGCGAAGGTTTTTTTGCTGCGCAGGATAGTAAAAATGATGACGGGATGTTGCTGTTTATGGATCACGGGATTTTTATGGAATTTATGCCGGTAGAAGAATATGGCAAAGCCAAACCTGAAACAATTGGTTTGCTGGATGTGGAGCCCGGAAAAAATTATGCACTGGTGATCAGTACCAATGGAGGGTTATGGCGATACTTGTTGGGAGATTCTATTCAATTTACTTCGTTTAGCCCTTACCGTATTAAAGTTAGCGGCCGGCTTAAACATTATATCAATGCATTTGGGGAAGAAGTGATTGTCGATAATTCGGATAAAGCAATCGCGATTGCCAGCGAAAAAACAGGTGTTGTTGTAAATGATTATACTGCCGCGCCGGTTTATTTTAGTGATAATAGCAATGGCGCACATGAATGGTTAATTGAATTTGAAAAAGAGCCCGAACATCTTGCCGAGTTCACTTATGAATTAGATAAGGCCTTGCAAAACATCAACAGCGATTATGAAGCCAAGCGGCATAAAAATATTGCGTTGCGCCTGCCTGTAGTAAAAAGCCTGCCCAAAGGATTATTTGCAGAATGGTTACGCAGCAAAGGCAAACTCGGAGGCCAGCATAAAGTTCCACGTTTATCCAACGAACGGAAATATATCGAAGAAATCATTTCTATGTTCCCCGTAAATCATTAGCGCATCAGGTGTCCTACACCTAAGTGTAGGACACCTGGTCCTCCTGTATTAAAAAGGCAACTGTCATCAAACTAACAAAAGACGAAGTATAAAACAGGTACAAGTAAGGCACATCAATAAAATTATAGAATATCACCAGGCTGAGCTTTAAGGTAGCTAGTGGAATATTTGACAATTTATTTTTTTTGCGCTGGTACAAACAACATGCAACAAACAGCAACGGGACAATAAATGTCAATGCAATAAGTGTTGTATGTAATAATGCAGTTTTGCCCGGCCCAAAAAATTTAGCTAAGCCAAGGCTCAGCCAAAAAATTTCAGGGCTGTCGTTCCATACTTTTTTTGCAAATTCAATATAAGAGCCAGGCAACTTCAACAATTGTGTGAACGCATGCCATCCGAAAGGAAGAATGAATATGATAAAGAAAGATATTATCCCGGTTATGATAAATAATATTGAACTTTTTTTCTTTTTATCCAACAGCAAATAAAAAATAAAAGCGGGTATCCATCCTATTAACGAATACCTGCTCAGCATACACAATGAGGCTGTAAGGCCTATCAGCACTATATTTCCTGAGCCAATAGCGAGCACCAGCAAAACATAATATACTATTACTACCCCTTCTTCGCTCATGCTTAGCAGGCCATGCGAATCATCCTATGCAAATACCCACCAAAATAATATAAAAGCAATTGCCGGCGTTATTTACACAAACATCAACTGTTCCAAATTCTTTCATTACATCGTTTACAAATGTCTCACATTCCGCATATACGGCAGCGTTGCTTTTATATGCTTTTGCCTTCACGGCAAACCCCTTCAACTTTTCTTCAAGTGCCTTTGCTTTTTCATCGCTATTAAGATATGTAAAGGCAATATGAGCCCCATGTTCAGCCAGTTTCAATGCAATGGCTTCGCCGATCCCGCGCGAGGCTCCGGTTACAATGACTATTTTTCCCTCCAGCAATTTCATAATGAATTCAATTAAGGACTGTCAAATATATAAACTCATGCGTTTGCATTTAAATAAATATATTTATTTATGTCTTTTAAAGATATGTTTCGTAAAAAATATTTAAAATCCTGGTTGCTGGCCGTATTCGGTATAGAGACGCTTTGTGCGACGTATTGCTTAAAAATCCCCAATTATTCTCCCATAATTTCCATCATATATTTTGCCTCCGGGATATGCATGTCTTTTTTGATCATATTATTCCCGCAGGTAACTACTAGCAGGTTTCAACCTGTGCGTTTAAATAAAATCAGTACCTATTTCAAATTCGTGCTAATCGTTATGATGGTCATCATAGCCTATTATATATGCAGGTATTGGTTTGATCTTATCCCGATTGATGCCGATTATGCCGATATGCTTCCTGTTATCAACGCAATGGATCAACGGCTGGTTGCTGGTCATTGGAAACATATTTACGATCCGATATCGGAAATATGGAATGGCACAACCCCGATTTATTTGCCGGCGATGTGGCTGCCATTTACTCCTGCAATAATTTTTG
>Ga0207059_1161_pt1 | contig 11847 bp, 5 predicted proteins | sample Alteio_BWMinCont_32_FD_153273 | JGI IMG/M metagenome (GOLD analysis project Ga0207059, IMG submission 153273) | Enriched cells from forest soil in Barre Woods Harvard Forest LTER site, Petersham, Massachusetts, United States -... | ecosystem: Environmental > Terrestrial > Soil > Temperate forest >...
GCCCGTTAGCATTTTTGCAATATTGCTTTCATGGGGCGATAATTTTTCTTCATTTAATTATTTGCTCTTCGATTATCTGCCGTTCTATAATAAATTCCGTGCCCCTACTATGGCATTGATTATTCCGCAAATAACATTTCCGTTGTTGGCGGCGCTCGCATTAAATCAATTGTTAGCAGACGAAGGCCCAAAAGAAATCATCTGGAAAAAATTTAAAACTTCGGTATTGATCACGGGCGGTTTGCTCATTTTGATTGGCGCAATTTATTTTTCTTCAGATTATAAAAGCCCGAGAGATATAACTTTAAAACAAAGTTTTACATCAAGCATATTGCAGCAAATGTCCCGCGGCAAGCAACCGACGCCTGAAATGGAACAACAGGTTAATGGAACAGTTAATACCATGATAAGAGGCTTGCAAGATGATCGGCAATCCTTATTTGGATCGGACTTGTTGCGCACCCTGCTCTTTGTTGCCATTACAGTTGTGCTGATTGGGGCATATCTGAAAAATAAAATAAAACCTGTTTTCTTATTAACTGGTTTATTCATTCTTAGCTCGTATGATTTATTAGCCGAAGGAAGAAAGTATTTAAATGAAGATAGTTTTATTGAACCTGCTGATATCGATAGTATGTTTCGCCCATCTTCTGCCGATGAAAAAATATCAGCTGATCACGAAAAAGGTTTCCGGGTGTTCGATCGGAGCAATGACGCGTTCCAGGATTCGCATGCTTCATATTTTCACAATTCAATTGGAGGATATTCACCGGCAAAACTTGGGCTTTATCAGGATATCATCGAAAATCAGCTCGCGAAGGGCAACCAGGCTGTTTATAATATGCTCAATACAAAATATATTATCAGCCGCAGCCCGGGAGCCAATGACGATGAAGCCATACTTAACCCAAATGCATTTGGCCCGTGCTGGCTGGTAAAAGCAATTCATTACGTTGCTAATGCCGATGAAGAAATGAAAGCACTAGACAGTATTAATGTAAAGGACACAGCCATCGTGCAAAAAAAATATGAGAGCATTATCAAATTCATGCCGGTAGCAGATTCCACTGCTTCAATTAAATTGATAGAAAACCTAAATGATAAAATTGATTATCAATTTTCCTCAAAAACAAATCAGTTTGCAGTATTCAGCGAAGTATATTATGATAAAGGATGGAATGCCTATATAGATGGGAATAAAGCCGATTACTGCAAAGTAGATTATGTATTGAGAGGGATGCCAGTCATAGCCGGCGAACACAAAATAGAATTCAGGTTCGAGCCCCGATCGGTTGCCATAGGGACAACCATTTCCTGGTTAGCGCATATTTTCGGTTATATATTACTGTTTGCAGCAATTTGGGTGGAATGGAGGAATTGGAAAAAACAAAATGTAAAACATAAAGCGTAAACCGGCCCGGAGAAGTTTTATATTTTACATTTTATATTTTACATTTCTCATGGCGACGATAATCAGTATAGTTTCTTATCCTTTTTTGCCAGCTAAAGTAGGCGGACAAAAAGGCGTTGCCCTCTTCAACAAATATTTTTCCAACTATCATCAATTGATCTGTGTCACTACAAAAAATAATGACCCGGCTGCTGCTAATTATGAAGTGCTGAATATACTTTCCAATTCTCCTGCCAGGTATATCAATTTTTTTTATTTTTTTCTTCTGAGAAGGATCATAAAAGAAAAGCATGCAACGCATATTATTCTCGAGCACCCGTACTATGGATGGTTGGGTATATTGCTGAAATGGTTTTGCGGCGTAAAACTTATTGTACATTCCCATAATATCGAAGGACTTCGATGGAAAACCTTGCATAAATGGTGGTGGCACATGTTGTGGGGCTATGAAAAATTTACACATCGGCAGGCCGATTTCAATTTTTTTATTCACGACGAAGACAAGCAATATGCAATACAGTATTTCGGGGTGCAGCCATCGAAATGCATTACCATGACTTATGGGATTGAATGGAACAGCATTCCCCCTCCAGAAGCCATTAAAAAAGCAAGGCAACAACTACTCGCACAATTTAATTTCGACAGTCAGAAAAAAATTTTACTTTTCAACGGCGCTTTTAATTATTCACCAAACCTTGATGCATTAAGGCATATTATTGAAGATATCGACCCGCTTTTAGAACAGGCAAATAATTTTAATTATATAATCATAATATGCGGCAGGGATATTCCGCAAACGATAACAGATAAGGCTTATAAAAATATTATCATAGCCGGCTTTGTCGAAGATATCGGCATATATTTCAAAGCTGCAGATGTTTTTCTAAACCCAATCACGGAAGGCGGTGGCATTAAAACAAAACTGGTTGAAGCGCTTGGATATAATTTGAACGCCGTATCCACCAGGCATGGAGCTATCGGCATCGATCCTGCATATTGCAATGGAAAATTATTATTGAGCCGCGATAATGACTGGAACGATTTTGCAAAACAGGTAATTAAAGCAACTAAAATCTATTCTGATATATCTCCTGCATATTTTGAACATTTCTATTGGGGATATTCAACCCGGCGAGCTGCGGAATTTATTGAAAATAAGAAATGAGAAATGAAGAATTAGAAATAAGTAATAAGAAATAAGAAAGGGGCTTATGATCGTAAATTACTTTCCAATTATAAACTTCCTCTACATTCTACATTCCTTATTTTATATTTTACATTTCCTCACCTCTTTCTCATTTCTAATTCCTTATTCCAACAAAAAACCCTGCTCATGCAGGGTTCGGGTATTCAACAAAAAATATTATTACCATTTATCCACTTCCTCACTGCCATTGCTGGATGGGGTTGGCGTTACATTGACTGCTTTTGTTTCTACTTCAACGATATTATCAACCACATTATCATTATTTACAACAGCAGTGGTGCCATTTTCGCTGCTGCTATGTTCTGTTTCCTGAACCTGGTCATGGTTATACGCATCGAAATCAAAATCGGGCATAAGATCTGTTTTTACATAATCGATTGCTTCAGTCAATGCTTTCAGGAACTTATTAAAATCTTCTTTGTACAAAAAGATTTTGTGGCGGTCATAACCGTCTTCATTAAATTTTTTACGGCTTTCAGTAATCGTTAGATAGTAGTCATTGCTGCGCGTTGCCCTTACATCAAAGAAGTAAGTTCTACGCTTGCCGGCCCTAATGCGTTTACTGTATACGCTTTCCATTCTTTTGTCATTGTTCTCGTACGCCACAATAGTATTTTTTTCAGTTAAATAAAACAAATTTTAAAAAGTAGGCACAAATATAATATTGTTTTCGAATTGACAAAATTTGCTGGAACTTATTATTCATACAAGTTGTGCAGGAAGTCGAGATCAGAAGTCTGAAGCCGGACGTTGAAAGTCAGATTTCAGACTTCCGTTACCCATCGAATTCTCTGTTTCTTCTTTCGTCTCCTGTTGCTGCTCATAGAGATAAGTATAATACCCGTTTAGCGCCAACAATTCGCGGTGGGTGCCAGTTTCAACGATTTTTCCTTCTTCCAGCACAACAATCCTGTCGAAATCAAACAACGAAAAAATACGATGCGTAATAATTATGGCAGTTTTATTTTGAAGATACCTATACAAATTATCGATAATTTCTTTTTCAGTACGCGCATCTACCGCACTAAGACAATCGTCGAATATAACCACCTCGTGGTTTTTAATAAGCGCGCGGGCAATGGATATCCGTTGTTTTTGCCCACCGCTCAACGTAACTCCCCGCTCCCCGATCATTGTTTCATATTGGTTGGCAAACCCAAGTATTTCTTTGTCTACACTGGCATATCGTGCCGCCTGTCTTACCGTTTCCATATCTGCTTTTTGTTCGTCCAAACCAAAACGGATATTATTCGCTACTGTATCGCTGAAAAGAAAGACATCCTGCGGTACATAGCCAAGCTGACTGCGAAGATGCTGCAGATCCATTTGCCTGATATCAATCCCATCAATGAAAATTTTTCCCTTTGGCGGGTCATAAAAACGCAGCAATAGTTGGGCGATGGTTGTTTTGCCGCTCCCTGTCCTGCCAATAATGGCAATCTTCTCTCCTTTTTTTATATCCAGGCTAAAGTTTTTCAATGCGTGGATACCAGTGTTTGGATAGATAAATTCTATTTCGCGGAAGGAAATATTCCCTGCTATATTTTTATCTGCGGGGTTTGCAGGGTTTTGTATTTGCGGTACCGTATCTAAAAATTCATTTAATCTTTTTTGCGAAGCCGCTGCTCTTTGTATCATGCTTGCCACCCACCCGATTGCGCTTACCGGGAACGTGAGCATCGTGATATAAATTACAAACTCGGTTATCGTCCCCATATCCGTGCTGTGCCTGCCGTAAATGACATATAAACCTCCAATCATGATGGTAAGCAATGTGCTTAGGCCGATGATCAATCCCATCGAGGGAAAATAAATTGCTTCCACCTTTGCGAGGTTAATGGCATTCTTCCTGTACGATTCGCTATTGTTATTAAAAAATCGGAACATGGCATTTTCCTGGACAAAAGATTTAATTACCCTGATGCCGCTATACGATTCCTGCGCGTTTGTTGTCAGGTTGCTTAATAAAGCCTGGATATGTTCGCTGCGTTTATGAATAATAGTATTTACATAATAAATCGTGACGGCGAGGATTGGCAGTGGTGCGAGCACATATAAAGTAAGCAATGCATCTTTGCGCAGCATAAAGAACAGACTGAAACCGATCGTTGCTAATAAATTGGCAAGGTACATAATTGCCGGGCCTGTGTACATCCGCACCCGGCTTACATCTTCAGCCATCCGGCTCATGAGGTCGCCGGTGCTATGCGTCTTGTAAAAATTTACGTCGAGCAATTGATAATGCCGGTAAATTTCATTTTTTTGATCGAACTCGATATGCCTGCTCATCACAATGATCGTTTGGCGCATGAGGAACATAAAGAAGCCGCCGATCAAGGCTAATACCAATAAGGTAATGCCACAAATCGCCACTTTGCTGGCAAAAGATTGTTTCGAAACATCTATTCTACGGATAAATTTTTTTACGAGGATATCATAATTGGCGGTATCTTTCTTTTCCGACACAGCTAGCTTTTTTGCCGCAGCCTGATTGACTGCAACGTCATGGACGGCGGTTTTTTTGCTGATGCTGTCCCGTAATTCTTTTTCTACAGAATTAACGACATACCCGGTTACCTGTGGAGTTAAAATGCGGAAATAATTAGAAAGCACAATAAAAATAAATCCCAAAAACAAGCGCCAGCGATACTTCCAGAAATATTTGTTAACGGCACGTAGATATTTCAAATAAAAAATTTTTACAAAGATAAGCAGAGGGAGAATAAAGAATGAGAAATTAGGAATAAGCGAATGTAGAATAAGGAATGTAAAATGTAAAAGGGGTTCTAATTTATTAGAGCATCTAATTTTTCTAATAAAAACTGCCGTTTGGCAAACCCCTTTACATTTTACATTCCTTATTCTACATTCTACATTCCCTTATTCCTAATTTCTTATTTCTCATTCCCTTTTCATTTCCTAATTTTAATATAGCTGATACAACCTTTCTACTTAGTCATCAAAAAATTTATAAAAATGACACGCAAAAAAAACATGCATCGCCGTGAATTTATTGGCTCGGCGGCCAAGGCTTCTCTTGCACTTACGATTGTGCCACGCCATGTGTTAGGCGGGCCTGGTTATATCGCCCCAAGCGATAAACTTACGCTTGCTTATATCGGTTGTGGTACTCAAGGTATGCGCGAAATGACCGAATTGATCGCAAACCCGCAATTACAGATTGTTGCAGTTTGTGATCCCAATAAAAAGAGCACCAATTATGTAGACTGGTCCCCTAATGGCATCCGCGACGGGATAAGAAAAGCATTGCAAGACTCTTCCTGGGGCGAAGGGCTTGACGGAATCCCCGGCGGGCGTGATATTGGGCAGGAATTCGTCGAAAAATATTACGCCAAATCAAAAATGATCGATCATTACAAAGGCTGTGCTTCGTATATGGATTTCCGTGAGTTGCTGGAAAAAGAAAAAGATGTAGATGCCGTAAAAATCATGACCCCCGATCATCTTCATGCAACAGTTTCAATTGCCGCGATGAAAAAAGGGAAACATGTTGTTATTCATAAGCCCATCGCTAACCGCATATATGAAGCAAAGTTGTCTATCGATACGAACAGGAAAACCGGCGTCAGCACACATTTGCTGGCCTGGAGCAAAATCAATGGAAATGAAACCGTGAAGAAAATGATTAAAGACGGCGCGATCGGGACGCTAAAAGAAATTCATAACTGGTCTAACAGGCCTATGTGGCCGCAATGGACTTCCAATCCAACCGATACGCCTCCTATCCCTGATGGCCTCAATTGGGATTTGTGGCTTGGCCCAGTGCCCGACCGCCCTTATCACCCAAATTATACCAATGCTGTATTTCGCGGCTGGTACGACTTTGGAGGAGGCAGCATCGCTGATATGGGGCATTACAGCCTCTGGCCTCTTTTCCTTACGCTCGGCATCAACACGCCGCCATTGAGCGCAGAAGGTTTTGGAACGACAACTTGTGCAGTTTCCAATCATGTTAGCCATGGCGTTGTCAATGATGTGGCCTTCCCGTATTGCTGCACGATTAAATTTAAATTTCCGCAACAGGCCGAATTGCCAGCGTTTGAGCTTTACTGGTATGATGGAGGCATGAAACCACATACGCCCGAAGAATTGGAAGTCGATGGCGGTTCATTGCCAAGAGAAGGCATGATGTTCGTAGGCGATAAAGGAAAAATCCTGGCCGAATTCAGAAGCGAAAACCCACATTTGATACCGAAAAGTAAAATGACAAGCTACCTTGCCGGACAAGAGCCTGCAAAAGAATTAGTAGAACGTAATGATAATACCTGGATTGATGCTTTCAAGAATAAAACACAATCGCCCGGGAGTTTTTTAAACTCAGGCGCGATCACAGAAACTATTTTGCTGGGTGCAGTTGCATTGCGTGCCGGTCGAAAAGTGGAATATGATTCTGCAAATATGAAAATTACAAATTTCCCGGATGCCAATAAATATTTGGTCAGGGAATATCGCAAAGGATGGGAATTGTAATTGATTGCGATTATTGGTAACTGTTATATCCCGATTATCCTTTCGATATCATATTCCACAATCAATGTTGCTGATGAGCGTCACGCGTACATTGATTGTGGAATTTTTCAACACAATTATCTTATGATGCTGATCGTCCTCGTTTCATTAGAATTCCCATGAATGATCTGTATGAAATAAACTCCGGGGTTGATACCAGAAACATATAATACTGCTGTACTACCGTTATTAGTCAGCGGTACATTTATTCTTTGACCACTGTTGTTGATTAGAGCGATCGACATTTTTTCTCCTTTAGCTGCGCTTATCGTAATATAATTTGTAGCAGGGTTTGGATAAACGCTCAATGTTGCAGGTTGATCCATATTTACTTTTCTCACCATAGAATAAGATACTTTGCCGTCCAGGTCGGTTTGTTGCAAGCGATAATATGAAACACCATAAAGTGGGTTTTCATCGTTCGCAGAATAATATGTATCGGTACTACTATTGAGCAACCCTTTGATTTCTTTTATATCTTCCCAATTCGTAGCGTCGGTTGAACGCTGAATAGTAAAATGATCATTGTTGATTTCGGCAGCTGTTTCCCAATCGAGCCTGACAATTTGGTTTACCGGAGTTGCAGTAAATGAAATTAACGTAATAGGCAATGTTGAACTGGTCGAATTAACGGATCCAATAAAGAATGAGTTTGACAAATCAGTCACTGCTAAACCTGTCCTGTTGATCTGCGGATTTGATGTTGTCCCGGCATTTACTCCTGCAGTACCTACTATACTATTGCTAAGTGTTAAGCGAAGGTCATTCACGTTGCCAATACTTCCGAACCCTGTTCCCTGTGCATCGAGATTATAATTCCCTCCTGCTAATCCATTGCCTGTCGACAATGCCCAGTTAAGATCTTTTCTAACAACTACTGTGAATGATCCATCAAGAAATGATACTGATGTATTAGTAGATGCATTATTATAGGAAACTGTTATTGTTCCGCCTGTTGTAGGTCCTGATACCGGAGCAGAAACATAAAATGGCCGATAATCAGTTGCGGTCCCGGTTGGGAAAAGGCCCGTGATAGAATTATTAGCTATGATAGCCGCGCTAAACCAACGTTTGAAAGTACCTGTCCCAATGATTGTACTGTTTGTACGCGCAAGTGTTCCTTTATTTGCGACGGATATACCAAGAATAAGATTGTTGTTATTTAAATCAATATTGCCTTGCGTCATGGTTAATAAAGTTGCAACCGTAACATCGTTCTGCAATTGAATCCCTGCACCTGTATTATTGACATTTACATTTGTGAAATTTTCACCGGCAGGCGAAGTAATTGTTTGCAGGGTTGTCCCGATAAAATTTACCGTACTGGTAGCTTCAGTAAAACCTGCTGTCCCGCGGTCAACCCAATTTCCGGATAAGTTAATTGTATTTGCTCCGGCAGATAAAATACCGGTACCATTAATCGTGAGATTATTATCAACGGATAAATTATTTCCGAGCGTGCTTGTATTCGATGTAACGATTACATTATAAAAATCCATTCCTGCACTCGTGATTGTAAGATTATTTCCTCCAAATACAACAGTTGAACTATTAGTCCCTGCGTCTACTGTTCCGCTATTATAAGTCCAGTTGCGGCTTTCAGATATGATACCATTTAATGTAAGCGTTCCAGAAATTTTTTGAATAGTTATATTCGGCATCCTTCCTTGTCCGGCAGTAGCCGTACTTGCGAAAGACTGCGCCCCTGTTCCATCGATAAGCAACAATCCGGTTCCTCCACCTGCAACAGCAGTATTGCTGATGGAAATATCTCCTTGTACTTCGATCGCTGTCGCTCCTGCCACTGGTGTATTGATAGTGATGTTGGAAGCACCATTCATAGTTAATATTCCTTTCACTGTCAATATAGTTCCGGTAGCAACTGTATACGTATAATTACCGCTTCCTTCGAATGTCAGGTTATTCAGTGTATGTGTTCCGGTAATAGTAAGTGTATTGGCAAATACTACTGTTGAATTATTTGTTGCTACATCAATTGTGCCCGTTATATAAGTCCAATTACCGCGAACAGTAATTAGCGCAGGGAACAAAAGCGTGCCACCTGTTTTGTTGATAGTTACTGCCGGCAAACTACTTTGGTTGACTGCCAAAGCACTAATGATCGACTGATTAACTGCTGCAACAAAATCAATAACTGTTGTACCTCCGCCTGCAGTAGCGGTATTGGTCAGGGTAAGGTCGCCATTAAGATTAATTGTGCCGGTATTAAGCGTCACATTATTAGCACCTGATATTGTCATGCCAGAAGCAGTTAATGTTGTGCCTACTGCAACCGTGTACGTATAATTGCCACTGCCATTGAATTCTATATTGTTTAGTGTGTGGCTTCCCGTTATACTCAATGTGTTTCCGAAAACAACTGTTGAATTATTGGTAACGACATCCATAGTTCCTGCTGTATACGTCCAGTTGCCCCTTACTGTAATAAGTGATGGGAAAGTAAGCGTGCCGCCGGTTTTATTAATCGTAACGGCAGGCAAACGGCTTTGATTAATTAATAATGAGCCATTGATAGCCTGGTTAGTTGAACCGGTAAAACTGATCACCGTAGTACCACCGCCTGCAGTACCGGTATTGGTTAAATTGAGATCAGCATTCAGGTTGATCGCACCACCAGTGAAAGTTAAACTATTGGTATTGCTCATAGCCATATTACCATTGGCAGTAAGTGTTGTAGCAGCCGGGATGGTGATCGTATAATTACCAGCAGCATCGAAACTAATATTGTTTAATGTATGACTACCGGTAATGGTTAAGCTATTTGCAAATACGATGGTTGAATTATTTGTTGTAACATCTAAAGTCCCCGCTGTATAAGTCCAGTTACCCCTTACCGTTATGAGCGATGGGAAAGTAAGTATCCCGCTGATTTTATTAATAGTTACAGCAGGAAGTTTTCCCTGGTTGATAATTCCGGTTGATGAAATATTTTGAGCAGCAGTACCATTGATGAGGATTGTACCACTTCCTCCGCCTGCTGTTGCTGTATTGGTTATTATAATATTCCCCTGCGCCGCGATTGTACCGGTATTGATATTGGTATTCGACGCGCCATTAGCAATAGTAAAATCATTAGAAACAGAAATAGTGCTTGCTGCGGCTACAGTTAAATTTATCCCTGCTGTCCCGCTGATCGTAAGATTATATACGGTAAAACTACCAGTCATGCTGATACTTGCAACAACATTACAAGTCGATGTTGTCGGATCGATTGTGCCTGCTGTGTACGTTACATTAGAAGCAAAAGAAATATTTCCTGAAATAGATAATGTTCCGCTCGGCTTATTGATATTGATAATTGGCAATCGGTTTTGATTGATTGTGATTGCAGTACCATCCAACGTTTGATTAGAAGTACCAGTGATATTAATTGTTGCAGTACCACCGCCTCCCGTTGCGGTATTCGTCAAAAATATATTTCCATTGGCATTTATAGTTCCAGTATTGAGAATTATATTGCCTGTCCCAGCAGTAGTAACATCATTCACGGTGAGCGTTGTCCCTGCAGCAATAGTGATTGTAAGGCCAGCGTTTGTAGTGATAAATATATTATTCAAACTAACACTACCGCTGATCGTGTATGCTCCTGTTGTAGCCCTGGTAAAACAAAAAGTTGAAGTGCCTGCATTTATTGTGCCGGCAGTATATGTAAAATTATTTGCAACGCCGGGATAATTAACCAGGTTTAATGTACCTGAACTTTTGTTGATTGTAAGTTGCGGTAGTATTCCCTGGCCTGCAACCGTAGCTCCGGTAAAATTTTGTGTTCCGGTCCCAATAATATTGATCATGCTGTTACCACCGCAACCTGTTGCAGTGTTACTGATATTTATATCACCATTAACATCAATTGCGCCGGAATTTAAAGTATAGGATAAGGTCCCACTCAAACTGAGTGTGTTCAATACCGTTATATTGCCGGCAGATGAAATAGTATAGGTATGGCCTTGGCCAACAAATTCAAGATTATTAAAAACAGGGCTTGTGCCGGAAACAGTCATTGAAGCAGAACCATTGTATCGCACTGAGCCGCTATTATGTACAAAACTGCCACTTGTAAAAGCAGTATTATTACGGAATTCAATCGTAGTAGCAGTCGACGTAAAATTAGTGCCCGACAAAGTAAATGTAGACCCTATAATTATATCGGCTGTGCCTCCTGTAAATATGCCGCCGGCAAATGTAGCAGTACCGGTTGTAGTAATTGTATTGGCTCCTTGTGAAATGGTACCAGTATATCCTGCTGTTACATTAATGCTTACCACGGTCACAGCTGCATTTATATTACAATTGCCCAAACCTCCATTGTCAAATGTTACTGCATCTGCAGCACCTGGCACACTTGCCCCACTGGCACCTCCTGATGCAGCTGACCAGTTAGCCGTATTATTCCAATTACCGGTTGAGGCAGCGACCCAAAAACGATTCGCAGCAAACAGCTGGCAGAAACTGCCAGTGAAGAAAATGATTAATATTAAATAACGTGTGTTTTTCATTGGATACCTTATTAATATAAACGCTTACTCTTAAATAAGTGTTAACCATTAAAACTAAAATTCTTTTGATTTATTGTTTCAACATCGTAATATGCCAATGAACGTACCAATTGATAATAGTCTGAAAACCACATGATGACCATAATCCTTTTATGCGACTTGGTATCATTTCGGGAGCATGT
>Ga0207059_1087_pt1 | contig 11795 bp, 12 predicted proteins | sample Alteio_BWMinCont_32_FD_153273 | JGI IMG/M metagenome (GOLD analysis project Ga0207059, IMG submission 153273) | Enriched cells from forest soil in Barre Woods Harvard Forest LTER site, Petersham, Massachusetts, United States -... | ecosystem: Environmental > Terrestrial > Soil > Temperate forest >...
GAGGGATCGGGAGGCAATTATGAAGTGGGGAATTTCCATCGGTGTTTCGACGCTTTTTCTTTTGATGGCTTGTGTTTCAGCTCGTGGCCAGGAAACCCATGCGACCATCATCTACGATGATCACGCAACCGAGATCAGCAGTGCTAACGTAGATCGAGGCCAGCTATGGATCACGACTGTCGACCTTAAACGTGCCACGGGCTTTGCGTTGAAGCCGCAAGGTATCTGCCGGGATGAACTATGCTTTCCGCTGCCCAAGTTCCGAAAGCAGGAGTTCGTGCGCCAGAGCTCGGGGAAGACTTGGTTCAGTCTCATGACCTTCGCGCGGCTCGTGCATCAGCCGGTTGCCCATGATGAAGCGCTGGCCACCTGGTACTTTGGGTTGCGTTCCGACCAAAGACAGGGTTTGTCCTCGCTCGAGGCTCCCGATTTCACGCTTCCGGACATGAACGGCAAGATTCACTCGCTTTCGGACTTTCGCGGAAAGAAGGTATTGCTGATCACCTGGGCTTCCTGGTGAGGGTGCCGTCTAGACTTGCCAGGCTGGCAAGCAATTTATCAGCAGCTCAAAGATAAGAATCTCGAGATTGTCGCTGTCGCCCAGGATACCAACGGTATTAAGGACGCTGGTCCGTGGATTACCGCCGCCAACCCGACCTTCACTGCTTTGATTGATGAGAGACATTTGGTTTCGAAGCTGTACAACATGGTCAATGTGCCCACCGGAGTGTGGATTGACGAGCAAGGAAAAATTGTTCGGCCAAACGAAGTGGCTTTTGTTGACGACCGGTTCAAGAACTTCAGTGGCCTTGATTCCGCTCCTTACCTCAACGCTTTGAGGGATTGGATCGAAAAGGGTGACAAGAGCGTCTACAGGATGAGCGAAGAGCGGCTTCGCGAAAAACTGGCTGTCAACGACCCCGATGTCATTCTAGCTGCGGCCGAGTTTGCGCTCGGTGAGCATGTCTATAAGTCCGGACATTTGCGTGAAGCGATCCCTCATTTCAAAGAGGCGCAACGTTTGAATCCCAAGAGTTGGAATTACAAGCGCCAGGCGTACGCGCTGTCCGATGCCAAGCGCGACTATGGAACGACCTTTGTGGACGAAGTCGAGAAGGCCGGTGGGAGCAAAGTCTACTATCCCCCTCCCGACCTGACACCCGGGGCCGCTACAAAAGACAAACAGCCTCAAGAATAATTGCCATCGGGGTTGCGTGAGACCGAGTGTGGTCGCCCATGGTGTGTCGAGGATCACGGCCCATGCGGCGTAGAGCGCTCTTCGGTTGAACAACATCCGACGATAACGTTACATGGGATTTGCCGAGGAAGGTTGATTGAGCTAAATTGGCAAGGAATTTATCGAATACCTAGTATCAAGAAAATTTGTAGTTGTTACAGGCTGCCATACAATGGCAGATTCTGACCGGCAGAAACCTGACGTCGTGATTCAAATCGGCAGACCTACACGGGAGCACAATGAAGGTAAAGGCAAAACGGAATGCCCCAGGGAATAAGAAACCCGTAAAATCGTTGCTCAAGGCTTTGCGCATCCTCGATACGCTCAGTGACGGCGTGGATGGCCTAGGCATTACGGATTTGAGCGGTGTGCTGAAGACCCCCAAGAGCACAGTGCATAGGCTGATCGCGACTCTGGAAACTGCCGGGTATGTGGCGTTTGATCCACCGACGGCGAAATACAGTCTCGGCAGCCGGGCCGCCAGACTAGGGGAGCAGCTGAATCATCACTCTCCCTTGCTTACGTTTGGGGGCACCGATGCTCGAACGACTCACAGAAGCGTGTCACGAGGCCAGCCATCTGGCGATCCTGCAGGGAACGGAAGTGGTTTATGTTTCCCATGAGGAAAGCAAGGAGCCTGTGAGGATCAGTTTCGGAATGGGACACAGAGCGCCGGCCCACTGTACGGCTCTCGGCAAAGTTTTTTTGGCGGGGTTGTCAGATAGTGAGATTCTGATGCTCTACAGGAACAAGAAGAGACTCGAGAAACTCACGCCGCAAACAGTTTCCAGGCTGGATCAGCTGCTGTCGGAGATTGCGGTCGTGCGCAGGGAAGGCATTGGTCACGACAACGAAGAATATACCAGGGGACTGCGCTGCATAGCTGCTCCGATCCGCGATTTTTCTTCGAGAATCGTGGCAGCCATGAGCCTGTCGATGTTCAAGCACAAGATGACCGCGGAGCGAAGGGAGTTCTTCAAAGATGCTTTGGTTCGGGCCACCTCCGAGGTGTCCGAAAAGCTTGGATTTATGCCCGTATCGAAGAGCTAGAGTGCGCGAGACTCGACGAAAGCCGGCCTGAGCAAAGTTGGTTTTTCCAGTAAGGCCTCCTTGGTTGAGTAGGTTCGTTCTCCTGCAGGCGAGCGCCTCTGCGAGCCTGATTATCCAACAAATAAGCATCACCAGAGCGATCAGGCAGAATCCGCCGATTAGAATCGTTCCACTAAGTGGAACGGCGTTCCAACATATTTCTTGACAGCGCTAATGGGAAGATGTTACGAGACATGCCTACTTCTGGAGTGGAACGACGTTCCACTTCGGGGCAGGGCCGTCCCAGCGAGTGGCCTACCTTGGAGGTGTGTGGTGAATTCTCGAAGCAAAGTCGGTTTGTCGTTGGTGTTGCTTGTGGCGCTCATCCGCTGCGCCGGTGTTTCAGGAGCGTGGGGGCAAACGGCCGCCACTGGGCAGGTCATGGGAACCGTTACGGACCCATCGAAAGCGGCCGTCGGTCAGGCCACCATTACGGTGACGAACGAAGCCACCGGCATCACGCGTACCGTCAAGAGCAATGCTGACGGAGATTTTGTGGTTCCTTTGCTAACACCGGGATCGTATTCGGTCACCGTGGAAGCCACGGGATTCAAGACGCAAACCAGTGAAAATATTCTTGTGCAGGTGGCCAGCACCGCCACGGTGAACATCCGACTGCAGCTTGGCGGATCGGCTGAGAAAGTGGTCGTGGAGGCCTCCGAAGAGATTCTACAAACCGACAGCTCTGCGAACGGCGGCACGGTAAACGACAAAACCGTTCCGGCTCTGCCGCTTAGCAGCCGGAACTACACGCAGATCCTGGATCTAGCGCCCGGAGTCTCGGGCTCGGTGCCGAACGCGGCAAGCTTGGGAAAGAATTCCGTGGATGTGTTCGTCAACGGCGGCCGAATCATGGACAACAGCTATCAGATGGATGGGCAAGACGCCGGGAATATGGAGACGCAAGGCACTGGCAGCATATTGTCAATCGGTGGAATCTCCATTCCCAACCCGGATGCCATACAAGAGTTCAAAGTGCAAACCAGCTTGTACGACGCATCGTACGGGCGCGGCGCGGGCGGGAACGTCAATGTGGTGACCAAGTCAGGTAGCGATCAACTGCATGGCGCGCTTTTCGAATTTCTTCGCAACGACATCTTCAACGCGAATGACTTTTTCCTGAATCGAAACGGAGTTCCGCGGCCTCCCCTGAAACAGAACCAGTTCGGCGGAACGATCGGCGGGCACATCATCAAGAGCAAGCTGTTTTATTTTGGTTCCTATCAGGGAACGCGACAGATAAATGGGGTGAGCTCGAACTCCGTGGCCACGGCAATATTGCCAGGTTTGACGGACGACCGCACCGCTGCTGGCATCGCCAAAGTGTTTGGGGGGCTCCAGGGCAGCAATGGCGGAACGATTGCTGCGGATGGATCGAATATAAATCCGGTAGCACTAAAGCTACTGAACCTCAAGACGGCAGGAGGGGGCTTCCTTATCCCTACGCCACAAAAGGTTACGGGAACGGACTCGCAAGGAGGTTCGCAGGGGCAATCCTCGTTCAGTATTCCATCTAAATTTAACGAGGACCAGTACATTGCGAACGTGGACTATGCGCCAAGCAACAAGCATACGATCTCGGAGAAGTTTTTCTACGCGAAGTCACCGGAATTTTTGGCGTTCACGTCTTCGAATGTTCCCGGTTCAGGCACGAATGACCTGTTCAAAAACTGGAACGGCAACATCAAAGATACCTATGTGATCGCGCCGACGCTGATCAACGAGGCCAGCATTGCGTACCATCGCTACTACGGCAGAGTAGCCAGCCAGAATCAGGTCACAAATCAATCCATTGGGCTGACGCCTGGGTGCACCAGCGCGTTCATGCCGATCATGGTCATCGGTTCGACGGAGTTGAGCGGCAACTTCAATGATGGTCAATTTACTGCGCCGACGGCGTGGGCAGCACAGGATCAAGTCTCCTGGACTCACGGAAGGCACAACATTCGCGCGGGCTTTGGATGGGAAAGAGACATCGCCGATTCCGCAGATCAAGAAGTGACGCGCGGTGATATTTCGTTCTTGAGCTTCGAGGATTTCCTGCTCGGAATGAGTGCCGCGCAGAACGGCGGGAAATTGAGCAACATCAACGTGTCGGATGATCTTTGCGGGGATACCACAAGAGAGTTTCACGTCGGCAGCCTGTACACCTTCGCCCAGGACGACATCAAGGTGAACTCGCACTTGACCGTAAACGTGGGATTGCGCTGGGAGGGCCTGGGTCAGACTTCGGACGGAAAAGGGAAAATTGTCGACTTCTGGCCGTCGTTGGCTTCGAACGACCTAGCGAACAAGCCTTTCTCAGGTTTCATCGCGGCTTCAAACTTCCCGGGCACTCTGCCGGCCGGAATTATGCGGAATTCCAATCCGACGTTCGCAGCGAATGGTTGGGCGCTGAACAATTTTGGGCCGCGGCTGGGATTTGCGTGGACGCCGCCTCTCTTCAATGACAAGCTCGTCGTGCGCGGCGGGTATGGACTCTACTACACGCATCCGCCAGTGAATGACGCGTTCCAATTGATTGTCAATCCGCCGTTTTTCTCGAGGCAGACCAACGTTGGCGCCTTGAACTCCCTGGCAACTTTGCAGGTCCCGTTCAATCCTCCCTCAAACGAAGTATTCCCGAACTTCGTTGAGCGATCTCCAAATACCGCGCTTACGATCAATTCCATCAGCCCCGACTGGAAGCCCCCGATAACGCAGCAGTATAACTTCGGCATTCAATACGCGTTGAACAGCACAACTCTGGTCCAAGTCGGCTACGTGGGGACCAAGAGCAATCGCATTGAAACGACGAACCAAATCAATCAGGCCGAACTGGCCGGCGCTGCGAACCCGGTCAACGGGCTGACGACAAACACATTTGAAAACGCCGCCCAACGCGTCCCTGTTCTCGGCATAGCGCCTAGCGGATTGGACCAAGCGCAATGGACCGGGATTTCTAACTACAACAGTTTGCAGGCAAACATCCAAAAGAGATTCAGCCACGGGATTCAGTTCGGGCTGGCCTATACCTATGGGAAGACGCTGACGGACGTAACGGGTGTTGGCACCTTCCCGCTAGGGGGTGGCGCCTACAACGACCAATTGAATCCGATGAACGGCTACGGCCCGGCAGATTTCGACACTCGGAACCGCTTTGTCGCGAACTACCTGTGGGATTTGCCCAACTTCCATAACAACAAGGGAATTGACGGAAGGCTGCTCAGTGGATGGGGAGTGTCGGGAGTAGTCGTGGCGCAGTCCGGGCCTGCGCTGACGTTTACAGATCCCGCTGCCGGCAGTATCTATGGCCTTGCCGGAGCATTCGGGACCTTTGGAGCGACTTTGTGTCCCGGTAAAACCGCCCAAAACATTCTGACTCCGGGTCCGGTGCAGACGAATCTGGATAATTTCTTCAACGCCAATGCTTTCTGCGCACCTCCGCAGATTGGTGATGGAACTGGGTTCGGCGCGCTAGGCCGCGGCGTAGTATATGGTCCGGGCCAACACAATATGGACATGTCGATATTTAAGGACACAAAAGTTGGAGGTCTCAGTGAAGCCGGAACGGTTCAGTTCCGAGCGGAGTTCTTCAACACCTTCAATACCCCGCAGTTCGCTAGCCAGACCACCACGCAATTTTCGACGGCGATTACTCAGTTGCACGCCCCGAGCTTTGGGCAGATCACGGCAACCACGGTGTCCCCGCGCATCATTCAATTTGGGCTGAAGTATACGTTTTAACTCCGGGGCCGGGTGACACCACAGACTGGAGAGGGGAGCGCGAGCGTTTCGCTCCCCTTCTTGATGAGAGAGGGGGGAAAATGCGCAAGCTCTTGCTAGGGATAGTGCTGGTTGCGACCTTCAGGGCGAGTCTAGAGGCGCAGCAAAAACCAACGCTCTCGTCGCTCACCAAGAGCTTCGTTACTGTGGATTCGACTGTGGTGGCGTTGGAGCACGTGCGGGTCATCGATGGGACAGGGGCGGCTCCGGAGGCCGATCAGACCATTCTCATCGAAAACGGAATGATACGAGGAATTGGACCTTCCTCTGCGGTGTCTGTTCCCCCCGGCGCGCACGTCCTCGAGTTGAAGGGGCGCTCGGTGATTCCAGGCCTTGTTGGAATGCACGATCACATGTTCTACCCAGCAGCTTCAGGGGAAGGACCGGTGGAGGGCGCCCCCGCGCTTTATGGCGAAATGGGATTCAGTTTTCCGCGGCTCTATCTGGCCGAGGGCGTGACCTCAATTCGAACGACAGGGAGCCTGGAAACCTACACGGATCTGGCTTTGAAGAAAATGATCGACACCGGCAAGATGCCCGGGCCCAAGATAAACATCACTGGGCCGTATCTTGAGGGCGCGGGCTCCTTTACACCACAGTTGCACGAGCTCAGCGGGCCCGAGGATGCCGTGCGTCTCGTGAATTACTGGATCGACGAGGGGGCAACCTCTTTCAAAGCGTACATGCACATCACGCGTGCTGAACTGAGCGCGGCGATCAAAGCCGCCCATGCACGAGGAATCAAGGTTACGGGCCATTTGTGTTCAGTGGGATTCAGCGAAGCAGCGGAAATGGGGATCGACGACCTGGAACACGGCTTGGTGGTGGACCAGGAGTTCAACCCCGATAAGCTGCCGGATGTCTGTCCACCCGATGCCGACCGGCACCCAAGCATGGAAAAGATGGATATAGAAAGCGAAACGGTCCAAGCGGTGATTCGTAAGCTAGTGCAGCATCATGTTGCGGTGACTTCCACGCTCGTCATTTTCGAAACGTTTGCCGCGAATCGCCCGCCGCTCGAGGACCGGGTATTGCAGGCGATGTCCCTGCCATCGCGTGCGGACTATCTAGCAGCACGTGCCAAGATTGCGGAGGGCAGCGACAACGGTACAATTCTGCTTAAGAAGGAAATGCAGTTTGAACACGACTTCGTGAAAGCGGGAGGACTGCTGCTCTCCGGCGAAGATCCCACAGGATATGGGGGAGCGCTGGCGGGATTCGGCGATCAAAGACAGACGGAACTCCTGGTTGAGGCAGGGTTCACGCCGCTCGAAGCTATCCACATTGCTACGCAAAATGGGGCTGAATTCCTGGGACAGGCGGATCGCATCGGCACGTTGAGCGCCGGCAAACAAGCCGACATCGTTGTGGTCAAGGGCGATCCCAGCCAGAAGATTAGAGACATCGAAAACGTGGAACTCGTCTTCAAAGACGGAATCGGATACGACTCAGAGAGACTTGTGCGTTCCGTCCATGGTGCGGTGGGATTGCACTAGAAGTTTGCTCCAGTCAACGCTGCGCCAAGCTGCACAGCTGCTAGGACCGGGGTTGCGATGGGCTAAGAGAATGAGGTTTGATGACTGATTGACGGCCTCTCCGTTGATTTTCTTGCAGTCTTGAACTCTTCTTCCACCAATTCCATCGCGCTACCTGCGATGCACTCAAACGCTTCTGGTAGTCATTCATCGCGAGGCGTAGAATCGCTTGGATGGTTTGTGACCAGAGGATTTGTTTGTCGGCTTTGTACGGGCACATCAGCGCGCTATTCCTGAGCCTGATTTCCGGATTATCCCAATACCTGCAACCCGACTTTCGAGCGCTCGCACGCGAGTATTCACCGTAGTTTATTGGACATCGGCCTGTGGGCCAAGTTGGAACCAGCATCCAGCCGGTATAAACTGTAACTCCCTTCTTGGACCAGCACGTGCTTCCGAGCCGCCCCTCGGACTTGCGACACTGTGTCTGTCCCAAAGCCCTCCGCTCCTAATCTGGAGTTAGTTGAAGACGAACGTGGCTTCGCATAGGGCAGAAATAATGACCTTTTCTGGGGCGCGAAGGGGAGCACGCCAATACTCCTCGCCCGGATCTGAACTCGCTCCAACTGAACCTGCCCAAGAAGGACGGCCGGGAGGTCTTGGCGGAACTCAAGGAGAGCCCGGTACTCGAGAGTATCCCGGGGTTATCTTGACGACCTCCGCATCCGGGACGGATATCCCAGAGGAGTTATCACCCATGAGAACTGCCACCTTACCAACACTGCAGATCTCGAGGGGTTCCTGAAAGTGGTGAAGAGCATCGACAGTTTTCTAGTCGTCGGTGGTTAAGTTGCCAAGGGACGCACGCTCATGAAGCAAAAGACACTGCGAGTTCTTCTGGTTGAGGATAACGAGGGAGATGCTCGCTTGCTCCGTGAGATGTTCGGCAAAGAAAGCCCGAATAGCTTCGAAATGACGCACGTCTCAAACATGCGTGAGGCCGTCATTCGCCTGGCGAAAGGCGGGGTGGACATCGTCCTGCTGGACTTGGGACTGCCGGATGCGTATGGTCTCCAGTCCGTCCAACAGGCGCGCGCAGCGGCCCCGGGCATCCCCCTCATCGTGCTCACAGGCATGGACGATGAGGCGCTGGCGGCCGAAGCTATGAAGGCCGGTGCGCAAGATTACCTGATTAAGGGACAGGTCGAAAATCGCGCGCTTCCCAGGGCTCTTCGTCACGCCATCGAGCACCATCGCATACAAGTAGAAACTACATACCTCGCGCAGCACGACGCGGTGACCAACCTGCCCAATCGGCTTGTGTTGAACGACCGGATCTCTCAAGCGATTTCCTTAGCTCGCCGTCGGAAGACCCTGACAGCGGTAGTCTTTCTCGATTTGGATCGATTCAAGTACATCAACGATTCACTGGGACATGCCATCGGGGACCGACTGCTGCAATCCGTTGCACTCCGGTTGGTGGCCAGCGTGCGCGATTCGGACACCGTCACCCGCCAGGGTGGAGATGAATTCCTGATCCTCCTTTCAGAGATCGCTGGTTCGCAAGACGCTGCCAAAAGCGCGAAAAGGATACTTCTTTCTCTGACTGCGCCGCATTTCATCGGGGAGCACGAACTGCATATCGATGGCAGTATCGGCATCAGTGTCTATCCGGTGGACGGAGAAGATGCGGAAACGTTAATCAAGAATGCGGACACGGCGATGTATCACGCCAAGGAAAACGGCCGCAACAACTTCCAGTACTTCACGGCGGAGATGAATGTGAAGGTCGTAGCGCGGCAATCTCTCGAAGCCAGTCTGCGTCGCGCTCTCGAGCGACAAGAGTTCTTGTTGCATTACCAGCCCAAGGTAAATCTCAACACCGGGGAGATCACAAGTGTCGAAGCGTTGATACGCTGGCAGCATCCGGATCGAGGACTCGTCTCTCCTGCGGAATTCGTGCCCATCGCCGAAGATAGCGGGCTAATTCTGCCCATCGGCCGCTGGGTGCTGCGCGAAGCGTGCCGGCAAGCCCGCGCCTGGCAGGACGCAGGACTTCCGCCAATCCCCGTTGCTGTTAACGTCTCTTCCGCGGAGTTCCGCAAAACTGATTTTGTTGAAGGTGTCCGGACGATCCTCAAGGAAACCGGCTTGGAGGCGCGGTACCTCGAACTCGAACTCACCGAAGGCGTTCTTATGGACGATGCCAAATTCACGGCTTCCGTACTTCAAGAGCTCAAGGGCATGGGAATACGTCTCGCCGCGGATGACTTCGGTACTGGCTATTCCAGCCTTAGCTATCTCCGCGAGTTTCCCATCGATATTTTGAAAATCGATCGCTCGTTTATCAACCAGATCACTGCCGATTGCGATGGCTCAACCATCGTGGACGCGATCATTAGCATGGGAAAGAGCCTCAAGCACGTGGTGGTCGCCGAGGGCATCGAAACGCAAGAACAGAGGGCCTACCTTCAGGCCCACCATTGTCAGGAAGGACAGGGGTACCTCTTCAGTAGGCCGCTACCTGCTCCACAATTTGCTGCTCTGCTTCAGACAGGCTAACAGAAGCTCTCGTCCGCCGAAGATCCCAGCCAGTTGCTCCGCGTGGTGATCATGAAGCCGGGACGCTCCACTTAAGCCAGGCAACGAACTCCATAAGCGGTATTGCGCCGTCTTCAGTGCTTCTTCGCCGTTTGTAGGCGATAGCTGAATCACACGTCCTACGAATCTGTGATGGCCGGGTCTTAGCGTCTAGCGAGGCAGGCGCGGCCATCATCCAGACGCCGTTGTCAACAAGACGACTGCATCAGGAGTGTCTTTAACCCATCGTGTGCTCCCATCGGCCATCTGGACTTCTGTCGCATTAGGGCCAGAACTGATGGCAACAATTTGATCGGTATTTGCAAAGAGAATTCCCGTTTCTTCTCCGGCTTCATTGGCCTCGCGAAGCTTGATTAGCGCCATATCAATTCCCGCTCTATCTGTTCATTCGGATTGAATACCTCAACTACTTATAAACCTGAATTTTCCCGTCCACCACCACCGCGATGTATCTTCCCGCTTCGAGAAACTGCATGACTTTTTTTTCCTCCCTGGCGAGCTTCGCCCATCTGGATTTGGTGTTCGGGTTTTGTTCCAGGCCCCGCAATTCTCGCCCTTCAAAACGAAAATCAATTTGTTTCAACCTGCTTTTGGCCGTCTGCTTGACAGAATAAGTTTCGCCGTCAATCTCGACAATTTTCTTCTTATCGACCAGACCCTGTTGCCAGACGGACAGAAGAGCGGATTCAAAACTCGTGGGCACAGGCTGAGGATAGCACCTAATTATTCAAGGCGCCGTACAGGGCGAGCTAACCAGGGGTTTCTGAGGCATGCGGTTGGTGATCTAGCGCGGTCAGAACCCATTTCTGCAAAACGGCTCGAAACTGGGGCTTTATCTCCCGAAACACCAAGCCCATGCCCTCGGGCTTGAGATAGAGAACTGATGCCTCGGCCTCGAAATGCTCTCCCGAGTGGTCAATCTTCAGCAAAACAGGTAGCTGCATCTCAAACGACGCAGAAGTCTCTAGGAGACACCCCCGTAAGCTCACCTCCGTCACCCGTGCCTTGACAAAAGCAGTAGGCGAGCTTTCAGGAGCGATCTCGGCACTGGCGCTAAACGCAAACCTTAGCCCACGATGGTCATCCACCGTTCGAGCCTATTCCATTGAATAATCGATGTCGAGTCACTCGATGAAGGTCCGTTACGTATTGTCTACTACTGGATTTCCAACCGCGAAGGCCGGACTATCCTGCCGCCTTTTTCTGCGCTCGAAACTTCCTCCACCGCTTCTTGGCAGCTTTCCCGATCTTCGCTCTGGCGGCAGCAGACATAACGCGCTTCTTTACCGCTTTGAGTTCCTTGCTCGTCGAATCGCCCAAAGCTTTCCCAGCCGATCGTATTCCGTTCAATTGGTGCTGTAGCTTGCCTAACTGCTTTTCGAGTTTTCTCTCTTCGCGCTTGATGGCTGCTAGAATGTCCATGAATCCTCCCGATCAAATCTATCGCAACCGGAGGCGCCGCACCAGACGTAAGGCGGGAGGCAAGTGACTCGGCAGTAGCTCGGGAACGGAACAAGTTAAAGCCCGCGACGCGTGGGCTAGTTTGCTCATGGGAGTATGTCACCTTCTCGATCAAACGGAAGTAATCTCTTACCGATGAGTTGTGCGGGTGACGAACCTACGACGAT
>Ga0207059_1163_pt1 | contig 11757 bp, 11 predicted proteins | sample Alteio_BWMinCont_32_FD_153273 | JGI IMG/M metagenome (GOLD analysis project Ga0207059, IMG submission 153273) | Enriched cells from forest soil in Barre Woods Harvard Forest LTER site, Petersham, Massachusetts, United States -... | ecosystem: Environmental > Terrestrial > Soil > Temperate forest >...
GTGTTGCGATTTACGAAAGGATTGGCGAAGGCGAGAATCAACAGCAGCAGCAACAGCAGCCGCAGCGAAAGCAGCAGGAAATAACGGAGCCGGCGGTGACGGGTTGAGGCTTGCGTGCGCGATTCGAAAAACATCAGCGAACTCACCGGCTTGGGTGTGGTGGTTTGCCGCTTCAACAGATGCAGGTAGAGAGGAAGCGCGAGCCCGGCGAGAGCGGCAAGGAACCAGGGGGCGAGAAGTCCCATTTACTTACGGGCTCCGCGGAGGGTTAGATATTCTCGAAGCGCGGCGTCGAGCGGCCGGTCTGTCATGAGCAGGCAGTAGCCCATGCCGGCGCCCTGGGCACGATCGCGCAGGTCCGCAAGATGCGTGTCGATTTTTTCCCGATACTCTTTTCTGGCGTAATCGGGGGTGACTTTGAGTTCCTGCTGGGTCTCCATGTCAACGAGGAGGGACTGGCCGTTCAATTTGGGGCGCACATCCTCGGGGTCGAGGACGTGGAACAAGACTACCTCGTTTCCGTAGAAGCGGAGTGGCTCGATGGTGCGGATAATGCTCTCCGGCGACTCCCAGAAATCGGAGACGATGAGCACCATGCCGCGGCGCTTGAGAAGCTCCTGGAAGTACCGCATGGGCTTGGCGAAATCGGTGCGGGCGCGGGCTTCGGCCTGATCCAGACTGGCCATCAAGCGATGTAACTGGCCCTGGCGGGTGGAAGGGCGGACATAGTTGCGGATCTCGTCGTCGAAGGTAATCAGCCCGGCGGCGTCCCGCTGTTCGTGGATGGCGAGGTAGAAGAGCGACGCGGCGAGGTAGCGGGCGTAGTCCATTTTGTTGACGCGATGGGAGCCGAACTGCATCGAGTTGCTGGCGTCGAGAAGGATGGTCAGGAAGCTGTTGGTTTCGCCGCGGTAACGCTTGAGATATAACTTCTCGCTGCGGGCGTAGACGTTCCAATCGATGTTACGAAGATCGTCGCCGGGAGTATAGGCCTGATATTCGGCGAACTCCTGGCTGAAGCCAAAGTCGGGAGAGCGGTGCAGCCCGGCGACGAAGCCGTCGACTACGGTCTTGGCGACTAAGTCGAGGCCTGCGATGCCGGCGAGGATGGAGGGATCGAGGAAGCGCTGCAGCATTTAGGGGCTAGCCTGGGGATTCCGTTGCCGCTCCTTGATAGTCACGGTTCGGTAATAATGGGGTGCCACCGAACCGTGACCGTGAGGGAGCGGCACCGAAAATTTTTTCAAACGATTCCCCATTTGCGGCGCAGCCACCATTCGGAGAAGCGTAACAGGAGCAGCACGAGGAAGACCAGCGGCAAGTCCCACAGATCTCTGGTTTCTCGCATCGTCACGCCGGCTTCCGAAAAGGGAATGGAGGCGGCGAGTTTGCCGAGGTCGGCGGGCTTCCAGTATTGTCCGCCGGTTTGGGTAGCGAGGCGTTCGAGCAAGTCGCGGTTCTGTTCGGTGTGAAAATTTTCGGCGACGCCGTCCATGCGCTGGAAGGTCAATACATCACGGCCCAATTCTTTGCCGGCACGTTGGGCCGTGACTTCAGTCAGGTAGGCACCGACTTTTGGAGCGGACCACGCGGCCTGGAACTGGCCGGGACTGTCGGGCACCGGTGTCATCTCAACCAAAGCGCTGACACCGCTCGGGCCCAGGATGTGAGCTTCGACCTTCGCATCGGGGGCGGGGTTGTACTGTTGGTCGCGCACATCGGCGGTGAGAGCCAGGGAGCCGTTGTCGAGCAGGACCTGCGCGGGGACGGAAGCCGATACATGGCCGGGCGTATCCGAAGCCACCCAACGCAGGAGTTGCTGCCAAAACAAATCGTGAGCGGTGTCGCCGAGCGGTGAACTCATCTGCCAGCGCCAACTGCCTCCGGTGGCCATGATCGCGGTACGGCCGCGACCGAAGCTTTCCGTGATCAGCAAGGGCAACGTTCGGCCTTCGGGCGTAATCATGTTGGCGAGTACAGCGGCTCCGGGCTTGGGAGTGCCGGGATCTTCATAGTCCATCAGGTAGGGCAGCTTCTTCCACTTGGCGGCGTTGGCGGCGGGGTCGTCGACGAGGCGGGTGATAATGCTGTCCACGCCGGCGGGCGCCAGCTCGGCGGTTGTGTGGGTGGTGCCGTTTCTTGGGTCGGCCTCGCGATGAAAAGTGCCGGCTTGCAGGGGCAGCGTGGTCGGAAACAGATCGATCAGGTTGGTGGCGTTCCAGCCGCCATCCGCCAGCGCGAACTGACCGCCGAGCAACAGCAGGCCGCCGCCGCGACGATCCACGAACTGGCGTATCAGGTCCTGCTGAACGGGAGTGAAGTAACCGGCTTCAACGGATCCGATGATCAGCCCCTGGTAGACGAAAAGGTCTTCGGGACGAGCCGGGAAGCCGTCAGCGAGTTCTTTGGGATCGGAGATTCCCTGGCGGTAGAACTTGTTTTCGCTGGTGCGGTCGATGGAGACGATCTGCACCATGCGGTCGTCCTCCTCGGCCTGGCGGATAAACTTATACTCCCAGCGCGGTTCGCCTTCTACATAGAGGATGCGGCGTTTTTCGGAACCGACATTGACCAGACGGGTTAGGGTATTGTTGGCCGTGTTCTCCTCGTTGGGGAGTGGCGCCGCCGCGATTTGGAGCGTTTTGGCTCCCGCACCGCCGATATCGAACATCAGGGTTTCGGTCTGAAGATTGCCGTCCGGCCCGAGAGTGACGGGGCGGGAAGCAAGCATCTTCCCCTGGCTGGAAGTGACGTCACGCACCGTCAGGTTGATCTTCGTGCCCGCGTAGCCCCGTTGGTGAAAGGTGATCTTGGCGGCGAGGCGGGAGTCGGCAAGGGCGCGGGGAGCAACGACTGCGTCGTCCAGTTCGACGTCGTGAGCGGAGCGCTCGCGTCCGAAACCCACGGTGTGAACGGGAATGTGGCGGGCACGCAGCGCGCTGATGGCGTCCGCACTGACGCCTCCGGTGTTGTCTTCTCCATCACTGAGCAGCACCACGGCGCCGATGGGCAGGTCGGATGTCTCTTCGCTCAACTGGCGGAGGCTGTCGCCGATGCGGGTCGAGGGCTTGTTGGGTTGCAGGTCCTTGAGGCTGTCGATACGGGCGGGCAAGTCGTCGACGCGGTAAAGACGCGTTTGAAACGATCGGTTCAGGTTGTCGAGGACACCGTTCTGAAGCGCGTTAACGGCCTGGGCTTGGCGCGTGGAGCCGTCTTCCGATATCGCCATGCTTTTGGAATCGTCCACCAGAACGGCGATGATGTTTTGTTGTGGCTTCAGCTCGGCGACGGTGATCGCGGGCTGCCACAGCAGGAAGAGGATCAGCGAGGCCAGGAGCGTCTGGAGCCCCCAGATTACCCATACCCGCCAACTGCGCAAGACCGGCGCAGCGTCCGCCAAACGCGATCGGATCAACCAGGCCAAGCCCGCGGCCGCGACCAGGATCAGTGCGACGAGCATCCACTTCGGCCATGCCCCCAGAAGGGAAAATTGGCCGCGTGCGTACACGGAACGCGGATACTTAAAGAAAAACTCGAACATGGGTTAGTGGGGTGCCCGGGGAAACGCCTAGTGGGTCATCGAGTAGGTAATGTAGTTCAGCACGATGCGAAATGCCAGCCCGGAAAACTTCTCGGGGTATTCCGGCTCATCGGCATGCTCCCACGCATCGCCGAGATGCATGTTATGGCAGATGGCCACCATGATGCGGCCGTGCCGGTCGCGAATGGCCCTCCACTTGGGAACGTAGCCGTCCTTCTCGTAGGTTATGCCGCTGGAGACGTACTGCTCGCCTGGGATTTGAAATTTTTCGTTGATGTCGTAGAGGACGTGGTAAATTTCATCGGCGTCCGGAAGGTCCTCGACTTGCGCGTCGGGCAGTACCTGGCGCATGCCGGCCATAAAACGAGTCCAATCCTGCGTGCCGTGAAAGTGATCGACCATGAGGAAGCCGCCCTTCAATAGGTAGTCGTGCAGGCGTTTCGCTTCCTCGTCGGTAAAGGTCCAAGTCTCTACATTGATTGCATAGATCCAGGGATAGTCGAAAAGATGGTCGCTATCGAGGTCGGCGACATTCAGCGGCGAAGGAGAGTTGATGCGGGTCAAGCGGCGCAACGCAATCAGGCAATCATTGTCGGCCCTGGGATAGTCCTGCGCCCAGCCGCCGCCGTAGCTGCGGAACCCACCGCCGCCGTAGAGGGTGTTGTACTGGAGCCGACTCCAATAAAACTCCGAGGGTGTGTTTTGTCCGGTGTAGTAGCGGCTGTAACCCCCGTACCCTCCCCGTTGAAATGCAAACAGCCCGACGCAAAGTGAAATCAGCAGGAGGGGAGTGACGGAGATGGGCCGCACCAGCTTCATGGATAATTACCTCGATCTGTCTTGAAGCGTATCAGAAGCGCGGCGGCATTTGCAGTGGATGGCACTCTGTCGCTATACCAGAGAGCAGAGTCGCGTCAGTTCACCGCGCCCGCGCGTTTGTCCTCATTTCACGTCGAAGGACTTCGTTCATATATGTCTGATACTTTTTCCCTCGTCCCCGAAACCAGGCGAGCACATCGGCGTCCACCCGAATGCTGACCAACTGCTTCACTGGCCGGTAGAAGCGCCCGATCTGAATGGCCGACGGCCTGGGCATTCCTTCAGGAGCGTCGGAATAATCGATTTGGGAATCCGGCAGTTCCGCTACCTGTTTCAGTTCTCGTCGCTGGCGATCAGTGAGGGGCTTGGTAAAGAGCGCGCTCGCGGGGATTCGCCTTTCTTGCGGAGATGATGCGGATTTCTTCTTCGTCATGTTCTTCCTCGACTGTGTGAACTACCAACAGGAGCGCGATACCACCGGCACTGCCAATGGCATGCCATCGCTCCTCGCGGTCAACGACTCGATCCACGTATGAAATCACGTGTGGGTCTTCGAAGATCCGCGCCGCGCTTTCAAACGAGATGCCGTGTTTCCGCCGGTTGATGCGATCCTTGACCTCATCCCAGGCGAAAACCATCTGTATCTACAAAACTGTAGCACATTACGGGCGCAACGTCGGCCCGGTGAATCTTGGGTCGACTGTACTTGAAAGAGCGGAGCGCGAGTCGGTTCTTCTCTTTTGGCCGCCCCCCGCAGCTTTGGTTCAGCGACATCATAGACGTGATCGCGATGATCAAGCAGTTCACATCCAACGGATTGCGAGGCGTTTCGCTCAGTCCCATGGCCATTGAGCCGGTTGGCGAAGGTTTCGCGGTAGGCTAAAGACATGACGATAAGAGGCTCGCTACATGTTCTGGGTACAGGCGCAGGGAATTTCCATGTCATCTTCGCTTCGGAAATTGGCACTGGAAGCCGCGTAGTCTCGGGGAGGAGCGGGGTTGAACATTTCATCTCGAAAACACTTCGCTGTGACGCGGGGGCTGTGAAAGCCGAGATCGCAGCAGAGGATTACGCAACTTACTTCGCTTGAGGTTTCAGCGGGTAAACATTCGCCTCCGACGGCGTATTGACTATAGTCTGAAAAGATCCCGCGAATGTCGAGTCAGGTCAGTCAGCGGTTGAAACCGGAAGAAGAAGAGCTTCTCCGCAAGCGCGAAGAGCTGGCCGCTATTCGCGCGACTCTCGCGGAGCGCGAACTTGAGCTTGTTGATCTTCGGAGCCAACTCGCCGCATTTGAAGGTCGTTATCTGCGACAGGTGGGCACGGTTTATGCTGAACTGGACGAATGGAAGGCGCGAATCTCAGAGTTGCGGGCCAAGCTCGATCCTTCCGCAGCTGCCAGCGCACGGGCAGAAGAAGCTCGCGAACAAGCGCGCCAGACATACCAAGAGGCGCACAGCAAGGCGTCTGAAACTCGCGACTTTACCCGATCGCCTGAGCTCAAAAGTCTTTTCCGCGAAGTTGCGAAACGCATCCATCCCGACCTGTCGAAGGATTCCCGCGACTTGGAGCGCCGCACTCGTTTCATGGCGGAGGCCAATCGCGCATATGAGGCGGGCGACTCTGCGGCCCTCCAGCGGATTCTCGACGAATATCGGGACGGCGCGGACGCAGTGGAAGGCGAGGGTATCGGTGCCGAGCTGATTCGCATCATTCGGCAAATCAGCCTCGCCAGAGACCGAGTGGCTGCCATTGAGCGGGAGTTGGACACGCTGCGCCAAAGTCAGATCGCCCGGCTTAAGAAACAGGCGGAAGAGCGCGAGCAGGAAGGCCGCGATCTGCTGGCAGAACTGGAGACCGCCGTCAGAGAACAGATTGAGCTGGCCCGGAAGGAACACGAGGTACTTGCTAAACAAGAGGGCAAGCCAGCGTGAGTGACGAATTCCGGCTCCAAGTTGCGCCCAATTCCTCACTGAGCCTTTTGAAGTTGCGATCCAGCCTGATCGCCCGCGGGCTACGAGATGCGGCTGAGCTCGCAAGTGCGCCTTCTCCGGAACCCACGGACGTATTATCGGAGGCTCTTCGGCTTGCCGAGGCGGGAGATGCTGACGCCCAACACCAACTAGGCGGCATGTATGTCCATGGCGACGGAGTGCGGCAGGATAATTCTGAAGCCCTGAGATGGTACCGCAAAGCTGCCGATCAGGGCCACGCTGGAGGTCAGTTTAACCTCGGCTGTTGGTACGCCAACGGCGAAGATGGGGCGCGGGACCATTTGGAAGCGGCACGCTGGTTCCGCAAAGCCGCAGAGCAGAGCTACGCTCCCGCTCAGTACAACCTTGGTGTTGCTTACGCCCGCGGTGACGGAGTGGCCCAAGACTCCGTGCTGGCCATCCTGTGGTATCGCAAGGCGGCAGATCAGGGAGACGCCGATGCGCAGTTCAACCTGGGCTGTGCCTACAAGGACGGTGAGCGAGTCAGCCAGAACTATGCCGAGGCTGCTCGTTGGTACCGGAAGGCCGCGGACCAGGGTCACACTGTTGCCCAGTTCAACCTCGACGTAATGGATCGCGACGACCAACTTGAATTGTGACCCCACCGCACGTCGCGTACTGGGTCCATTGTGCCGGGTCTTCCGTTGTTCTATTTTTTGTTCATGACCACCTGTATCTACAAAACCGCAGCACATTCCGGTCGCAGCGGCGTGTGGCCTGTGTTCAGTATTATTGTATGTTCAAGTTGCGTGTACATTTGACTCTACTGAACAGAACTGCCATCCTAAGGCCATGACGACCCACGCACAGCGCACCCTGGACTCCGCAGTAGCGGCACTGGAAAGAACTACGGGGATAGAGGCCAATGTTCACCCTCCGACAGAGGGTCAGGGTCACCCAGTCGACGCCATTTTGGAAGTCCAATCGGACCGTCGCAAGTACCGCTTCGGCGCCGAAGTAAAAACGGTCGACCGATTCGAGACCCCGGCGATGCTCCAGGCTCGGAGCAAAGCCCGGCGCGAACCGCCATTGCTGGTCGCGCCGTACATTACGCGGGAAATTGCGGAACGCTGTCGTCAACTTCGTTTGCCATTCATCGACACCGCCGGAAACGTATATCTCGAAGCGCCAGGGTTGCTTGTCTATGTCGTCGGTCAGGCCCGTCTTGTCGAGGTCCGCCAGGGCAGCTATCGCGCTCTGAATCCTGCGGGCTTGAAACTGACCTTCGCTTTGTTGTGTCGTCCGGAACTTCTCAACCGAGATTACCGGACCATCGCGGGCGATGCTGGCGTGGCGCTCGGGACTGTTAGCTCCGACATGAAGGATCTTGAGGCCCGCGGGTTCTTCAGCCTCAAGACACATCCGCACGTTCGCACTCTGCTCGACCCGACAAGGATGCTCGAAGAATGGGTGACCCACTATCCCGTGACGTTGCGCCCCAAGCTGCTTCTGGGGAGATTCCAGGCGGAAGCCGAAGGCCTTCAGCGAACCGACATCAGGCAGTATAGTGCTTTTTGGGGTGGCGAGCCTGCAGCCGAAAGGCTGACCGGGTACCTGAGACCAGCCTCTTTCACAATCTACACAGGGCGAGACCATCTCGCGAAACTGGTCGCAGGCGGCCGGATGAGAGCGGCTGCTAACGGCAACGTCGAAATTCTTGAAAGGTTCTGGAAGTTCGCAGCGGATGTTGCGAACGGCGCGAAAAAAGAGCTTCCCGACGTAGTGCCCCCGATCCTCGCCTATGCTGACCTTCTGGCAACGCGTGACAGCCGCAACGCTGAGGCCGCACGGATAATTTATGCGAGAACCATCGAAAAATTACCAGCATTCCGTTTCCGCAAATAGTCCAGTCGATCCATCGGTCGTAGGGTTGCTGCGGTCTCTGGACCCTATTGCGGGCGCTGTGGGTTGTATGTACTTCGTCGCGGGCGCTACCGCGCGCGATCTCATTTTGGTCAACGTTCACGGCCGCTCACCCGGTCGCGCGACCTACGACATCGACCTCGGAATCGCGGTCGAGAGCTGGGAACAGTTCGCTAATCTCAAGGAACGCCTGATTGCGACCGGTGACTTTGCGGGGGAACCGAGAGCGCTCCAGCGTTTGATCTATACGGATCGGACTGTGGGTTTCCGCATTCCAGTAGACCTCATTCCTTTCCGCGGAGTCGCATCAGCCGACGGTACCATTGCGTGGCCACCAAGCCGGGACATCGTTATGAACGTTGCGAGTTTCGAAGAGGCACTTGAGTCATCTGTCCTGATTGAAATCGAGGATCGTTTTACGGTCCGGGTGGCATCGATACCCGGCCTGGCCCTGCTGAAGCTGGCTGCCTGGGCGGACCGAGGCCGGGAAAACAATAAGGACGCGGTTGACCTTTACCAACTGCTTACCGCCTACGCGGACGCCGGGAACATCGATCGCATCTATGACCAGGAAATGGCTCTATTGGAGGCCGTGGACTTCGACATGGAATTGGCGGGCGCGGAACTGCTCGGCCGCGACGTCGCCGATATTGGTTCGTCTCAGGTTATGGATCAAGTCCGATCCCTCGTGACATCGGAACCGGACCGCGAGCGGTTGGTGAGCCAAATGGCTCATACCGGGTACGCCGAAGCCGCACTAACGGTCGACCGGATGCTGAGTGGATTCTACAGGGGCCTTCTGAGCGCCAAATGACTACAGTGTGAACAGGCTGACGCGAACGAGGTGCGCAATCCCGCTTCAGAAGCGTGTCACCATCTCGCCGACCGGGTTGCCGTTCCACAGGGAACCGTCAGTGGAGCAGGTCGTTCAATCCCAGAAGACGAATGCTCGATCGGGACCGGACGTTCGTCGCTATGGTGGGCGATACCATATCGACAGTATTTCTAATGCACTTCTAATGCAACGACGCGACTTTCTCAAGATAGCCGGAGTAGCGGCCGCAGGCAGCACCCTGGTGGGCCAGCAGACGCAATCCTTTCTGGCGCCGACGGGTTCGCAGGACGTGGCCAAGACCGACTTCACGCTGCAAATCGGGCCGGTCACGGTCGAGTTGGCGCCCAATCGGATTCTCAGCACGATCGGGTACAACGGCACCTCGCCGGGGCCGCGGCTGCGCATGAAGGAGGGCATACCGGTCACGGTGAACGTGGTCAACGACACCGACGTGCCGGAGTTTGTGCATTTTCACGGACTGCTCATTCCCTCCGACGTGGATGGATCGGAGGAAGAGGGCACGCCTCCGGTGCCACCGCACGGAAAGCGGAGTTATCGTTTTACGCCCACGCCGGCAGGCACACGCTGGTACCACACACACACCATGTCGATGGATGATCTGCACCGCGGCAGTTATACCGGGATGTTCGGCTTTCTGATCATTGAAGGAGCCAATAATCCCGGCAATTACGATCAGGAACATTACCTCGCATTGCGCGATTGGGAGCCCTATTTCACCAACCAATTTATGGATAACGACGATCTCGATGCCTCGGGGCCGCAGCCGGAAAAGCCGGCTGTAAAGGATACGCGGCCAATGGGGATGGAGGTCGCGTCGGATATTTTTTCCATCAACGATAAGGCGCTCGGCGCGGGCGAGCCGATCCGGGTGGATCGGGGCCAACGCGTGATGTTTCATTTTCTGAACGCCAGCGCCATCGAGAATCGCCATCTGGCGCTGCCTGGCCACAAATTCAACGTGATCGCGCTGGACGGAAATCCCGTGCCCACGCCGGCTGCTGTGGACGTGTTGATGCTGGGTCCGGGCGAGCGCATCGACGCATGGGTGGAGATGAACCAGCCCGGGGTTTGGATCATGGGCGCGCCCGAGGACATGGTGCGCGAAGGCGGCCTGGGGATTGTCATCGAATACGCCAATCAACGGCGCACTCCGCAGTGGACGCCGCCGCCGAAATCCAGTTGGGACTATACACTCTTTGGCAAGCCGCCTTCGACACAGGCGGGACCTGCTGAAAAACTGGATATGATCTTTGAAAAGGTCCCGCGCGGCGCCGGCAAGTTCAACCAGTTCACCGTGAACGGCAAACCCTATCCGCACGAACAGGAGTTTGTGCTCAAGCAGGGGACGAGATACCGGCTGACGTTTCACAACCGGACCGACGATGCGCATCCGCTGCACCTGCATCGCCACCAATTCGAGATTGCCGAGATTTATGGCAAAGCCACCTCGGGCATAATCAAGGACACGGTCGTGGTGCCCACCTATGGACGCGCCAGCGTGGACTTTACCGCCGACCAGCCCGGATTGACGTTGTTTCACTGCCATATCCAATCGCACATGGATTACGGCTTCAAGGCATTGCTGCGCTACTCGTAAGACCTCGCCATGCTTGACAAACCGTTCAGCCCGGCGACCGTGGTGACGCGGCGAGCCACACGGCATTCGACGCCCCGCGAACACAGGGCCGATCTGTGCGTTGTCGGCGCGGGGATTTCCGGCGTTTCCGCCGCGATCGAAGGCGCGCGGTTGGGGCGGGACGTGATTCTGATCGACGGCTTGCCCGCACTGGGCGGGCAGGCGGTGAACTCGATCGTCGGGATGATGGTCGGGCTGTTCGGCAATCCGCCAGGGAATAAGCAGCTTACTCACGGGATCGCCGACGACCTGATTCGCGAGTTGGGCGCGCAGGGCGATCTGAAACTTGTGATGGGCGGGGTATCGTTCAATGCGATGTACAACGAGGTCGCGCTGGGGCGCTGGGTCGAGCGGAAAGTTCTGGAGCTGAATATCAGGCCGCTGGTGGGCGCCGTTCTGCGCAGCGTATGTTTGGAAGGGCGCAGGATCACGGCGCTGGAACTGTCGACGCGGTACGGCGACGTGACCGTGCGCGCCGATGGCTTCGTGGATGCGACCGGCGACGCCGCTGTGGTTTGGCAGGCTGGTTTGCCGTGCCGCGAGCCGGCCGAGGGAGTGATTTACGGCTCGCAAATGATGGTGATCGAGAACTTCGACGACGCGTATTGGCCCACCCGGGCTGAGGTGTCGGAGCGCCTTCGCGAGCGTGCCGGGGACTACGGGCTGGCTCGCAAAGACGGATTCGCCATGCCGCTGCCGGGCGGGCGGACCGCGATCCTCAATATGACTCACGTGGAAACACCGCTCGATCCGTTTGAGGCCGCGAAGAAGGGGATCGAAGGCAAAGATCAGGCCGACCGCACGATGACTTTTTTGAAGACGGAGTTTCCGCGGGCGTTTGCGGAGGCTCGGGTGAGGGCTTATGGGCTGCCTGGGATACGGCAAACGCGGTGGATTGTCGGGTGTCATCACTTGACCGTGGACGAGGTGCGGCAGGGGGTCAAGTTTGAAGACAGCATCGCGCGGACCGCATGGCCGCTCGAACAGCATCACAATGTGGAAGGCTATGTGTGGGAGCCGTTCGATGCCGACCACGTTCACTATGTG
>Ga0207059_1164_pt1 | contig 11742 bp, 11 predicted proteins | sample Alteio_BWMinCont_32_FD_153273 | JGI IMG/M metagenome (GOLD analysis project Ga0207059, IMG submission 153273) | Enriched cells from forest soil in Barre Woods Harvard Forest LTER site, Petersham, Massachusetts, United States -... | ecosystem: Environmental > Terrestrial > Soil > Temperate forest >...
CAGCTTATTAAAAAAACTACAGGATGTCCATAAAGAGAATAAGTTCCCGGCCAAATATAAAAATCAGTTATCGATCGCAAGAAGCCAGCTGGTATTCAATCACGCGGAAGGAGAATTTGATGCAATTGAATATATCGACAAAAAACTAATTCAATACAAGCAGGAAAAGGGATATGTATATTTTTTCAGGTATAAAATTCATAATGATGACGACTGGCAAATAGGAATCAGTGGGCTTCAACCCATAGACCAAAAAGAAGTGAGCAATGATGATGATCTCGTTCGGCTCACGAATAAAAAAATAAAAAACGACCAACCTGTGCTGGAGCAATTCAACGAGCAGCTAAAACGATTACTGTTTTCAAAACACAAAAGCGCAATATCATTTTACTTCGATAATGATTATTATCCGGGAAGAGATGATGATGATTAATCGGAAGTCTGAGGTCGGAGGTCTGATGTATGAAGTATGAAATTTGAAGCACCTTTTCCGACTTCGGACTTCAGACCTCAGACCTCCGCTCTCGGTATCGAAGCAATCAACCGTTTTGTATATTCTTTTTGAGGGCGATAATAAACATCTTCGGCTAATCCGATTTCTTCTACTTTGCCTTTATTCATAACAAGTATACGGTCGCTGATATAGCGTACGACAGACAAATCGTGCGAAATAAAAATTACGGTAAAACCAAATTCTGTTTTGAGATCATTGACGAGGTTCAATACTTGCGCCTGTACACTCACATCTAATGCGGATACAGATTCATCGAAAACGACAAATGAAGGATTTAATGCCAATGCACGTGCAATAACAATTCGCTGCCGCTGTCCGCCCGAAAATTCATGGGGATAACGTTGGAAATATGATGGCGAAAGATTTACTTTTTCCAACAACGACCCCACTCTTTTTTTTCTTTCATTTTCTTTCTGAACAATACCATGCACTTTCAATGGCTCTGCAATAGCTGCACCGATAGTAAGCCTTGGGTTGAGCGAAGAATATGGATCCTGAAAAACAATTTGTATGTCTTTACGCAATTTTTTTAATTCTTTCCCTGAGCAAGTCAATAAATCCAATCCATTAAAAATAATTTTTCCGGAAACAGGTTCAATCAAACGCAGGATCGCTCTTCCTAAAGTTGTTTTGCCACAACCTGATTCGCCGACCAATCCCAATGTTTCGCCTTTATATACTTCGAAGCTTACATCATCAACGGCCTTCATATATTCAGTTGTTGTTCCCAAAAAATTCTTTTTAGCCGGATACCAGACATTCAGGTTTTTAATTTGAAGTCGGAGGTCTGAAGTTTGAAGCCCGAAGTTTGAAGTTGTTGATGTCTCGGTCTTCTGACTTCCGACTTCGGACTTCAAACTTCGGACCTCAGACTTCAAGCCTTCGCTCTCCGATCCTATAAAATCACTCACCACCGGCAACCGCTCTCCTTTTTTATGAAGAACAGGGCGGCAATTGAGCAAACCTTTTGTATATGGATGTTGTGGATTAGTAAATATTTGTTTTACATTTCCTTCTTCTACAATCGACCCTTGATATAAAACAATTGCACGATCAGCAATTTCCGATACCACGCCGAGATCATGTGTAATAAAAATCACCCCCATATTTTCCTGCTGCTGCAATTCTTTAATTAGCCCGAGAATATTTTTTTGAACAGTAACATCCAACGCGGTGGTGGGCTCATCACAAATAAGTAACGATGGGTTGCAACTCATGGCCATGGCAATCATGACGCGTTGTTTTTGTCCGCCGCTTAGCTGGTGCGGATATCGATTGAAAATACCTGCAGGATCGGGCAGTTTCACTTTTGCAAATAAATCGATGGTTTGTTTTTCTGCTCCTGCCCGGCTAAGTTTTTTATGTAACTGTATTGCCTCCCGAACCTGGCTGCCACAACTTAATACAGGGTTAAGCGAAGTCATTGGTTCCTGGAATATCATCGCGATTTGATTGCCACGAAATTCACGCATCTGATCCTGCGATTGCTTGATGAGATCAACTGAAACAGTATCATCGATCGAAAATAAAATTTCGCCTGAAGTATATTTTGCAGGAGGAGATGGTAACAATTGTAATATAGATAATGAAGTAACTGATTTCCCTGACCCTGATTCACCGACGATGGCTACAACTTCTCCGCGCTCTACCTGAAGAGAAATATTTTTAACCGCAGGAATGATGCCTTGCTCGGTAACAAAATCGATGGATAAATTTTTTATCTGCAAAAGAACCATGATTCACATGATTGAAGAATGATTAATAGGAAACAGAACCTTGATTAGCATGATTGGAAGATGATTAAATAGGATAAGGAAACAGAACCGTGATTGGTATGATTTTTTTTGTTGATTTAGAAGAAAAATAAATACTGCAATAGAACATCCGATTTTTAGTTTTATATATTCTATAATAATTTACTTAAATAATAATCATATCATCTATCGCCCTGTTTCTTTACTCCTATTAATCATCTTCCAATCATGCTAATCGAGGTTCTGTCAGAAGCGCAGATGCCTAACCGTTAGCCCATCGTTAATTAATTGTTTTAACGAATCAATCCCGATGCGGATATGCCTTTCTACAAATTCACCGGTTACTTTATTGTCGCTCTCTTCTGTTTTCACACCTTCGGGTATCATGGGCTGGTCGCTGACCAGCAATAAAGCGCCAGTTGGTATTTTATTATAGAAACCGACAGAAAAAATTGTGGCAGTCTCCATATCAATAGCGTAAGCTCTTATTTTTTTTAAATATTCTTTGAATGCTTCATCATGCTCCCATACACGGCGATTGGTGGTATACACGGTGCCGGTCCAGTAGTCAACCGCCTTATCGCGGATAGTGGTTGAAATTGCCTTCTGTAAAGCAAATGCTGGTAGTGCCGGGACTTCGGGAGGAAAATAATCATTGGATGTCCCTTCGCCACGAATAGCTGCGATCGGAAGGATAAGATCGCCTAATTTATTACGTTTCTTCAGGCCGCCACATTTGCCCAAAAAAAGCACGGCCTTCGGCTCAATGGCAGTCAGCAAATCCATAACCGTGGCGGCTGTAGGGCTGCCCATGCCAAAATTAATTATAGTGATATCGTCTGCTGTTGCGCATTGCATGGGCCTTGTCACACCAACTACATCAACGTTATGCCATGAAGCAAATAAATTTACATAGTTGGAAAAATTGGTAAGCAAAATATATTTGCCGAAATTTTCCAGTTTCTCACCCGTATAGCGGGGCAACCAGTTGTGTACGATCTCTTCTTTACTTTTCATAAGTCCATTTATTATTTTGCCGTATATCCACAAAATCAATTGTATTAATATGTCTTTTCATATCATTGCTTTATAATCATTCAGTAAATTTAAGAAATAGTTTCTGCCCATGATTAAAATCTACTATCCCAAGTATCCATTTAAAATAAAAGAGGAAGAAGTTGATAAGGAATTTATTTTTGATGAATTAAGAAAAATATGGGTACGGTTAACTGAAGAAGAATGGGTACGGCAAAATTTTGTCCAATATTTATTGCAGGTAAAAAAATATCCACCTTCCTATATTGCTGTTGAAAGAAAAATTAAATTGGGAGAGTTGACCAAACGCTTCGATTTACTCGTATTTGATAAAGCAGCAAAACCCTGGATGATGATTGAATGCAAAGCCATGCATCGGCCATTGGATAAAACCGTTCTTTGGCAGGCATTGCATTACAATATTGCCCTCCCTGTCAAATATCTTATCGTAACAAATGGCATCCAATGCAACGGATATAAAAAAGGAGTAATGGATTTTGAGGAAGTGGGGTCGTTGCCGGGATATGATGAGTGGGAATGTAGAATGTAGAATATAGAATGTAAAATGTAAAAGTTGGATGTAACTGCTTAATATATTTTATGTTTTAAAATTCTTTATTTTTTAAGCAAACAAAGTTACATCCAACTTTTACATTTTACATTCAATATTCTACATTCTACATTCCTAAGGAAAAATTCCTAATTCCGCATACGCTGTTCCCACCTTATTTATTGCAACAACATAAGCTGCTGTGCGCATATCGGGTATTTGAGGATTATTTTTCCAGCAATCCATAATTTCGCGGGTGGCGGCGCTCATGGTTTCTTCAAGCCCGCTATTTACTAAATCTACTTCTTCTGCGCCATGCATAATAAATTCTCTTTCCTTATCGTGTACGGTTTTGCCAGTCAGCTCTTCCATCTGCCCCAGTATATGGGCATTCATATTTTCTGTAAATCTTTTTTCCATCCTTCCATAACGGACATGGCTAAGGTTTTTTAACCATTCAAAATAAGAAACGGTAACGCCTCCGGCATTCAAATACATATCGGGGACAACCAGCACGCCCCGCTTAATAAATTCTTCATCTGCTTCCGGAGTGAGTGGGCCGTTTGCGGCTTCGCCGATAATTTTAGCACGGATGCGCGGAGCGTTTTCGCCATTGATCACATTTTCCAAAGCTGCTGGTATCAGGATATCACATTCGAGTTCCAAAGCTTTGGAAGAATTAGTGATATTAGTAGCGCCCGGGAAATTCAGGATTGACCCGGTTTTTTTTCTATGCTGAAATACTTCTTCTTCATTCAATCCTTTCGGGTTCATAATTGCGCCTTCGTATTCGGCAAGTGCGATCACTTTTGCGCCGCCCTGGCGAAAAAATTTTGCAGCGTGATAACCTACATTGCCCATTCCCTGCACGACGACTGTTTTTCTTTCAATGCCGGTTTGGAGGCCAAGTTTTGTCATTGCCTCTTTCATATTACAAACTTCGCGGATGCCAAAAAACACGCCAAGCCCCGTTGCTTCACGCCTGCCTCTAACACCGCCTTGTGTTACCGGTTTGCCGGTCACACATCCTAATGCATCGATTTCGCCCGGCCGCATACTGAGATAGGTATCGAGTATCCAGGCCATTTCTCTTTCGCCGGTCCCATAATCGGGCGCAGGCACATCAATGCCAGGGCCAATAAAATTCTTTTTTATTAATTCTGATGTATAACGCCGCGTGATTTTTTCCAATTCATACGGAGTATATTTTCTTGGGTCGATAGCAATGCCTCCTTTGGCGCCACCAAATGGCACATTCACAATCGCACATTTAAATGTCATGAGGGCTGCGAGCGCCATCACTTCGTCCAGGTTCACCGATAAGGCAAACCGAATGCCTCCTTTACAAGGCGTTTTGTGTTGGGAATGCTGAACGCGATATGCTTTGATGACTTCAATCTTATCACCAATTTTAACGGGGAAGTGCATACGATAAACAGAATTACATTGTTTGATCTGTTCAAGGATGCCCGGGTCCCAGGTTGTAAATTTTGCTGCTTTGTCGAAGCTCTTTTCTACGGCTTCAAAAAACTTATATTCATTTTGTACTGCCATGGGTTATCGTTTAGTTTCTTTATAATTATTTGCCATGGTCTATTGGCTATGGCTATCGTTTATTTTCTAACTTGGTTATCTTCCTGTCTAACCGTACTACATACAGCAATAACCCGATCAATATAATCAGCACAACCGTTACTACTACATAAATTTTCCCGTTGCTGCGCATATCGAATGCGGTGTATTTTTTTTGTTCATCCGTCACTTGTGCCAATATCGTTACTGGCAGCGAACACAAGAAGAGTGAGATATATACAATGATTTTTTTAAGCATTCAACATAGTTTTATCTTTTAACAGGTCGAGCCTGATTTTTAATGATGTGATCCAAACGCCGAGCAATGTCCATCCGATAATCGCAGGATAAAATACGATACGCAATCTCCCATCAAGATCATTAAAATTTAATGCAGGATTACCTTCTTTTCCCGGATGCAGGCTTTCCATTAATCTTGGCAATATCCAAATGCAGGGGAATAACATAACATAAGCAAAAATGGAATAAACGGCGCTGACTTTTGCTTTTTTATCAATATCGGTTATAGAGCCCCGTAATACTAAGTAAGCAAAATAAACCAATAAGGCTATTGCCGCCCCTAATAATTTTGGCTCGCTGAATATTTGTGTGCTGCTGGCGTATTCGGTCCAGGTATAGGAGGCCCAAACAGTCCCGGTCAAATATCCAAGCACGCCAAAAACGATACCTACTTTAGCAAAATTCACCGAATAAATATCATCCCGCAGGTTTTGAGAACGAAGATATTTTATCGCATACACGATTGATGTAGTAAACAGGATCATCATGCCGAACCACATGCAAACATGAAAATAAAGATTGCGTATGGTTTCGTGCAAGATTTCCCTTGCGGGAACGCTAAACAAAAAACCGCCGATCACCGTATATAGAAGAAGGATAATACAAAGTATTTTCCACCAGGGTTTTCGCATAATATTACGAAGTTGTGTTCATGTGCAATAGGCAATTATCAATATGCAATAAGCAATGCTCGTTGATATATATTATGTGTTGCTCATTGCTCATTGTCAATTGCTTATTGACAATCGCACATTGCCTATCGATAAAGAGCGCAGCAAATTTAGTGTAACCATTACGATATTTTAAAATATTAGAAGAAAAATAGATAGAAAACATCGTTGCATCAATCGTCTTGCATATTGTTTATCATAACATAAACTAGTTTGATAAACCTTTAATCTTTCCACAAAAAAGGAAATAAAATTACAGCAAGCACTACAACCAGCACATCTAATCCTATCAGCAACAAAATAATTTGCCATAAACCTTGTTGCACAACGTCGGCAAAAACAATATTGGATATGCGCATCAACAGCATTAACTGAGGGATGATAATAGGAAAGCCCATGATGACCATCAACACCGCATTTTGCTGCGCCCTTGCTGCGATTGCGGACAAGAAAGTAAATATTAAGCTGAGGCTTACCCCGCCAATAATATTGATCCCCAAAAAACGGCCAGTATGGATTACAGGATTACCAAGCAGTATGCTGAACAAAACCCAACTCAGCATATTCATGACAATCATGAACAGTGCATTGAATAAAAGTTTGGAGATGATAAAATCAACCGAGCCGGCAATAGAATAAAAATATAACATCCGCCCGCGGCTTTCTGCTAAAAAACTTTTAGCCACTGCATTCACACAAATAAATAATTGTATCATCCAAAACAATCCGTTCCATACAGCACTTTCCGGCTGGCCCATGGCCAGGTACAATACAAAAATGGTTGAAGCCACATAAAGCAGGATCCCATAAAAAGTATATTGCTGGCGAACTTCCAGCAACAATTCTTTTTTAAAAAGGGCAATTATGTATTTCATTTCTCTCAAAAAAAATAATTACACATTATTTTAACAATTCGCCTTTGTGATAACAATTCCTGCATCTTGGTTCGTAAATATCTTTTTTGCCTAACAAAACCTGCTCGTCATTTTCTGTTTTTCGGTATGAATAATTCGCAATATTTCCACATTGCACACAAATGGCATGCAACTTGGTAATATAATCAGCTTTTGCAAGCAGGTTGGGCATTTGGCCAAAAGGCTTGCCGGTATAATCCATATCCAATCCAGCAACAATAACCCTTATCCCACGTAAAGCAAGCGCATCGCAAACATCAGGGAGTTGGTTATCAAAGAACTGCGCCTCATCGATGCCCACCACATCAACATCCTGTACTAATTGCAGAATGAGTTGTGCATGATCGATAGGTGTTGATACGATAGCATTTTCATCATGCGATACAATATTATGCTCATGATAACGTATATCCACAGCAGGCTTGAATATTTCAAGTTTGAGGTTTGCAATTCTGACTCGCTTCAGGCGACGAATGAGCTCTTCCGTCTTGCCGGAAAACATCGAACCGCAAATGACTTCTATCCAGCCTCGCCGCTCATTTTTTATATTAGGCTCAATAAACATGCTTTTGCAGGAGTTTGGTTAAAAATTTGCATTAAATTTATATCTACTAACCTCACAATACTACCCGGGCAATAATAATGGAACGCTTACAACATCTGATTAGCAAATTAAAGGAACAATTTGAACAAAATGTTGATCCTTTACAAATGATGGTCACGGTAAAGCTTATAGAAGCCGAGCTCAGCAACCAGCATATACCGGTTGCTACCACTCGCCAGCACACAAAAGTAGCAGTTGTATTGCCATCAGCATTAAAATTTGCACATCACGAAATCGAATTGCCTTCGGTTGAAATAAAAAAGGAGATCGAGAAGAATTCAATACCAGCCAGGCAAAAACATCATGAATGGTCATTGGACCAATTAACGGATATACCTACCCTATCTCATCAGCCATTGGCCAAAGAATTGAATGATGTAATAGGTAATAATGGCGCCTCGCTGAATGATAAATTAAAAGAAGATGTGCTCGAATTGGCTGCAGCGCTTAAAGATGTCCCCGTTCGTGAATTGAAAAAAGCAATTGGTGTGAATGATCGCTTTGTATTTATTAATGAGCTTTTCCGTGGCGATGAAGCGATGTATGAACGCAGCATCAAAACAATAAATAATTTCAAGATATTGCCGGAAGCTGAATACTGGATGGAGAGAGAATTAAAAATAAAATTGGGATGGGATGACAGTAGAGAAATCACGAGGCAATTCTATCAACTCGTCAAGAGAAGATTTGCCTGAATGTATTGGATGATCATGCCGGTTGCACCCTGCTTTCCATGTACATAATTCTTTGATGCTTCACAAGCGAATTGATATTCCTCCTGGTTTGAAAATAACCTGTTGAACACGGCCTCAGCTTCCAATGCACTATCAATAACAAGCCCTCCGCCAGATTCGACTAATTCCATTGCTTCGAAATATTTTTCAATCACCGGGCCAAATATTACCGGTTTACCATATACCGCCGCTTCCAATACATTGTGCACACCATCATCGCCAAAACCTCCACCAACATAAGCGATAGTTGCATATTTATACAACCTCGCCAGCATGCCGATATTATCGATGATAAGAACGTTTATGGATGACCGATAGCTACTATCCTTAATCCTGTTTTCATTCAACGAATTGTCGGCGCTCATCGGCCATCGCCCATCGGCCATTTTTTTCTCCAACTTGGAAAACCGAATGCTTTCATGAAAAAGATTTTCGATATCACGTAAATGGTCTTCATCAATTTCATGCGGCGCAATAATGAATTTTATATCCGGGTGTGTGTTTGCATAATGATCCAACTCTTCCTCATCTTCCTCCCAGGTACTACCGGCAACAATGACGGGGCTATTGCCACAAAATTGTTCAACTGCTGCAACAGGCTCAAATTGTCCGGCAATTTCAATGACCCGGTCAAAACGCGTATCGCCACTTATGCTCACATTTTTTTCAATACCGATTGTCCCCAATAATTTTTTTGATGCCGTAGTCTGTACAAACAAATGTGTAAAACAATGCAGCATATACCGGTGAAGCCTGCCATACCATTTAAAAAAAGATTGCGTTGGCATGAATATAGCCGAGATCAGCAACAGTGGTATATTTCTTTTTTTTAATTCATCCAGGTAATAAAACCAATAATCATATTTTACCCAAATCACCAATGTTGGATGGATAGCATCAATAAATTTTCTTGCATTTTTTTTTGAATCGGGCGGTAAATAAAAAATATGATCTGCCCCGGGATAATTTTTTCTTATTTCATATCCGGATGGTGAAAAAAAAGTAATTATAATTTTCCTCGACGGATATTGCTTTCTTAGCATTTCTATAACCGGCCTGCCTTGTTCAAATTCTCCCAGCGATGCACAATGCATCCATATCACGCCGCTGCTGGCAGATAAACCCAATGCTTTTATTCTTTCCAATATATTTCTCCGCCCTTGTAACCATAACCTCGCTTTCGGGTTCCAGGGAGACACAATCCGGAGGCCTATATTGTATAGCCACAAAAAAATAGTATAAAAAAATATTGTCAAAGCCCGATACTGTATTTACAACAAATGTAGTTAACCAATTGATATTGGGAATTGCATAAGGCAAGCAATAAATATATAGTTAGGCAGGATAAAATATTTTGCCATTATCATCTTACAAAAATCATCGCGATCCCGGGAAAAAAAAATTCTCTCAGGATCTTCCAAATTATATCTCTATATAATCGGTTACGACATAATATCATTGATCTAACGGGATTGGATAAACCATAATTTTGCAGTAGGTTTGTGGCCGCTAAAAAAATGAGCATGAGGCCGATTCAGATGGTTGACCTGAAACAACAATATGCAAAAATTAAAAATGCGGTAGATGCATCCATTCACGGGGTGTTGGACAGCGCAGCTTTTATTAATGGCAAGCCCATAACCGATTTTGCACAAGATTTGTCGCAATACCTTGATGTGAAACATGTTATTCCCTGTGCGAACGGGACAGATGCTCTTCAGATAGCTATGATGGCATTAGGCCTGGAACCAGGATGTGAAGTGATCACACCTTCCTTTACATATATAGCCACTACAGAAGCAGTAGCCCTATTAAGATTGAATCCGGTTTTTGCAGAAGTAGATAAAAAAACTTTTTGCCTCGATCCAGAGGATCTTGAGAAAAAGATCACCTCAAAAACAAAAGCGATCGTACCGGTGCATTTATATGGACAGTCTGCCCCAATGGAAGAAATCCTGAAAATTGCCCAAAAACATAATTTATATATTATTGAAGATAATGCCCAGGCAATTGGCAGCGATTATTCTTTCAATAACGGCAAAAAGAAAAAAACCGGGACTATGGGGAATATAGGCACCACCTCATTCTTCCCATCAAAAAATCTCGGTTGTTATGGTGATGGCGGAGCAATATTTACCGACGATGATGCGTTAGCGAACAAGTTAAAAATGATCGCCAATCACGGGCAAAGCAAAAGATATTATCATGATATGGTAGGCTGCAATAGCCGCCTGGATACAATACAGGCAGCTATTTTACAGGTGAAACTGAAATATCTTGATAATTATATTGCAGAGAGAAGAAAGGCTGCCGATTATTATGACAGGGCTTTTGCGGGCCACCCAAAAATCACTACCCCTTACCGGGCAGCTTACAGTCATCATGTTTTTCATCAATATACACTGCTGCTGGAAGGTGTGGACAGGAATGGATTGAATGAATTTCTTGCTTCGAAAAATATCCCTTCCATGATTTATTACCCGGTCCCCGCTCATCGCCAAAAAATGTTTGAGGCATTTAATAGCGCATCGCAAAACCTTGCTGTCACGGACTGGCTTACTGAGCGCGTGATTTCATTGCCGATGCATACCGAACTTGACGAAGAACAATTACGATATATAAGTACCGCTGTATTAGAGTTCTTAAATTAACCATAAACCTTATTTAAACGAAAAAACCATGAAAATTGCAGTAATAGGCACCGGCTATGTAGGACTGGTAACCGGTACCTGTTTTTCAGAAACAGGGAATGACGTGATCTGCGTTGATATCGATGCTAATAAAGTCAATAAACTTTCACAGGGAGAAATTACAATTTATGAACCAGGCCTGAATAAACTCTTTCTCCGCAATCTTAAAGAAGAACGCCTCCGTTTTACAACAAGCCTCGCAGAAGGAGTAAAAGATGCTGAAATTATTTTTCTCGCATTGCCCACGCCTCCCGGCGCTGATGGCTCTGCTGATCTTAAATATGTTTTAGGCGTTGCTGAAGATCTCGGCAAAATAATCAAAGGATATAAAGTAATAGTCGACAAAAGCACTGTTCCTGTTGGCACGGCAGAAAAAGTTCATGCCGCTGTTTCAAAAAATTATA
>Ga0207059_1166_pt1 | contig 11619 bp, 6 predicted proteins | sample Alteio_BWMinCont_32_FD_153273 | JGI IMG/M metagenome (GOLD analysis project Ga0207059, IMG submission 153273) | Enriched cells from forest soil in Barre Woods Harvard Forest LTER site, Petersham, Massachusetts, United States -... | ecosystem: Environmental > Terrestrial > Soil > Temperate forest >...
CGGAAAATGATCCGAATAGCCTTTGGACAAAAATGGGAGTCCGCACCGTGAACAAGGCATTTGCAGCAGCAATTTCAAAAGGTATTACCATCTGTTGTTCTTCGGGCGATGATGGTTCAAATGATGGCACATTGAATCAGGCAGAAGTTGATTTTCCCGCTTCGAGCCCAAATGTTCTTGCTGTTGGTGGGACAAATTTGGTAGCATCCAGCCGCACTACGCCAACCATAACATCTGAAACAGTTTGGAATGAACTTTTTCAAGGTGATGGCGCAAGTGGTGGAGGCATTAGCGCAGTATTTACAAAACCTGTTTATCAAAATGGAGTAGATGTTCCGCCATCCGTGAACCCGCCACATAAAATAGGGAGAGGTGTGCCTGATGTTTCAGCAGTGGGCGATCCGTTTACCGGCGTTGTGGTCATGCATATTGATGGCGTAAACCTCGAACCAGTTGGTGGTACCAGTGCTTCCGCTCCACTTTGGGCAGCGCTTATTGCCAGGTTGAACCAGGGATTGGGTGCGCGATGTGGTTTTCTCAATCAGCTTCTGTATACAAAATTTGCTACCGGCGTCCTTCGTGATATTACAAGCGGGAATAATGGGATGTATGAAGCTCAAAAAGGCTGGGATGCCTGCACAGGTTTGGGCAGCCCCGATGGCGAAAAATTGTTGAGCGCACTTTCAGGTGGCAAAAAAAATAAAAATCTTGCTACAAGAAAAAAAGGCGAAAAAAGTTTGCATAAATAAATCGATAGCCTGTGTGTCCTACACCTCTTAATTTCAAGATGCTTGTTTAGTAAGAAGGTGTAGGACACATGGCTACCGATTTATTTTCCCGAGCTCATTTTCCTGCTCAACAATAGCCGCCTGCAATAATATTTCGGCATCTATGATCCATTGGGGAAGCAATGCCCCTTTTATTTTCCATTGCCCATCGGCCATTTCCATCGACCAGATGAAACGATTACCTCGTTCATCGCCTACATCAACCATATAAGTAATAGATTCCGGTGTCGGTTTGCGAAAATTGAATTCTCTGGGACGCCCGCCAGCCTTGATCAGCCGGGAAAATTGGATATTTCTTTTGAACAGCACAATGTCTATATTTCGTGGTGAGGAATATAATTTTTAAATCAATAATCCTGCCCAAGTTTATCTAATTTCTACAGATGTATTAATTTTTTGTTGTTTGCGCATTTGAATAAAGGCATAATATGCCCAATTATCGAAGCATTATATGCTTTCATCGAAATGATTTCAGCCTATGGGGAAATATGGCAATCTTTGTTCTGGTTATAAGCAATTACAATATCCAAATCCTAAGAAATCCAATCCAATTATCCAAAAAAAAACCTGGCAGTGCAAACCACTACCAATAATCCAGGATCCTTTGAAACCATGTAGACCGTACTCAGATCTGGCAGAAGTTTATTAACATATTTTCTGAGTAGTAGAGAGCCGCAGCGATGCGGCTTTTTTATGCGCCTTATTTTCCCCAAGCCCTATAATTAAAAAAAATTAATCTGGAATTATATCATATCGTATCTTTTCAAATCGATAAGTTTCTATAGTATAGTATTTAATACGAGTAATAAAATTTAAAACAAAAGCCATGTTTTTGTGCGGGTCATTTTTTTTACATGATAGCAGCAATAAAAACTAAAGGCACTTATTTATTAATTATGTCATTGAGAAAATTATACATTATTCTATTCGCAGCGTTTGCTGTGCAAGGTTTGTCGGCACAGGAAAGCAAAGAATTAAGTGCATCCATGGGCAAAGTAAAATTTTCATTTGCCCTTGATGAAACAGGGTCGCCGGTTTATGCGGTTTACTTCAATCAAAAACCCGTGATACGCCCGTCGCACATGGGATTTATGCTACTGGATGACAGTAGTTTTTATAAAGATTTTATCATGACCGGGTCAGCAAGAAAATCAGTTGATGGAACCTGGCAGCCGGTTTGGGGAGAAACAAAAAATATCCGTGATCATTATGAAGAGGTCGCTGTTCATCTTCAACAAAAAAAATCTCCCGGCCGCTTGCTCGATATTATATTCAGGGTTTTTGAAGATGGGGTAGGGTTTCGATATGAATTTCCCAAACAACCCAACCTGAAATATTTTATTGTTTCTGATGAATTGACTGAATTCAACCTGACTGGCAATCACAAAACATTTTGGATCCCCGGCGATTATGACAGTAATGAATATCCGTACACTACATCCGGGTTAAGCGAAATCAATAATACGCAAATTGTAAACGCATCTACTGCTATTGCCGTTCGCGTTGTGCCCGACCCATATTCGGTACAAACGCCATTGATGATGAAAACAGCCGATAATTTATATATCAATATCCATGAAGCCGCGCTCGTCGATTATCCTGCCATGCAATTACACGTCGATGGAAAATCTTTTCAATTGTCTGCGCGACTGGTGCCGGATGCCGTTGGCAACAAAGCTTATTTGCACGCGCCTTTCCATACGCCATGGCGTACAATTATTGTAAGCGATCGTGCCGCTGGTATACTTACATCAAAAATGATTTTAAATTTAAATGAGCCGTCAAAAATTGAAAATACATCGTGGATACACCCTATGAAATTTGTAGGCGTGTGGTGGGAAATGCAAACCGGTAAAAGCACGTGGAATTATTCTGATTATGCCGATAGCGTTTCTTCAAATGGCAGCCCGATCCCTAACGGGCGGCACGGGGCTAATACAGCAAATGTAAAACGATATATAGATTTTGCTGCTGCTAATGGCATCCAGGGAGTTTTAGTAGAAGGATGGAATACAGGTTGGGAAGATTGGTTTGGTAACTGGAAAGAAAATGTATTCGATTTTGTAACGCCATATCCTGATTTTGATATCAAAGAAATTACGCGCTATGCCGCAGCGAAAGGCGTAAAAATGATCATGCACAATGAAACATCAGGCTCGGCCACCAACTATGAAAGGCAGATGGATACTGCTTTTCGTTTCATGAACCTATTTGGGTATACTGCTGTAAAAACAGGTTATGTAGGAAAAATAATACCTCGTGGCGAACATCACGACGGGCAATGGATGATTAATCATTATGTGCGTGTTGCAAAAAAAGCAGCATACTACCGGGTAACCTTAGACGCACATGAGCCAGTACGGCCAACAGGCTTGCAACGAACTTATCCTAACTGGATGGCCTGCGAGGCATCGAGAGGAAATGAATACAATGCATTTAGTGATGGTAATGCCCCGGAACATGAAACCATTTTGCCCTTTACCAGGTTAATGGGTGGTCCGATGGATTATACGCCGGGTATTTTCAAAATAAAAAATTATTCCAATGTCCCGGGCAGGCAAGTGCATACTACACTTACCAAACAATTGGCATTGTATGTAACCTTATACAGCCCTTTACAAATGGCTGCCGATTTTCCTGAGAATTATGCTGCGCATAGTGATGCTTTCCAATTTATCAAAGATGTGCCTGTTGATTGGGACGATACAAAAATCATAGAAGCAGAACCCGGTGATTATATAACCATGGCACGAAAAGAGAAGGGGTCGGATAACTGGTTTGTTGGTGCTATCACGGATGAAAACAAACGCATAGCTCATGCAACATTGGATTTTTTAGACAAAGGAAAAAAATACGTCGCTATTATTTATTCCGATGCGCCCGATGCGGATTGGAAAGCTAACCCGGAGGCATACACGATCACAAAATTTATTGTTGATAGCGATAGTAAGCTGCTTATTTCATTGGCTGCAGGTGGCGGCGCCGCCATAAGTATCAAGCCGGCTTCTGCTAAAGATGCTAAAAGCATTAAGAAATATAAAAATTAGCATCATCTAAATAAAATTACCGGGAATAGCTGCATTCAACCTGTATACAACCATATTCTCTAATTCAGGCTGCCCGATTTTTTTATGATCGAAATTAATATCTTTTATAAAACTATTTTTTTCTAAAAGTTTTATCGACCTGTTATTGTCTTTATGTACATAGCCTTCAATTGCCTGTAGTTTCATATTGTCAAAGCCAAAGTTGATGATGCTTGTCAATGCCTCTTGCATTATCCCTTTTCCCTGGAAACAGGGCAGCAATTCAAAACCAATTTCCGCACAGGAATTTTCTATAGAAATATTCCAAAGGCAAATGGTACCGATAAGTTCATTGTTCTGCGAGGTTGTTATCACCCAAAATATCGATTCGTTCCTGGTTATGCCGGCATTTATTTTATTAATAAATTCTCGGGCGTCTGATATGGAAGAAGCCCTTGGCCTATCGAGATATTTATTTACGTTTTCATCCGACCGAAGGATGAATATTTCATTTTCATCAGGTAAATCCAATTGCCGAAGCCGCAATCGCTCAGTAATAAGAGTTGGAAAAGGAAAGAAATTGAGATATAGCATATAGTTATTAATTAAGAGGTACACGGGTCGTACTGGAATAAAGTTCGCAAAATATCTTTGTAGCCTTAGAAACAATCTACGAATACTTTCATACTTGAAATCCGCCTTTTACAACTTTCTCATTCCCTCTATCCTGTTTTAGGTTTTTGCTTTAGTTTATCTTTACCAATTTGAGACTGATAAAATCATTAACCCGTCCAAAACTATTTGCATTGAAATCTTTTCTGTTTTTCATTATTTCCCAAGCCATCATTTTATTCTCATTTGCGCAGAATGGGCCGGGCAAAATTACTGGCATTGTAAAAAATGGCGAAGGAAAACAATTGGAAGCGGTAACTGTTTCCCTACTTAAATCTGCAGACTCGTTCCTAATAAGAGCAGTCGTCAGTAATCATGCCGGGCAATTTGAATTTGAAAATATTACTAATGGCAAATACTTGTTATCGGTCACTTATGTTGGTTATTCAAACTGGCATAGTAAACCATTTGAAATAACATCCAGGCATGTATCCGTACAGGTCAATGATATTGCCTTGCAGCCTATCGGGTCTTCATTGAACGAAGTAACGGTAGTGGGTAAACGACCATTGATCGAAAATAAAATTGACCGAACGGTTGTTAATGTAGATGCATCCGCTACCAATACGGGATTGTCTGCGCTGGAAGTCTTGGAAAAATCTCCCGGCGTAACCGTAGATAATGATGGGAATATAAGCCTCAAGGGAAAACAAGGTGTTATCGTGATGATCGATGGGAAACCTACCTATTTAAATCCGACAGATCTTTCCAATTATTTAAAAAATCTTCCCGCGAACCAATTGGACCAGGTTGAAATAATGACGCAGCCTCCTGCTAAATATGATGCGTCTGGTAATTCCGGGCTCATCAATCTTATTACGAAGAAAAATAAAAATAATGGTTTTAATGGAACGATTACTTCAAGTGCCATCGTTGCCATATATTTCAAAAATACCAATAGCCTTACTTTCAATTGGCGGCAGGGAAGAACAAATGTTTTTGGCAATTATGGATATTCCTATTGGGAAGGGTTTAATGATATCAATATCGATAAGAGTTTAAGGCAGGATGCATCTACTCCGTTCAGCCGGTTTACTACACAGCATACATTTGGCAGGTATTCCGACAGGGGACAAACTTTCCGCGCAGGGCTTGATTTTTTTGCTGATAAGAAAACAACTATTGGTTTTGTAGTGAACGGTACTGTTGATAAAGAAAAATTTACGTCTTCCACCGTCGCCAATATTTTTGACAGCCTGCATAATTTTGTCCAGTATAATGATGCGCAATCACAAAACAGGAGCCCGCAATCACATGTCGGTTTTAACGCCAACCTGCTGCGAAAATTGAATAAAGGCGCAGAGCTCTCCATAGATGCCGATTATATTTTTTACAATACCCAAGGCCACCAGTATACCAACAATTATTTATTCAATTCAGATAAAACACCTTCAGAATCTCCTTACCTGCTCAATGGGCTGCTGCCATCCCTGATCGATATTTATAGTTTTAAAGGCGATTATAAACAGCCACTTCAAGGAGATGCAGTATTGGAGGCGGGCATCAAATCCAGTTATGTGAAGACGGATAACAATGCCGACTATACGCTTTTTAATAACAGCACGCAAACATGGGATCAGGACACGGCATTCAGCAATCATTTTATTTATAAAGAAAATATCAATGCGGCTTACCTGAATTTGCAGAAGCACATGAAAAAGTTTTCTGTACAACTCGGCCTTCGTGCGGAACAGACTATTTCCGAGGGGAATCAAATTATAAAAGCTATTTCATTTCATAAAAATTATTTGCAGGTTTTCCCAACTGCTTATTTTACTTATCAGCCAAATGACAATAATACGTACGGGTTATCATTCGGGAGAAGGATTGAAAGGCCTGCTTACCAAAATCTCAACCCATTCCAATTTCAGTTGGACAGATATACGTACGAACAAGGTAACCCTAACCTGCAACCGCAGTTCAGCAACAATATCGAGTTGAGCTATAATTATAAAGGGCAACTGAATGTATCAGTCAATTATACAAAGACGACGGATATTATCAATGATGTGTTGATTATAACTAAGCAGCCGGCAGATTCAAATTATACCACGTACCAGACCACGCAGAATATCGCTTCTCAAAGAAATATCGGCATCTCTATTAATTACAGTAAACAAATCATGAAAGATTGGTCGTTGAATGCATTTATAAATGTCTTCAATAATCATTACAAAGGGATAATTGATGGAGAATATATCGATGTTGGCTACACTTCTTTCAATTCCAATTTCAATACCCAATATACGTTCAGGAAAGGCTGGAATGCTGAACTGAGTGGGTTCTACAACGCAAAAGATTTTATCAGCAGCGCGATACTCGCGAATGGGCGCGGTTTTTTTTCTCTTGGTGCAGGCAAACAGGTATTAAATGGGAAGGGCACCATAAAGTTAAACCTGCGCGATCCTTTTTATTTAATGCATTTTGTTTCGAATACGGATCTCAGCAAAGGGGTTACGCATGGCCGTTATGTTTGGGATAACCGCAGGATAATCCTCACGCTGGTCTATCGTTTTGGAAAGGCCATGAATAATTCCACACAACGAAAAACAAGTAGCGCTTCGGATGAGCAGAGCAGGGTGGGCGGGAATAATAATCAGTGATGTGATACTTGTTTTAAATTTTCTGGCTGCATTGGCTGGCGAGCTGGTCAGACAGGAAAATCGGTGGTTTAGGTCAGTTAGCTTCGGTTCTAATTTGCGTTTTTCATATCATTGCTGCTTCAACTCCTATCTTATGCATCGTTATAGCCTGGTCTTACTGACACATTTTATAAGTATTATATGTTACGCACAACATATGGATCAGGCAAAAGAAATTCTCAATCGGGCAATATCTGCTATGGGTGGAGATAGTTTACTAAAGAAAATTAATTCTATAAATTATGTTGAATATAGTTATAGAAACGCGATAGAACAATCAGAAAGGCCGGATGGGCCATTTATTCCAGAGCCGGGTAACGGTAAGGTATATATGAATTTAGTGGGAAGGCAATTATATAAGCAATCCACCTCACAGTCATCCGTATTCGTAACCAATTCAATTAAACTTGCTGACAGTACTTCATATGCCGAAAAAAATAGCAATGGCATATCCCCGTCCACGCAGGATCGGTTGATACAGGATGAAAACGATTTGTCGCCCATGTATATTTATTACACGGCTTTGAAGAGCAATGATCTTCATACCGAAGCTGATACCATACTTCAAAAAAACCCACAAAAAGTAATAGCTTTTACCTGGCATCATTATCCTGTGCGGGTTTTTATAAATGGGTTTACTGATTTTTTAACTGCCTATCAAATAATAAAACCATATAACGACGATTTTATAAACATCTGGGGCGATTCAAAAAAAATGGTTTATTACTCCTTCTGGTTTCTTGAACCAAATGGTTTGCATTATCCATATCAAAAAGATATTTTTATTAATGATTGGCATTACAGTTCGGAAATGATTACACAGCTTGATATTAATAAAGATTTTCCTGCAGATTCCCTGTCAATCCCGGATAGCATTAAAACAAAAGACTTGCATATTGAAACGCTAAGACATGAACGATATGTCAACAACATCTCCCAACATGCACGGGAAATAAAAAAAGGGATATGGATTATTCCTGGTTTTTGTAACACGACTATCGTTAAGCAAACTGATGGGATTATTATTGTTGAAGCATCTCAATCCAATGAGTATACTAAACTGATATTGGATAAAGTGCATGAAATATATCCTTCGGAAAAAATAAAAGCTGTTATTACCACATCGGATGCGTGGTTGCATCTTGGTGGCTTGCGGGAATATGCATCAAGAAATATCCCGATATATTATCTCGATTTAAATTATTTTATTGTGAGCAAATTATTAGCGGCTACTTATATTACAAAACCGGATGCCTGGCAAAAATTAAAAAATAAACATCCACAATTAATTTCGGTCAGCAAAAAAATATCTTTAGGGAAAGGCGATAATCAACTTCAATTAATCCCATATCGTACGGAAACGGGTGAGCGCATGATGATGGTTTATTTCCCATCACAAAAAATTTTGTATGCCAGTGACCTGTATCAACCAAAAGATTCAAATGGTTCATATTGGGAGCCGCATTATCCTTTCGAAGTTTGCAGCGCTGTGAACAGGGAGCATCTCGATGTTGAATTATTATATGCCATGCATCTCGCCGATCCGATTTCTTTTTCTGTTGTGAAGAAGGATATGACGAATAATTTTCAGCCGTGAATCATTTAATTTTTTTAGTGGGATGAAAATTTTGCATTGCCCGTAGGGGCAATATGTCGGTAGAAAAGTGTTGCACCTACGGCGCAACATGTATTTTAATTTTGTTTTCTACCGACCTATAGCTCCTACGGAGTTTAAGAAAAAAATATTCTTCCCGGTTGCTGCCTTTACTAACTGTAATTAATTATGGAGATGAAGATTTTGCATTGCCCCGGAGGGGCAAGATGTCGGTAGAAAAAACCTAAAATTATCATAGCGTGCCGTAGGCACGCAAGAAAAGTATTGCACCTACGGCGCAACATGTAAAATAGCAGGTTAGGAACTTCATTCAAATATTTCCCTTCTTCAATTCTTCCACTACATGATTTGCAGCACGTGCTGTAATCGCCATAAAAGTCAATGATGGGTTTTGATTACCTGTTGATGTCATGCATGCCCCATCTGTAACAAAAACATTATTGCATGCATGTAACTGGTTAAATTTATTTAGCATAGAAGTTGCCGGGTCCTTGCCCATTCTTATACCGCCCATTTCATGGATATCCAGGCCTGGCGCCTGTTTGCTATCGTTGGGAACAATATTTTTACAACCTGCTATATCAAGGATTTCAGCGCCTTGTTTTAAAAAATCTGCGACCATTTTTTCATCGTTGTCATCATATGAAACCGATGTTACGAGTTGCGGGATGCCCCACTCATCGTTGAGTTCTTTGCTTAATCGCACATGATTATCATGCTTCGGGATTACTTCGCCCTGCATGGACATATACACGCCCCAATCGCCTCCTTCGCATAATGCTTCTTTATATGATGCCCCAATATTATTTGCATCGTTTTCATTACCGGTATTGCGATAAGCGCCCCAAAAAACAAGGTAACCACGCAAAAAATCTGTTTCCTGTTTATATACATTTCTGAAACTTGGCATCAATGGAGATACAGGCCTGCGACCATAATAATATTTATCTCCAGGCCCATCAATAGTTGCAGATAAAGAACCACGATAATTTTGAAAGGCCATATATCTCCCTAAAATATCATGATCATTTCCAAGCCCGTTTGGAAAACGAGGAGAAGTTGAATTTAATAAAACAAGATTGCTATTTAAACAGGCTGCATTTACAAAAATAATTTTCGCAAAATATTCAGTCGCTTTTTTTGTTTTGGAATCAATTACCCGCACACCTGCAGCTTTGCCTTTTTTTTCATCATAAATAATTGAATGCACTACGGAGTCGGTGCGTAGGGTAAGGTTCCCTGTTTTTTCTGCCCATGGCAACGTGGATGAATTGGAACTGAAATATCCTCCAAATGGGCAACCACGCTGGCACATATTGCGTGCCTGGCACTGGCCTCTTCCTTGTTGCAAATGAATTTCATTGGGCATGGTCAGGTTTGCGCATCTGCCCATCAGCATGCGCCTGTCTTTATAATGCGCATTTACTTTTTGCTGCATTTCTTTTTCTGCACAATTAAATTCCCATGGAGGTAAAAATTCGCCGTCCGGCAAATGCTCGATGCCATCTTTATTACCACTGATTCCTGCAAATTTTTCTACATGCGAATACCATGGCGCAAGATCATCATAACGAATTGGCCAGTCAACGGCAAAGCCGTCGCGCAATGGCGCTTCAAATTCAAATCTGCTCCAGCGCTGCGTTTCCCTTGCCCACATTAAAGACTTCCCACCAACCTGGTAACCGCGGATCCAGTCGAATGGTTTTTCCTGAACATAAGGATGCTCTTTATCTTTTACAAAAAAATGTTGGGCAGTTTCATCGAATGCGTAACACTTGCTGATGATAGGATTTTCTTTTTCGATGCTGAGCGGCAATCTTCCGCGGTGTGTAAATTCCCAGGGGCTTTTTATTGCCGTTGGATAATCTTTTTTGTGCACAACGTTGCGGCCTCTTTCAATAACCAGCGTTTTTATGCCATGTTCACAAAGTTCTTTGGCAGCCCAACCGCCACTGATCCCGGAGCCAATTACAATTGCGTCAAATGTATTTTTTTTAGCGCCGCCGGAGTTAATATTTACAAGTGAGGAATCACCGGGCATATCATGGATGTTTGAGGAGAAGGTAAATTATTTTTTGCATGGCCAAACATTTTATTGATTGCCAACCGAAGAATTTGTCCCTTACTAAAATCCTAACTATGGATTTTATTACTTGCTATTTAGCCGGCGTAATAACAATATTCCGAAATTCGATAGGGCCATGGTCTCCCTGGAGGAATATCGGTCCAGGCTCGCCCTCTTTGCTGTTGATCGCGCCACCGGTTATGCCTGGTATTTGTTGATTGCTGATAACAGTTTTCCCATTCAGCACAACCGTCACCATTCTTCCAATTAATGTAATATCATAAGCCTGCCATTCACCGGCATCGTTTGCTGCTATTTCGCTTGGCGTTAAAAATCCATAAATCGCGCTGATAAAATCATTGGCAGGTTCCATGCCTTTGTTGTCTTCAATCTGTACTTCATAACGCCCACGAAGGTAAACGCCGCTGTTGCTGCCTTTCGGATAACGGAATTCGATATGTAATTTAAAATCGGTAAACGTTTTATCGGTCATGATATTCGACCCGGATTTTGGGCTCGTCAAAACACCTGATATGGCTTGCCATTGGTTGGCTCCCTGTGCATGCCAGCCACTCAAATCTTTTCCGTTGAATAGTTCGATAGGATTGTCCCAAACAATTTCTTTTTGACGTTTTAATAAAGGAGCCCGCACAGCCACCCAATTATACGTTTTTCCATCGCTGCTGGTAATTGTGCCTGATAAATTATCGCCTTGCAATACGCCGTCGACGGTTATATCGTTTGTCCCGGCTTCCCATTGTGGTGGTATGGAAAAATTAATTTTCCCATCTTTAAAATTAACACGTGATAT
>Ga0207059_1167_pt1 | contig 11526 bp, 11 predicted proteins | sample Alteio_BWMinCont_32_FD_153273 | JGI IMG/M metagenome (GOLD analysis project Ga0207059, IMG submission 153273) | Enriched cells from forest soil in Barre Woods Harvard Forest LTER site, Petersham, Massachusetts, United States -... | ecosystem: Environmental > Terrestrial > Soil > Temperate forest >...
AAAAAAATACACTATTTCGCTACATGAATTAGCTGGTTAGATTTTGCCTACAACAGTTAAGGCAACTCCAACCATAATACCGGCCATCATCAAGAACTTGAAGCGAACGCGACCGTAGCGAGCTTCGCGGAAATACTTGGGGAAAAAGGGATAGAGTAACAAGGCTAGAGTAAGCATATAGAGAGGTTGGATATTCTGGATTACCTCTACCAGTGACACCGGTCCTTTGCTAACTGCTAGGTTGGATGTAAACTCGGCTGCGATGTTTATAACTTCGGTAATGGCTACAAATATGAGAGCGGTAACGATAAAACGCAGACCCTTCGATTTCTTGAAATGAAACGGTTTATTAAAATTACGCAATATCATGAGTATTACTAACAGCAGTCCGCCCACGCCCATACCAAGCGAAAAGAACATAAAACCACTATAGAAATTAACATGTTGGTAGACATACTTTTCACTCAGCAAAACACCATCCAGCAAAATTGCCGCTATAGATATCGATAGCAACGCCTTAGAAAAACGAAATTTTTTGACGTCTACAGCCGCCAACATAAAAGTAAAGAACAGTACAATCGCAAAACCTATAATTTGCATGATCTTCAAGTTCTCTCCCACCAAGAAGTGGGCAAAGAAAGGCAATGCTACCGGTGCGAGGCTGAACAAAGATATCACTACCGAAGGTGCATCGTACTCCAAAGCCTGAAAATAAAAATAATAGTAGACAACTGTTAGCAGTCCGGCCAGTCCGGCCAATGACACAACGGCAACAGTTGTTGGCTGGATATTGAGCCATACCAGGCTCAGCATGGGAGCCATGCCACAAATACCAGAAACCAGTGCCGCTAACACCGGACTACGGTATAGGCCACGGAGCAGATTGTCGTCTATAAGAGCAACAACAGCCCAAAGTAGAGGCGCTATAAGGGCGAGCAGTAGCCATTCCATTTGCAATATAGTATTATCTATTGGATTCCCAATAACAAATTAAATATAGAAAATATTTAGGAAAAACCAATGCTTATCCAAGTTTCCGAAGGCGCTGGTACCGGCCCAACTGAACTGTCGGCGTTCGACCAGGCGCTTGTCAAAGCAGGCGTCGCTAACTACAACCTTATTTACCTGAGCTCGGTTTTGCCGCCTGACAGCGAAGTAGTATTCAGCGGCAAACCCCAGAATCCCGGTGGTAACTGGGGTGATCGGCTATACGTCGTCATGGCTCAAAAGCGTACTTCTCAGCGCAATCAAGAGGTTTGGGCCGGTATCGGCTGGATTCAAGACCCAGAGACAAAGCAAGGTTTGCTTGTTGAGCACGAAGGTCATAGCGAAGCAGAAGTTCGGGCCGACATCCAGAGTAGTCTAAAAGCACTGGCCAATAATCGCCGCAGGGAATTCAGTGAACCCCAGATGCACGTTGTTGGCGCAAAATGCCATGATTTTCCCGTCTGTGCTCTAGTTGTGGCTGTCTTTGAACCTGCAAGCTGGCAAAGCAACAAACCAAGATTCAAGCTCCCCCTAATAAAGTAAGCTCATCAAGATTCGACGCATCATCGACGGTTCATTCATCGTCGGCTAGTGTACTATAATAAGGCTAATGCAGTTTGTTAAAACAACGAGTCCGACACAGGGAACCAAGGAGCTGGAAAAGCGGTTAGCTTCAGAGTTAAAACAGGGAAAACACGTACTCTGGCTAATATCTGGTGGCTCAAACATTGCTATTTCCACCGCGGCTATGCAAGCACTGCCGGTTGACGACACGAAAAATTTGGCTATTTTCTTGACCGACGAGCGCTACGGTGCAGTTGGGCACCTCGATTCAAATGCCAAACAATTGCTCGATGCCGGCTTTCAGACCAAGGAAGCAGTGTTTGTGCCGACCCTTGCGCCAGGCTTTTCGCTAGAAGAAACCCGTGAGCGTTATGCGCAAGCCAGCCAGCGGGCCTTTGAACACGCTGATGTTATTATCGCTCAAATTGGCATTGGCCCAGACGGCCATATTGCGGGCATCTTACCGCATTCGCCAGCAGTTGACGCCAACGGCTGGGTTGCAGCCTACAAAACACCTACCTATACACGAGTGACACTCACGTTTGATGCACTCCGCCATGTTTCAGTAGCTTATGTGATGGCATTTGGTGACGAAAAAAAGCCAACGCTCACCCAACTTCGTGATAAAATATTGCCGCTAGCCGAGCAACCGGCTCAATTTCTCAAGGAATTACCCGAAGTCTACCTCTATAATAATCAACTCAATGACCAAAAAACGGAGAAAAAGTAGCTCATGGAAGACACCGTGAAACCATCGCTTGAACCAAGCATTATTGTGATCTTTGGCATCACCGGCGACTTATCGCAGCGCTACTTACTGCCAGCGCTCTACCACCTGTTCAAGGATGGATTACTCCACGAGCACACCGAAATCGTTGGCCTAACGCGTCAGGCCATGACCGCCGACGAACTGTTTGGCAAAGTAGAATTATGCATCAACGAAGTCGACAATATCTGTGACCCAGTGGCGCTAAAGCGCATCATATCAAAAACACAACTATTCCAGTTCGATCCAAACAACAGCGATGATTATCCCAAACTACTTGAGCATTTGAACGCCATTGAAGCAACACATGGCGTGTGTATGAACCGCTTATATTATCTTTCTATTCCGCCAAAAGTCTTTGCGGCAACCGTCCAGAACCTTGGCCAAGCAGGGCTTAACGGCAGCTGCGAACACGGCAATGCAAAGACTCGCTTGCTCGTTGAAAAGCCTTTTGGCTATGACCTGGCGTCAGCCGAGACATTAATCAAAGAAACCAACGAGGTTTTTGCCGAAGAACAAGTCTTCCGCATCGATCACTACCTTGCAAAAGAAACCGTCCAGAACATTTTGACGTTTCGCCATAACAATCCGATTTTTGCCGACATCTGGAACAATCAGCACATTGCCAGCATCGACATTATAGCCAGCGAGAAAATCGGCATCGAAAATCGTGTTAATTTTTACGAGGGCGTCGGCGCGCTACGCGATTTGATACAAAGCCATCTACTGCAACTACTGGCCGTTACCGCTATGGATTTGCCTAGTGAACTCGATAATGATAGCATCCATGCCGCTCGCCAGGCCTTATTAGAAGCCGTTGCACCGGCAGATCCCGCAGAAGCAACACGCGGCCAGTACGATACCTACAAACAAGAAGTTGGCAATCCCGATTCAACCACCGAAACTTACGCACGGATTAAGCTGCGCATAGACACCGAGCGTTGGCGTAACGTAGCACTCAGCATCACCACAGGCAAAGCACTACAAGAAAAGCACACCGAAATCACGCTCACATTTACCAGCCCGGCCGACAAGATCGCGAACGTACTGACGTTTCGGATTCATCCCAATGAAGGCATTCACGTGCAGCTGCGAGTCAAAAAACCTGGTTTCGATGACGAAGTCGCCGATGCAGCCATGGACTTTAGCTACAAGCAAACTTTTGGCGGCGACAGCACTCATCCCGATGCCTACGAACGCGTCCTGGTCGATGCCGTCAAGGGTGACCGTACGCTATTTAGCAGCAGCCGCGAGGTCTTAGCATCATGGCGCATTATTGAGCCGATTATTCAGGCCTGGCGCGATACAAACGAAGGTATTGCCACCTATGCCAGCGGTTCGACTGGGCCAAATGATAAAGCTTTGGTACAATAGACCAACATGATTACGTTTCTCCAGGCAATTGTTCTAGGGCTCGTCCAGGGCGTGACCGAACTGTTCCCGATTTCGAGCCTAGGGCACTCGGTATTGATCGCAAACTTATTCGGCTGGAACAATCTGCTCAAGCAAGAAACGGCGAAAGAATCAGGCTTTTTATCATTTTTGGTTATCTTGCACTTGGCTACGGCAATTGCACTGCTTATTTTTTATCGACAGCAGTGGATCAGAATTATCAAAGGCTTCTTCCGTAGTTTGCGCACCAAAAAAGTTGATGGCGACAACGACGCAAAATTGGCTTGGCTGCTCGTTACCGCTACTATTCCAGCCGGGTTGTTTGGACTGATTTTTGAACACGTCTTGCGCACCCAGTTTGCCAAACCAATTTTTGCGATTATCTTCATTACAATAAACGGCATCATCCTGCTTAAGGGTGACAAACTGGTGAAGAAGGGGCAGATTAATCGCCCACGCAATCGCAAACACACAGTAAGTGCAAGCGATGTAGACGAATTAGCGGTCGGTAAGACCAGTCGCATGGTGAGTGATCACCTAAGTTTTGGAAAAGCTTTAGTAATTGGCGTGGTGCAGATTGGCGCTTTGTTTGCCGGCGTATCGCGCTCTGGTATTACCATGATTGCAGGGCTACGCAGCGGCCTGGACCACGAAGATGCCGCACGATTTTCGTTTTTGCTGGCAACGCCAATTATTTTGTTGGCAGGCCTGTACAAGCTGCACGATTTTATTGGCAGTAACGGTGCGGGCATTCGTGGGCAAGTACTCGCGGGCGGCGTTGTTGCGGGCATTTCGGCATATCTTACGGTGCGCTACCTGGACAAGTATTTCCGTACACGCAGCTTACGACCATTTGGTATGTACTGTATTACCATTGGCGTTTTTATGTTCCTATTAGGAATCTACCGCGGACACTTTTAGGAATTTTCTCTTTAGCTGCAGCCAGATGATTTGTTTCAGTTACATCTCCTAGAAACTGTGAGAAAATGGTAGGGTATGAATTTTATCGATATTATTATCGTTGCACTGCTGATTAGTTCGGTATTCCGTGGCAGGGAAGTTGGCTTTGTACGCCAGCTGCTTTCGACCCTTGGTTTTTTTGGCGGGCTGTTTATTGGTGCCTTGCTCGAACCACACACAGTTCATTTAGTAGAATCGCCCGTTGCACGGTCCGTCGTCACACTGCTAACTACCTTGGGTTGTGCATTTCTACTGCTCACCGTGGGTGAATACATTGGCATTGTGCTCAAAACGAAGTTCACGTTAAAACGTATTAACGCTGCAGACAATGTGCTTGGCTCGTTGCTAGCGCTCGCGACTGTCTTGGTTGGCGTATGGCTCAGTGCCTCGATTGCCTTATCGGTTCCATCGGCCAGTTTGCAGTCGGCGATTAAAGGTTCGGCGATTATAGCAAACCTGTCTCGCAAGTTGCCACCAGCACCAACAATCGTGGCCAGCCTCAGTCACTTAATTGACCCAAATGGCTTTCCACAAGTGTTCACAGGCAATGAACCAAGCCCAGAGAGTAACGTCCCATTGCCCAATTTGGGCGATATGCAAGCCGCCGTCCAGAAAGACCAGGTTTCTGTCGTCAAAGTTGAAGGGCAGGGTTGTGGCGGCATTGTCGAAGGCTCTGGTTTTGTTGTAGGCACCAATCTGATCGCCACCAACGCGCACGTGGTGGCTGGCATACAATCACCCTACGTACTCGATACCAACGGTACGCACAGTGCAACACCAATTTGGTTCGACCCAAACCTAGACTTTGCCGTGCTGCGGGTTAATCATCTTGCAGGCAAACCATTACCAATCAATGATGGCAAGATCACGCGCGGCACACCAGGCGCCGTACTTGGCTATCCTGGCGGTGGTGACTTTACAGCCAACGTCGCAGCTGTACTAGATGAATTTACGGCAACTGGACGCAATATTTATAACCAAGGTGACATCACACGCGATATCTACGAGGTAGAGGCCGATATTATCCCCGGAAACTCAGGCGGGCCATTGATTGGCCAGGACGGCTCGGTGTTTGGCGTGGTATTTGCAGAATCAACCACCTATAACCACGTTGGCTATGCATTAAATACCGGGCAAGTGCTGAGCGAAATCCATCAAGCCCAAACCAAGAATCATAGCGTCAGTACCGGCAGCTGCGCCGAATAATTCTCAGTATCAAATGCTATAATGATGGCCACATGACAAAACGCAAGCTAACTCTAGAAAAAGTACTGCCGTATTTGCTTATCCTGACCGGCATCGTTGGCACTATCTGCTCATTCATTATCAGCTACGAAAAGCTGAAGTTATTGGAAAATGCAGGCTACCAGCCATCGTGCAATCTAAACCCAATTATTAGCTGCGGCAGCGTTATGAAATCATGGCAAGGATCGGCATTCGGCTTTCCAAATCCGTGGATCGGGCTGGTTGGCTTTGGGATCTTGCTTACTATTGGTGCAGGCATGCTTGCTGGGGCCAAATTTAAACGCTGGTTCTGGATCGGGCTGCAGGTTGGCTTAACACTGGCTCTAATATTCTTGGGCTGGCTGTTGTACGAAAGTATTTACCAAATTCACGCCCTGTGCCCATACTGCCTCACTGTCGACATTGTCACCATATTCACATTCTGGTACACGACACTCTATAACCTTCAAACTGGTGCAATCAAGCTGCCTGGCGGCAGGCGATGGCAAGCTTTTGGCAAGTTTTTACGCAATCATCATCTCGATATCCTTGTGCTCGTGTACTTGATTATCATATTCCTGATTTTCAATCACTTCTGGTACTACTTCGGCTCACATTTATTTTAAATGCCGTGATCTTCCTGTTCTTTGTTTTTCGGTGATCTGGTACAATCAGGGAAGCGTAAGTCAAATATGAAAACTCGTGACAAATTACTAAAAAAAGGCGTCGAAGCTCCTGCAGAGTTTTTGGACCGCACCGTCGTAACCATGCAAAGCGTTGGCGCCGCGTTGCCTGGCAATGAGATGGTCAAAAAGGGTAGGGATTATTGGAACATGCTTGGGCCAGGCTTAACCACTGGAGCAAGTGACGACGATCCATCAGGCATTGCTACCTACTCGCAAACTGGTGCACAATTTGGCTTTAAATTCTTATGGCTCGCACCGCTAACTTTTCCGCTCATGGCAGTCGTGCAGGAAATGTGCGCCCGCATTGGGCTGGTGACGGGTAGAGGATTAGCCGGCAACATTAGGATTCATTTTTCAAAGCGTGTGTTACAAGTCTGTACGCTGCTCTTGTTTACCGCCAACACCTTTAACATCGGTGCCGACTTGGGCGCAATGGCCAAAGGCATACAGCTACTAAACCCACGGCTTAACTTTGGATTGGTCGTGGTTGGTTTTGCGGCACTTAGTTTGTTGCTACAGATTTTTACGCCATACGTACGCTATGCTAAATACCTAAAATGGCTCGCAATGGTGCTGCTGGCGTATGTATTTTCGGCACTGCTGGCACACCTTAACTGGGGGAATGTGCTACATCAAGCCGTTGTGCCACATCTGTCATTTAATAAAGAAGAATTACTGCTCGTGGCAGCAATCTTGGGCACAACCATATCACCATATTTATTTTTCTGGCAGACCTCACAAGAAGTCGAAGAGCAGATTTTGCAAGGTAAAACCACCGTTCGACAGCGCGGTGCGGCAACGTCAAAAGAAGACATTCGAAGCATGCGTATTGATGTCTGGTCCGGCATGTTACTATCAAACCTGGTAATGTTCTTTATCATCGCAGCTTGTGGCGGCATTTTGTTCTCACACGGTATTACAAATATCCAAACCACCGCCCAAGCCGCCGAGGCACTCCGACCGTTTGCCGGCAATGCAACCTACTTCTTGTTCTCGATCGGCATTATTGGCACTGGCATGTTAGCAATCCCCGTACTTGCCGGTTCAAGCTCTTATGCCTTTGCCGAAAGCCTACGCTGGAAAGAAGGCTTATACCGCAACCTCAAACAAGCCTACGCCTTTTACGGCATTATTATTATTTCAATGATGGTTGGGCTTGGCATTAACTTCATTGGCCTTGATCCTATCAAAGCCTTAATCTACGCGGCTGTCGGAAATGCGGTTGTTGCACCGATTGTTCTGGCATTGATTGTACTTATTAGTAGCAACAAAAAAGTCATGGGCCACTGGGTGAATAAACGCTACGTGACCATCATTGGCTGGGCCGTGACCGCCATCATGACAGTCGCCAGCATTGCCGCGATTATATCTTTGTTTTAGAACTATAGTGTGCTACCGAAAGTGAGATTTGGAGTTGAGCGTCCAAGCGTCTACCTACTCACCACGAAGCGCAGCAATCGGATCCTTGCGGGCAGCCTTAAGCGCCGGAGCAGAGCCAAAGACAACACCAATCAAAATTGATATGCCAGCCGCAATAACAACCGCTTGCCATTGCATAACCGGTGCAAGCGTTGTCGTAAGTCGCAGCACAACGTCAATAATTCCCGCTATGATTATGCCAATCACCCCACCACCAACACTCAAAACGACTGCTTCGGCCATAAATTCATTCAAAATCTGACGATTCGTGGCACCAACGGCCTTACGAATGCCGACTTCGTGCATACGCTCCGTTACCGACACGAGCGTAATATTCATAATACCAATGCCGCCCACCAACAGTGAAATAGCCGCCGCCCCAGCAATCAACTCCGTGAGCAAGCTCAGTACACCGTCGGTGGTTGCTTGCGTCTGGCTCTGCTTTAGTACGGAGAAATCACTGCTGTCACCATGGTTTTTAAGCAGACCAGAACGGATAGCATCAACTGTTTTGTCGGCTTTGCTCGCATCTGCTGGTTTCACTAAAATCTCGTACGGTAACGTGCTGTTATCAGTCAGCTGCTGACCCATAGCATAGGGAATATAGATGGCGTTATTAAAATCAACATCAGTGGACAGTGGTGTGGTTGTGAAGTCATTAAGTACTCCGCGAACCATGAATTCTTTGCCACGAAAACCAAACGTGTGACCCAGCGGGACTTCTTCATCAAACATTCGCCGAGCAGCCTGAGCCCCCAAAACAGCAACGTTATTCTGGTCGTCATCGCCCGTAAAGAACGTGCCAAAGGCAGTGCTCTGATTCAGTACGCTAGGCAAGTTTGTAGACGTCGCAATAACCGGCCCATCCTGATACGCACCATGTTCGCCCGTAACGGCACCACCCACAACGGCCAACGGCACAACGGTTGCACCCGTTGCCGTTTGGCGCACCGACGAAAGATCTTTGTCGGACAAACTACCGCTGACATGGACTCCAGATAGCACGCTTAGCCGACCATTAGCTGATGTCGATAACTGGCCAGCCCGCACCGTAATAAGGTCACTGCCAACGTGGTTAATTTGCATGGTAACTTGACGCTTGACGCCTTCGCCAATACTCACCACACTCACAACCGATGCAACGCCAATAATAATGCCAAGCATCGTCAAGAAACTTCGGCCACGATTACGACGGACAGATTTCCAGGCGGCTTTGAAGTTACCACGTGACAAGGTTTTCATCAGCGTTTTGCCTTTGCTTTCTTTGTAGTTTTGTTGGGCTTACGATTCTTTTTTGCAGTAGGCTTTGATGTCCTTTTGGAAGGGGTAGAAGGGACAGCCTTCATCAACGCCGACACACCAGCCAAATCATCTTCTTCGCTGGTTGGCGCCGTTTTGTACAAGGCTTTCTTGGCAGTGGAAGCTACCTGACCAATCGCCGTCTGCTCGTCCTGAACAATCGTACCGTCGTGCATATAGACTACCCGCGTGGCATAGCGGGTTAATTCTGGATTATGGGTCACAAACAAGATCGTGTTACCCATGCGGTGCACTTCGCTCAAAAGTTCCATGACGAGTCGTGAACCAGTACTGTCCAAATTACCCGTTGGTTCATCGGCGATAATTAGTTTTGGATTATTTACCAGCGCTCGCGCGATGGCCGCACATTGTACCTGGCCACCACTGAGTTGTGACGGCAAGTAATATTCACGATCTTTCATGCCGACTCGTTCCAGGATATTACTAGCCATTTTTAGACGCTTGGTGAGCGATATGTTTTTATACGTCAACGGCAAGGCAACATTTTCCAGCGCCGTGAGCTTGGGTAACAGATTGAAAGATTGAAAAATAAAGCCAATCGTATCACGACGGATTTTTGCCGCATGATTTGGGCGCAGCCGCGAAACTTTACGACCGTTTAGGTGATAATCACCGTGTGTTGGCCGATCGAGTAGGCCGATCAGGTTCATGAGCGTACTCTTGCCACAACCGCTCGGACCCATAATTGCCACGAATTCGCCTTCTTCAATAACAAGATCAACTTCGTCGAGTGCTAGGGTTGTCGCATCACCGAAGCCATACAGCTTGCTGACGTCTTTGATTTCAATTACAGGCATTAGTCTCTAGTTTAACGCTGTTGTCACCTCCGCCGCAAGGTGTTTTTACAGTAATTTTGCTATATACTATCCAACGTCCCACAAAACTGCAGCCAGAATGATTCCAACCCCAAAATTTTGGAAGCAAAAAGAGGAGTTTCCGAAAATAGTGCAGTTTGTTCGAAAACCGAGCACCGAAGCGCAGACATACCAAAGGTAGGATGAGCATTGGAACGGAACATTTCGGGCAAAATGTGCTGTTTTTGGGAAGTCCTCCACTAAGGAGAGGTCGCATAGTGGCCTAGTGCGCCGCCTTGGAAAGGCGGTAAACCCGCAAGGGTTTCGGGGGTTCAAATCCCCCCCTCTCCGCCAAGTCATCGACGTTAGAACCCTCGGCATGAGTTAACGTGCCGGGGGTTCTGTTGTTGTTGCCCGGGGTGTCCTGCTCATGCGCTACGACTACAGCAGGTGCAAGACAACTACAGCCGTGCTGCCACGATCATCGGGACCCTTGCAACAAAGCTTGATGAACTCGAAGGCCAGGCCGATGTCAAGTTCCGCAAGGCAGGTTCGCCGAAGCCTGGCACGGCACAGTGGACAAGTTACGAGCTTTTCTTCGAGCCGAGCAAGGAACCTGACGAGGCCAAACAGTTACGTGCCGCGGCTGCCAACCAGCTGAAGCAACTCGCTGACGCTTCGCCCGCCGCACCGCCTGACACGAGCTTCGGAGCAACACTAAAAGAAACGATCGTCAGCGTCGGCACCGACATCGGCCATGTGGCGAGCGACGCCGGTTCGGCTCTCTGGGGAGAAGCCAAGGGTCTAGGTAAGTCTATCTACGACCTCGATAAGTTCGTCTTGTACGACGGCACGACCCAGTTGATCGTCAACCCGGCCGGTTGGGTGCATAGCTGGCAAGGCATCGGTCACGGCATCGAGCAGCTTGCGGCCCACCCTAAGGACTTCCTCGACGGGCTGTGGGACGGCGTAGCGGACCCAACTCTGTTCGACAAGGACAAGGCAGCGTGGGTCATATACGAGGTTGTCAATATCGTAACTGCAAAGGGTGTAGGGAAAGCACTCAAGGGAATCGGAAAGTTGAAGGATGTGGATCCCGAGGGCCTCAGCGTAGCTGAGAACCTTCGTGTCCGGGTCGAACCCAAGCTACCAATGAACATCAATATCGATGGTGGTGAAGTTACTTTCCCGGACGGAAGTAATGCTCACCTAAGTCCGCAGAGGCTGTCCCATATCATCTACGGAGAACAAGATCCAGCGACAGCTGAATGGACCGGCCGCCACATGGCTTCCTCCCCCCCCGCGACATTTACATATCTGGGAATCACACTGACTTCCCCGCTAGTTGGGGATCGGCAACGATCCAAAAAGCAATTCAATCGGTGATCGAGGATCCACAGTCACGCTGGGAGCC